>Ga0164241_10000045_pt1 | contig 303905 bp, 280 predicted proteins | sample OricomyardsoilBY_FD_108780 | JGI IMG/M metagenome (GOLD analysis project Ga0164241, IMG submission 108780) | Backyard soil microbial communities from Emeryville, California, USA - Original compost - Back yard soil (BY) | ecosystem: Environmental > Terrestrial > Soil > Unclassified | place...
TACAAACTCCGGTGCATCGGCACGAAAAATATCGGCTGGCTCTTTCTTTACTTTTTCAATCGCCTGACGAATGATCTTCACACTTTCCCACATCTCCTGCTGACGCACCATGAAGCGATCGTAAGTATCACCTTGCGTTCCAATTGGGACGATGAAATCAAACTCTTCATAGGAAGAATAAGGATTCATCACGCGCACGTCATAATCCACGCCAGCGGCTCTCAGGTTTGGCCCTGAAAAGCTATAGGATAATGCCATTTCTGCAGAGATGGGTCCGCAGTTGATGGTACGATCCATGAAAATGCGATTGCGTTCTAATAGGTCACTGAATTCCTGAAATGCGACCGGGAAATCAATCAACCATTGATCAAGTTTTGCCCAGGCTTTATCCGAAAAATTACGTTCAAGACCTCCGATGCGACCGATATTTGTTGTTAAGCGTGCTCCGCAGATCTCTTCGAAGATCTCATAGATCCTTTCACGATACTGAAATAAATATAAAAATCCTGTAGTGGCACCAACGTCTTGTCCGATGATCGTATTGCAAATAATATGATCAGCAACTCGTGCGAGCTCCATAATGATCACACGCAGATACTGGGCGCGTTTAGGGATTTCCAGATTAAGTAATTTTTCCACCGTCATGTGCCAGCCCATATTGTTAATGGGTGATGAGCAGTAGTTCATGCGGTCTGTAATCGGAGTGATTTGATAAAAGGGTCTTCGCTCGGCAAGTTTTTCAAAAGCACGGTGGATGTAACCGATCGTTGGCGTTGCTTCAACGATGATCTCGCCATCCATCTTCAATACATTTTGAAAGATACCGTGTGTGGCAGGGTGCGTCGGCCCTAAATTGAGATAGGAATATTTTTTTTCCTCCTTTACCGGAATATCAGATAGTTCAAATGCTTTCGTTGCCTGATCCATAATTATCTTCCGAACATCTGGTTATTTTTATCTTCACGTGATTGATCCTCTAACGGATATTCCTTGCGCATCGGGAAGATGGTCATCTCTTCTACATTGAGAATGCGTATCAGGTTAGGATGCCCTTCGAAGATTACTCCGTAGAAGTCATACGTTTCTCTTTCCATCCAATTGGCTGCAGGAAATACGGTGGTCAACGTGGGAACCACAGGATTTTCCTCTGAAAGCGCGATCTTCAATCGTATCCTTTTGTTTTCAGTCAGTTTGTGGAGCTGATACATGACTACAATACTTTTTTGATCAGGATAGTGAATCCCACAAAGAGTGGTGAGGTATTGATATTTTTCCTGGTCGTAAAGAAACTTAATGATCTCAATAATTTTGTCAGCTTTCAACGTAACCGTCAGAAACTTGTACGGCGATTCTACTGAAATTATTTCGTCTGCAAATTTTTCTCTGAGGACAGTGACGATCTTTTCTTCGGCAATAACTTCTTCCATGTTACTCGATACCGTATTTGTTAAGCATGTCTTTGTATTCCTTAGAATCTCTTCTTCGTAAAGACTCCGTCTCCACCAGTTTTTGAATATTCAGAATTCCATCAATGATCTGCTCAGGACGTGGTGGACATCCAGGTACATAAACATCCACAGGAATGATCCTGTCAATACCCTGAAGTACACTGTATGTGTCAAAGATTCCACCACTGGAGGCGCAGGCACCAACAGAAAGAACCCACCGGGGTTCAGCCATTTGTTCATAAACCTGACGAAGAATGGGACCCATTTTTTTTGCGATTGTTCCCATCACCATCAACAAGTCTGCCTGACGGGGTGAGAAACTGAGACGCTCAGCACCAAAACGGGCTAAATCATAATGCGATCCCATGGTAGCCATAAACTCGATGCCGCAGCATGAAGTGGCAAACGGTAAAGGCCAGATCGAATTTTTTCTTGCAAGGCCTACTGCCTTTTCGAGGCTGGTAGCAAAAAAGCCGGCTCCTTCCAGTCCCTCAGGACTTTCAGACACCTTGACGTTATTTAATGATACGGTTTCCATACGCAATTATTCTTCCCACGTTAACGCGTCCTTCTTTTTTATATAAAAGAATCCCAGCAGCAACGTAGCTATGAACAGCATCATGGATACGAAGCCCGGAGTACCTAATTCCCTAAAATTTACCGCCCATGGATACATGAAAATCACTTCGACATCGAACAGGACAAAAAGAATCGCGATGAGGAAGTATTTAATATTGAAAGGAGTTCTGGAAGTTCCCAACGGTTCAATCCCGCATTCGAAAGATTCAAGCTTGACTTTTGTCTTGCGTTTTGGCCCCAACATGTGCGTTGCCACCATGGTCAGGCCAACAAACCCTGCCGCCACGAAAAACATAAGCACCATTGGCACGTATTGAATAAACCCAGATTCTTCCATACACCTCAGATTAAATGACTTGTAAAAGTGCAATCGTTGTCTATAATCGCTGCTTTTACGACTTCCAAAGATAGAGAAAAATACAGCGAACTGTTGCTATTTTAAGTCAGTGTATTCACACATTATTGCGTTTTAAATGCAACAAAAACCTGATCAAAATTGTTTATTGATCGCAGACAAGCGCCACGTGCAGTTGCCGGGAAAAATGAGCATATACGAGCTTCGTAATCCCAGCTGTTTAAATAACTAATAAACTCTGGTCCGTAGCTTTCCCCCTACATGAAGCTGTATGCCCAGAGATAGCTGCAAAGGTTCGTAATCAAAATAGACATCACTATTGGTTGGAACGGCCAATCCAAGTTGAAAGATTCCGTTAAGATTCCCTACGAGCGGGAATTTTCCTGTTAACGCCGGCTCAATGAACAAATAAGCTTTTTCATCTGGAGTTTTTGTAACCTCCGATTTTTGTGCTGCCGGAGCCGGCGGGCCGGTTGAAGTAAATTCTTTAAAATCAACGAGACTTATCCGGGGTGTAAAAGCAACGTTGAAGTTTTTTTTGTTTGTTGCAATGGTAGGTTGGATAAAAATACGGCTGAACGTACCCGTGGCTACAATATTGTTTACACCAAAATCCGATGCATAAAAATAGTAGTTCGCCAGGCTCGTGCCCTTACCCATTCCGTAGCCAACGAACAGTTCAAGACGATGAGATCGTTCATTTTTAAAATAGCCAAGACCAAATTCGCCGTAACTGTTTTTTCGCGTATAAGTAGGATCTGTTTCATTTTGTTTTAGGAAGGAATAGCTGCCGATAGCGGCCAGGTTATCGGTAAAAGAAAGTGCCCCTTGAATATCAACTCCATTGGTAAGATAAACCGAGGCCTGTGCTTCTCCGGCGCCACGAAATAGCGGTACATTGCGTGTGTTTGGGACGTAAATGCTTGAGCATGCAGTCATGAACAATGCAGCGATGAACAGAAATGGGCGCATGTGTTGGGAATTGAAAAGTTAAAGAAGGTAAAAAAGAATCATAGAAAGAACTGTATGATGAAATTTAACATCGAAGAGGCAAACAAACTTATCCAGCAACGCAGGTCCGTTTTTCCGCGAGACTATACCGGCGAGATCGTTGACGATGCGATTATTCAACAGATGCTTGAAAATGCTAACTGGGCACCCACTCATAAACTTACTGAACCCTGGCGTTTTGTTGTATTCAGCGGAGAAGGACGCAGAAAGCTTGGTATTTTTCAAGGCGAATTTTATAAAAGGATGACATTGGCTGACAATACATTTAACGATGAGCGGTATCATGGTCTGATGACCAAGCCTATGGAATCCTCTCATGTCATTGCTATTGGAATGAAACGCGATGAAAAAAAGAGGGTGCCGGAATGGGAAGAGTTGGGTGCCGTATTTTGTGCTATTGAAAATATGTATCTCACGGCGACAGCATACGGCGTTGGGTGTTACTTGAGCACAGGAGGTATTACCACAGAGGAAGGGGTAAAATCATTTTTTGGATTGAGCAAGGAAGATAAACTTTGTGGGTTCTTGCATGTGGGTATTTTCAATAAAGAAATCATACACAGCACCCGGAAACCAGTAGAGCAAAAGACAACGTGGATCACCAGCCTTTAAAATGTTTATGAATGTAGGTGAGGAAATAACCAAACATGATATAGTGCAAGCTCATGATCGCATTAAGCCCTATATTTTGCGCACGCCTGTATTTACTAATGAAGGTATTAACACACTGAGTGGTTGTACCATTTTTTTTAAATGCGAAAACCTTCAGAAGGTAGGCGCTTTTAAAGCTCGTGGTGCCATGAATGCCATTCTTTCTTTACCCAAGGAAAAATTACAGAATGGGGTAGCAACACATTCCTCAGGAAACCATGCGCAAGCCGTGGCACGGTCAGCAAAGATCATGAATGTAAAGTCGTACATCATTATGCCGCGGACAGCACCAGCGATAAAGAAAAAAGGAGTGGCGAGTTTTGAAGGCGAGATTTTTGAATGTGAACCAACACTGGAAGCCAGAGAGACAATGTTGAAAGAGGTGGTGGCCAGAACTGGAGCCTCGGAGGTTCATCCCTTCAATGACTATAAGGTGATTACAGGACAAGCCACAGCCGCTAAAGAACTCTTTGAAGAAATTTCGGATCTTGATTTTATCGTTGCTCCGGTAGGTGGTGGTGGTTTGCTCAGTGGAACTTCGCTTGCAGCGAAATATTTTTCGCCAAAGACTATTGTTGTTGCTGCTGAGCCAGCGGGTTCTGATGATGCCTTCCGATCGTTGCAGGCCGGAAGAATAGAACAGGCGCAGTCGGATACAATCGCTGATGGACTGCTGACTTCACTGGGAGACAAAACGTTTCCGATCATTCAGGAGCATGTGAAGAAAATTATCACGGTTACCGATGCGGAAATTGTGAAGGCAATGCGCATTATTTGGGAACAGCTGAAGATTATCATTGAACCCTCTTCATCCGTAGTGCTCGCTGCTGTGTTGAAGGAACCCGAAATGTTTGCCAACAAAAAAGTTGGAGTAATTCTTTCGGGAGGTAATGTTGATTTAGATCGTGCGATGAAATTATTCAGTGCCTACTGACATGCCCTTTGAGCATAAATCAAAACCACTATTACCCATAGAAGAATTCTATTTACGTCTTCTAAAGTATGCGGGGTTCGCTTTTTTATTGATCACAATTTCTTTGACCATTGGCATTCTGGGGTATCATTATTTCAACAATTTGAGTTGGATTGATTCTCTCGTGAATGCAGCTATGATTCTTACCGGTATGGGCCCCGTTGATGCGTTGAAAAATGACGAAGCGAAATATTTTGCTTCCTTTTACGCAATTTTCAGTGGCATTGGATTTCTCAGTACAGTGGCTATTTTTCTTTCACCTTTAGTGCATCGGTTTTTTCATAAACTGCACATCGACGACCGCGATTAATCTCTCTACGAAAAATATAAAAAATAGTTATTTGTTCACGAAGGTGCATTTTGTGTAGCGATATCGAACACGCGGTACGAGCTGGTGGAGCAAAAAAGCAGCAAACGATTGTTTTAATTCATTTTTATAGCTTTGGCACGTGATTCGTACAAAGGGTTTTCAAACAATTTAACTAACAAACAATATTATGAACACTCTGAAAGTATCTAAAGGCGTTGTATTGGGACTGATCTTTTTTGCATCAGTGAGCAGTGTTGCATGGGCGAACAAAGCGGCAGATCGTACTACAGATAAAGCGCGTGCTGAAGTGGCGAAAGCAAGTGCAGATGATTGGCAGACGCTCGCAGCGAATGCTGAAAAGTGCTTTAGGAAGAAGGTGAATTTGAAGGAAGCATCCGAATGGCTTGACCGATCGCTTCAGATTGCGGAAACACGATATAACCTTGAGCTTAAAGGTGACTATTACAGCATGAATAAGCTGCAAGACAAAGCCGTTGAATATTATATCAAAGCCATTAACGTTGCTCAGCGCAGCAAATCGACTTCTGAAGTAATTGTGCTTCAACAAAAGATTGCAAAAATCAGAAACATCAATCAATAGTCCGGGAAGATGAAAAATAAAAAAGGGGTACTTCATGTACCCCTTTTTTGTCTTGATTGGGATTTACTGGATTAACGGATTTTGGGATTAATCATAAATCCGTCAATCCTTAATCAGTAAATCCTGATCATTTTTTTAACTGATCAAATTTATTTGCTGCGGCTTTCTTTGGAAATATATTGTCATTCACGTTGGTGTCCGCCGTCTCAAGATTAGGATCAATAATCATAGCCACCACCTCTTTATCTTTCACAAAAACCTTTTTTATCTGGTTCTCATTGGTGCGCCATATTTCGGCAGGTAACTTTTCAATTTCTTTTGATCCATCTTTATATGTCCACTCAATAATGACAGGTGTTACTAACCCGCCTGTGTTGACCAATGTAACTTCGTATAGATTTTTTCCATCCAGCTTTTTACGAACCGCGGTATCATCAATTTTACTCAGGAATTCAGCATAGGCCGACTCCGGGGTATTCGTTACCGTGAATTCCTTTGCACCATCACTAAAATCAACGGCCTTTTCTTTTGAAGCTTTAGCGGAAAGATCGCCTTGTTTTACAGTAATATTTTTGTTTTCAGGATCTATCTGTGGAGTTTTCATTTTGAACCACTTTACCTCATCTACTGTAACGTCAACATTGTCGGTAGAATAAAACCAGCCTCTCCAAAACCAATCGAGATCCACGGCTGATGCGTCTTCCATAGTGCGGAAAAAATCTGCAGGCTTGGGATGTTTAAAGGCCCAACGCTGTGCGTACTCCTGAAAGGCTTTATCGAAAAGCTCTGGTCCCATTACCGTTTCACGAAGAAGTGTAAGGGCAGCCGCAGGCTTGCTATATCCGTTGGACACAAAACTTCTCCCCTGATTGTCCGACATGGCCATGACGGGTCGCATCACAGTTTTATCGCCCTTCATAAAATTGGTCACGCCTTTTGGTGTATTAGACGCATGATCCAGAGTGGGATAGCGCAGGCGCATAGTTTCTTTTTCCAGAAAAGAATTTAACCCTTCATCCATCCACGTACTTTGACGCTCGTCAGAATTGACAATCATCGGGAAGAAATTATGACCCACCTCATGAACAATAACTGAAATCATTCCGGTGAGTTTTCTTTGTGTAACCGTACCGTCTTTAGCAGGACGGCCAGCATTGAAACAGATCATAGGATATTCCATTCCGCCACCTACCCAATTCACCGAGATGGCAGTTGGATATGGATAATCAATCGTGCGTGAAGAATACACTTCAAGTGCATTTTTTACGGCTTTCGTTGATTCCTGTGACCAGAGAGGATTACCTTCCTTGGAATACAGCGACTGTGCAAGGGGTGTCTTATCATTTATTTTCACAGCCTGCGCGTCCCAAATAAATTTGCGTGATGAAGCAAATGCAAAGTCACGCACATTATCTGCTGTAAACTCCCAGGTACTTTTTTTCTGGGACCGTTCTTTTTCTTTTTTTAAGGCTTCTTCTGCTGTTACTATGAATACAGGCTGGTCAAACGTTTTCCGTGCTTTTTCAAAACGCTCCTGTTGTTCTTTGGTGAGCACCTCTTTCGGGTTTTGTAACCATCCCGTTGCCCCCACAATATGATCGGAAGGAACTGTAATTCTCACTTTGTAATTTCCAAAAGTCAACGCAAACTCGCCATCATCTAAAAATTGTTTATTCTGCCATCCTTCGTAATCATCAAATACACACATGCGCGGAAACCACTGAGCCATGGTATAGATATAATTTCCATCAGCAGGAAAAAACTCCATCCCTCCCCGATCGGCAAACATCATGCGGTCATTGATGTTGTACGACCAGTCCACCGAGAACGTAAACTTCGTTCCTGTTTTTATGGGTTGTGGAACATCCACGCGCATCATGGTATAATTAATCGTGTAGGGCAGTGATTTTCCAGTTGCGTCCTTTATGGAAATAATGGTGAACCCGCCTTTATAGTCGAAAGAATTGGTGGAAGCTGCAATGTATTTTGCTGGTATAGAATCGCGCAACGTACTGCCTTCAGTTTGGCGCACGATGCTTTTATCTGAATTTATGTTTTGATCCAATTGTAACCACAAATACTTAAGTTCTTCCGGGGCATTGTTGTAATAGGTGATGGTTTCAGATCCTTTGATGGTGTGTGCAACGTCATCCAATTCCACTCCAATAACATAATCGGCTTGTTGCTGCCAATATTTTGATCCAGGAGCTCCGGCACTGTTTCTATATGCGTTGGGTGTGGGAAGCGTTTGATCGAGTTGTTCAAACTTGCCCTTCCAAGCGGACTGTTGAGCAACAGCGGGCAACGATACAAAAGCACAAAGCACAATGACAATTTTTCTCATATGATTTTATTTGTGAAAAATGTAAATGGCCACGACTACGTGGCCACTTCATTAAATTAGCTTGTAATTATTTTCCTTTCTTTAGTTCATCAAATTTTGACGGAGTCTCCTTTTTTGGGAACGTATTATTATCAGCACTGATATCCGTTATTTCATTCTTAGGATCAATAACAATACCTGTTACTTCTTTTTCTTTCGCAAACACTTTGGTCACCTTTGTTTCATTCACGCGCCAGATTTCGGCAGGTAGACGGTCAGTTTCTTTACTTCCATCTTTATACGTCCACTCGATAATCACCGGCATTACGAGTCCGCCTTTATTAGAAAGAGTCACTTCGTAAAGATTTTTGGTTTCTAATTTTGAAATGATCCCTTTGTCATCTACTCGTCCAAGGAACTCACCGTATAAGCGATCATCCGTGGGAAGAACAGTCAGAGGTTGAGGTCCGCCGCTAAAGTCATTATAATTTTTTCCCGATGAATTTCCTCCAGACCCCACACTTCCTGCTTTTACCGTTTTGTTTTCAAGGGTTGCACTTTGCTTGCGCACCTGGTACCACTTCACCTGATCGATGGATTGATCTGCATTGTCTGTGGTGTAGAACCAACCTCTCCAAAACCAATCAAGGTCTACGGCGGAAGCATCCTCCATCGTTCTGAAAAAGTCAGCAGGTTTTGGATGTTTGAATGCCCAGCGCTGTGCATATTCTTTAAAGGATTTATCAAATAGCTCCGGGCCCATTACCGTTTCTCTTAAAATATTCAATGCAGTAGCAGCCTTGCCATATTGCTCAGATCCAAATTCAATCACCTGCTCAGAATTTGTCATGAGAGGACGCATGGTGGATTTATCACCTTTCATGTAAGGCACTAAAGCGGGGGCATACCCTCTGCCTTTTGGTTTTTCAGGATAGCGTTCTCTTTCCGTTAAGTATTGAACAAAGCTGTTGATTCCTTCGTCCATCCACGTAGTTTGACGCTCATCGTTATTGACGATCATCGGGAAAAAGTTATGACCCACTTCATGAACGATCACGCCGATCATTCCCCATTTCTTAGCGTCGTTATATTTTCCATCTTTATCCGGGCGACCATAGTTAAAGCAGATCATGGGATACTCCATACCGATGGAAGCAGAATGGACAGAAGTAGCATGTGGATAAGGATAGTCAATCGTGTATTTGGAATAAACTTCGAGGGTATTCTTAACAGCAAGCGTTGATTCTTTTTCCCAAAGCGGATTTCCTTCACGCGAATAGAACGACATGGCTAACGGTGTTTTGTCTCCAATCTTTACGGCCATCGCATCCCAGATAAATTTTCGCGATGTGGCAAAGGCGAAATCCCGCACATTGGTTGCCTCAAACTGCCAGGTTTTCTTTTCTTTTGATTTTGCCTTCTCTCTTGCTACCGCTTCGGCTTGGGTAACAATAATAACAGGTTTGTCAAAAGTGGTTTTTGCTTTTTCGTATCGGGTCACCTGGTCGGCGGTTAAAACCTGTTGAGGATTTTTTAATGTACCGGTAGCTCCGATGATATGATCAGCAGGAACAGTGATGTTTACTTTATAATCTCCAAACGGAAGTGTAAACTCTCCTCTGCCGAGGAATTGCTTGTTTTGCCATCCTACAACATCATCGTATACGCACATGCGTGGAAACCATTGAGCAATGGTATAAACATAGTTTCCGTCTTCAGGAAAAAATTCATAACCGCTGCGACCGCCTAGGGTATTGCGATCATTAACGTTAAATGACCATTCGATGCCAAAGGTTATTTTTTCTCCTGTCTTTAAAGGTTTTGATAAATCAACACGCATCATGGTGGCGTTTACGGTATAGGACAATGCAGCACCAGTGCCATCTTTTACAGATTTTATTTTATATCCGCCATCGAAATCATAAAGATTCAATTGTCCGGCTAATGTCTTCGTAGCCACAGAATCTCGAATCGAGTTATTGCTGGTTTTTCCAGTGTTGCTATTTTTATCAAATAGGTTTTGATCCAGTTGTATCCATAAGTATTTTAAAACGTCAGGTGAATTGTTGGTATACGTTATCTTTTCACTTCCCGTTATAGTTTGCTTTTCATCATTCAGCTCCGCAGTAATTTCATAGTCTGCTTTTTGCTGCCAGTAATTTGGGCCAGGAGCACCCGAGCCTGTACGATATTCATTCGGAGTGGGTAAGGTTTGTTCGAGTTGTTCAAATTTCCCCTGCCATTTGGGTTGATCCTGGGCCTTCGCCAGATAAGCAATACAAAGGAGTAGAAGTAGTAGAATGCGTTTCATTTAAGTAGAATTTGTTGTTTACCAGTAGAAGTTATTTTTGATAAGAATAAGAGCGATCCCTGCAATAGCTGATGAGATAATCATTTTCCAGTCTCGCCGGGGCACCTTTATGATCTCAACAAAAACAAAAGTTATGCCCATAAAAATAGTAACAATAATTAGTTGACCGAACTCCAGTCCTAGATTAAAGGCTAAAAGTTGTTTGATGATGTTTTCGTTTTTACCAAGGATGGCTCTCAGGTAATTTGAAAAGCCCATACCATGAATCAACCCGAATGTAAGGGCTAAAAAATAATTGAATTGAATTTTTTTACCGGATTCGATTGCGGCTTCTTTGCGAAGCAAATTTGATATGGCGGTAATTAAAATTGTTACAGGAATAAGAAACTCTATTAAGTCTATATTGAAACTGATCATACCCAGTGTAGCTAAAGCAAGGGTAATGGAATGTCCTACCGTGAAGGCAGTTACCAACACAAGAATTTTTTTCCAGTCACGAACTAAATAAATGGCACACAACGCCAATACGAAGAGAATGTGATCATAGCCGTTTGCATAATCAAGAATGTGTTCTCGTCCAAGAACGAAGTATAATGCGAACTCACTCATAAAAAACCTGAAAAATGAGGCGCAATTATAACCTTAATTTTTGAATTGGCTGTATTTTTGACAGGTTCAGGATATGATAACTCTTTTATATATTTTTTTTAGTTGGATGCACCCGGTGCATATCTCAGTCACTGAAGTCGATTACAGTGAAAAAGACAAAGCCTTGCAAATCACATCCAGGATTTTTATTGACGACCTCGAGTTGGCAATTCAAAAAGAACTTAGTCAGCCAGAACTTGATATCATGACACCCCAAAATGGCTCGACGACAGACAAGCTGGTAGCCACTTATTTAAACAAGCATTTCCGAATCAAGCTGGACGGAAACCTTCAAAAACTAAATTACCTTGGTCACGAAGTAGAGGATGCAGCTTTGATTTGCTACATCGAAATTGAGAACGTTAAAAAGGTAAGATCATTGGAGGCCTTTAATGATGTGATTACTGCAATTCATAGTGACCAGTCAAACCTCGTACACGTTACTTATAAAAGTCCGGTGAAAAGTACGCGGCTTACCGGTGGAAAACCTTCAGAAGTGTTTATGTTTGGAGCTGAAACCAAAAAATAACGAATAAACATGCGTCATAAGATTGTAGCGGGTAACTGGAAAATGAATAAAACCCTGGAAGAAGCAAAGGCCCTTACTTTGGAAATTAAGCGATTGGTTTCTGACGACAACAAGGCAAAGGTTGTTCTTTGCATCCCTTACCCCTATCTGCTTGCAGTTAAAGAATTATTGGGTGATCATAAGTACATCAGCGTGGCGGCACAAAATTGCAGTGAACATGAGTCTGGAGCCTATACCGGTGAGGTATCTGCGGCCATGTTGAAGTCGATGAACATTCCTTACGTGATTCTGGGTCACAGCGAACGCAGGCAATATTTCGGTGAAAATGGAAAGGTATTGACAAAGAAAATAGACAAGGCACTGGAACATCATTTGTCACCCATTTTTTGTTGTGGAGAGCCACTTGAGATTCGGGAGAAGGGAACACACGAAGCTCTTGTAAAACAGCAAATCGAAGAAAGCCTTTTTCATCTCAGCGGAGAAATACTGGAAGATCGGGTTGTTATTGCCTATGAACCTGTATGGGCAATTGGCACAGGAAAAACAGCTACTGCCCAACAAGCACAGGACATGCATGCCGTTATTCGCAAACACATTGCTTCAAAGTATTCACAAACCGTGGCAGATAATATTTCAATACTCTATGGCGGAAGTGTGGGTGCGGCTAATGCAAAGGAACTCTTCGATAATCCGGATGTGGATGGAGGTCTCGTAGGCGGAGCCTCACTGAAATCAAAGGATTTTGCCGAGATCATAAAAGCCATTGCCTAACTGTTCAGTGGGCAGATGATCAATTGACAATTTGCATATTACATTATTGATAATTATCTCATGTACTACACACGTCTCCAGGTAATCTGTGACCCAGATTTTTCTGAAATACTCATGGCTGAAATTTCAGAAGCGGGTTTTGATACGTTCATGGAAACGGAAAAAGGATTTGAGGCATATGTCGAGCAGGAAAAGTTTGATAATGATCTCCTCAGTCAGATCCAAATCAAATACAAACACCTCAATCCGCTCCTTTTCTTCCGGGACAAAATCCAAAAACAAAACTGGAATGAAGAATGGGAAAAGAATTTACAACCCATTATCGTTGACGATCAATGCCTGGTGCGCGCGGAGTTTCATAAGATAGACAAGAAATATCCTTACGAAATCATCATCACACCCAAAATGTCATTTGGTACAGGCCATCATCAAACGACATACCTGATGTTGAAGAACCAGATGCAAATGAATTTTCAGAACAAACGCGTCATGGATGCCGGATGTGGCACTGCCATTCTTTCGATTATGGCTTCGAAGCGGGGAGCCAAAGAAATTCAGGCGTTTGATATAGATGAGTGGAGTGTAATCAATGGAAAGGAAAACATTGAAAATAATCATTGTTCAGGTATCGACATTCATCAGGGCAAACTGAGCGATATGAAATTTGAAGGCAAATTTGATGTCATCCTGGCTAATATTAACAAGAATGTGCTTTTGGAAGAGTTAAAGCTTTATTCAAATAATTTGGCGGAAGGTGGTGAGCTGTTATTAAGTGGTTTCTATACCCATGACATCAAGGATTTGAAGCAAGAGGCATCATTGCATAAGCTAACAGAAACTCACCGCGATGAACGCGAAACCTGGGCTTCTTTACGGTTCATAAAAAATACGTAACCCTCCTTTACGTTTAGAGTTAAAAAGGGTAAAGCTCAGCAAGAGCTATGATTAGCACTTTACCCGTTTATTTGCGAATTTCAAGGTTTTGACAGCGTGAAACAGGTTATTCTATACCTTCTACTCCTTTTTCTTGGCGTGCATTACGCGCAAGCCCAGCAGGGCAAGGATGGATCGTTTCAAATGGGCTTCCAGGACAGCCTGAAATTCGCTTTTGAAAACACAAAAAATCTGGATGCCACGGCTGTGGGGGCAGGCATTGCAGCGGTCTGGACAAGCATTGGCCCTGATCAGCAAGTTGTGGTGAGAAGGCATACAAAGTTGATGAAGAAAAAGGGGTATAAAACCAGACCCCAGATTGTTAATTACTTTGGAGCTTTGGTCGATGCCATTAACGTTGAAAAAATTGATCCTCCGAAATTAACAGCATACCTACGCGTTGCCGGATTGGTTATCGAAAAGGAAAATCTTACCAATGCGTCCAACTTTTTTAAGAATAGCCGTGAGTTTTTTCAAAATCATGCTTTGCATTATGACAAGTCGTTTCGCCTTTATGCGAAAGATGATGAATATCAATTCGATTATATCGCAAGTACTCCTGACGTGCCTCTTGATTTTACAGATACCACCACGCAAATCAAAAATCCTTTTGATCAATTTGATAAACCTGCCGAACAGGTGCAAACTACCTTTGAAGATCCACCTCTGGACACGATCCCCAAACCCGAGGTTCCCTTTTGGATGCAACCTGTTCCGCAGCCTGAACAGGTTGGCGGCATAATTCGTTTTGAAAAAGTCACACTGAATTTTTCCACATCCTACGACTCTGCTGTTTTAAAAAACACGAAGGGTACCGTTTCACTCCAAAACGGTTTGTTCGTTGGAGAAGGGGGAAAATTTGATTGGACTCCTGCCGGCCTGAACGCTGACTCAGTCTACTTTGAGTTTATGGGTTATAATTTCAATGTCAAGAGTTCGTCATTGAAAGCAGACCAGGGCAAACTTACTTATCTCGGTAAGGTGAGCGGTAAAACCGATGGAATATTTGAGTTTAAAAGTGTTAAGCATGCAAGTCCTGCTGTCGCGAGTTATCCACGCTTCATGTCTTTTCAAAGTGACATTCCTATTCTTGGGCTTGCAGATGATAAATTAAAGTACACCGGAGGCTTTGCACTAAATGGGAAAAGGATTTTCAGCTCTTCAGTGAATGGAGATCCGGCCGTGCTTGAAGTGCTTGGTGATACGGATAAAAAATTCAAGGCATTCTCCAGGGCATTTGAGTTTCAGGATTCTCTGATTTCTTCACGGCGTGCTCAGGTTATCTTATATCAGGAAAATGATTCCATATTTCATCCCGCGCTACAGCTTCAATACCAAACGCAGAGCAAGATGCTGATGTTACAAAAAGATAAGGGGGGGTTAAAAGATGCGCCATTTTCTTCTTCATTTTTTAACGTTGATTTTGCCAGCGACCGTGTGCGATGGGATCTGAAATCAGACAGCATGAATTTTTTTACGGTTGGGGGAGCGAGTCAGGCTCCCATGGTTGTAGAGTCGGCAGATTTTTTTGATCCTGAAGATTACGTATTGCTAGGGGGCAAAGGGTTTCAATTTCATCCATTGGCACTCGTAGCGAACCACTCGATCCAAACAGGCCAACGTGAATTTTATGCAGATGACCTGGCTACAAAACTTGGAAGGCGCTCAGAAGAGGTCAGACCTGCTATGCAGTTCCTTTCACAAAAAGGAATGATTGGATATAACCCCTCAACGGGATTGGTGCGTGTTAAAGATAAAACGTTGCATGTTTTTGATGCAAACAGAAACGAAGCAGACTATGACAATTTGAAAATTCATTCTATTGAAAATGGCCCGGCCAATGCTACAATAAACCTGAAAAATGGGTACATGACGCTCCGCGGTGTTGAAGAATTTAAAGTGAGTGATTCACTGAATGTGATTATAAAACCAGACAGTAGTATCATAACGATTCTGAAAGACCGTGATATTAAATTCAATGGGCAGATTACCGCAGGTAATTTTGAAATCAATGGAAGAGACTTTCTGCTGAAGTATGATAGCTTCTTTATCAATTTAAATCACATCGACTCAATTCGATTTTATATTACCGAGACCAATGCCCGCGGACAAACCACCCGCCGAAGAATTAATAATGCTATGGTGGGAGCAGACTCGACGGCAGCAGCAGAAGGAGGATTGCAAGGAGGAGCCAAGAGCTCGGGAACACTTTTTATAAACAGACCCGACAATAAATCAGGCCGTATAAAAACGCCCAACTATCCACGGCTTGATGCATCGGCAGGTGGTGTAATTTATTTTGACCGACAAGAAGTACTGGAAGGTGCCTACGATCGATCCGTATTTTTTGTTGTTCCGCCATTCAAGCTGGATAGTCTCAATGATGCCGATCCGGGATCGCTCAATTTTGCAGGTACTTTTGTATCGAGTGGCATGTTTCCAAGTTTTAAGGAAAAACTTCATACCATGTCCGACAAGTCACTGGGCTTTACACACGCCATTCCAAAAGCCGGGTACCAATTGTTCAAAGGAGATGGGAAAGTATCAGGGGGCATTAACCTGGATAACTCCGGGATACGGGTTACAGGAAAGATTGATTATTTGGCGGCAAGTGTTGAGTCTCAGGATTTTTTATTTTATCCGGATTCGGTTTTAGGAAAAGGAACGGTAGGACAACTTACAGAAAAACAATTCGGGGCGGTGTGGTTTCCACAGGCAACCTTGGGCGAGTATCAACTCAAATGGATTCCCAAACAAGATCAGTTCCGTTTAAAAAATCTTCGCGATGCCTTCAGTCTTTACAACACAACAGCGCAATTGGAGGGAACATTAATCGTTTCGAAAAAAGGAGTGACGGGCGATGGAAAATTATTAACCAAGGGTTCGGAATCCATTTCAAAAGAACTGAGCTTCTCTGCTAAAGATTTTGCAGCACGCCACGCCGAGTTTAAAGTAAATACGACAAATCCGGACAAACCCGCACTTGCTGGTGAAGATGTACGATTGAAATTCAATCTTGAACAAAATTATGCGGACATCAGTCCTGAAGTCGAGGGTGTAGCGGCATTGGATTTTCCTTACGCTCAATTCAAAACGTCAATTCCATCAGCCCGCTGGGATTTAACCACACAAAAGATTACCATGACGAAGGGTGTGGACGTGCCCATTGAGAATTCATATTTCTACACTACTCGGAAGGAGCTTGATTCACTTGTATTCAGCGCTGAGAAAGCCGAGTATGATATTGCTACACAACAAATGAAGGTGAGTGGTATTCCTTACATTGTCGTGGCCGATGCCAAAATCACACCCGAGAATAATGAAGTTTTGATTTTAGAAAATGCTAAGATCGGTCAACTTAAAAACACGACGATTGTTATTGATACCCTTAACGGATATCACAGACTTACTCAAGGTGTAGTGGATATTGTTTCCCGGAAACTATTCTCAGGCTATGCTACCTATCAATATGTTAATGCTGTCAATGACACATTCGCCATTAAGATGACTGATTTTCACCTTGAGGATGTTGCGACTGATGAAAAAACCAGGAGACATGATAAGGGCCTTAGCCCTACGCAACAAACTGTCGCCAATGGTGCTGTTGCCGAGAAAGATCTTCTGGTGTTGGCTCCACGCATTTTCTACAAAGGTGACATGACCATGTATGCATCAAGACCAGCCCTTGAACTCCAGGGATATGCAAAACTGGATATCAAAACAATCAAGAATTATAACACGTGGATTCAATATGCACAAAGTGGAGACGAGAAAGAAGTGTATATCGATTTTGATAAGGCCATCACGGAGGAGGGAAGAAAGGTTGGAGCCGGACTTCATTTTGCTACGGACAATGACCTCTACATTACATTTGTGTTCGATAAAAAAACGGAGGAGGATGACGACTTTTTCCTTCCGAGCGGTTCCCTGTTTTTTGACAAGGAAAGCGGTGAATTCAGAATAGAAGATAGGCAGAAGGCCAGTGGTGAAAAGCTGTCCGGAAAAGTATTTGCCTACAATGAAGAAAAGCAAGAAGTAAGGTTTGAAGGACCAGTCAACTTCTTTAAAAACCTAAAAGATTTTTCACTCACAACGTCGGCTCTGGGTTCCGGAAATCTCGAGACCAATATCATCAGGATGAATTCTTTTGTGATGGCAGACATGAATGTGCCACCACAAGCGCTTCAACTGATGGCGCTGCAACTTCAGGAAGTTGTAAAAAATGAAAGCGTGGATGAAGGGTTGGGGGATCACACAGAATTACTTTATAAGATCGCTGACATTGTAGGTGAAAAAACAGTAAAAGAGTATGAACAACGATCGCTTCAGAATTATGTTTCGCTTTCTGAAATTCCACAATTAGCAAAACCCATCGTGTTTTCACAAGTAAATCTGAAGTGGTCACAAGATCATAAAGCATTTTATAGCGAGGGGAAATTGGGAGTTAGCAATATTTTACGAAATGATATCAATGGTGCATTCGAAGGATTTATGGAACTCAGGAGAAATGAAGATGGCAGCCCGGTGTTTCATGTGTTTTTCAAGGCTTCACCGGAAGCCTGGTATTACTTTGGTTATGAAGACAATCGGCTCATGATCTATTCTTCCAATCCCGCATTCAACGACGTGATTGCCAAGAAGACAAATGCCGGCAAGGCAAAGGTTGGAGAGTTGGTTTATATTCCCGGAAGTGAAGCTGAAACGCGGGCCTTTATCAATCGATTCAGACAAAATTACAATGGACTTGAAGCTCCTTATGTATTGGAAAGCGTTTCTGTTCCTGTGGATGAGGAGACTGACAGGCCAAACAACAGAAAAATTAAAGCGGTGCCGAAAACGACAACGGAAGAGAAAAAAGATGTAACCAAAGAAACTTCGACTCCGCAAAATCCGCCACAAGAAAAAACTGAGGAGAAGAAGGAGCCTAAGAAAGATACAGGAGACGGATTTTAGCTTTCTGTCGTAATGGTTTCCAATAATTTCTTCCTGTTTTTGACAGCCCGGGCTCCAAACACAAACATAATCGGAAAGTAAAGGAAATAGCTGAATCCCGAAATCATTCCAGCTCGCCAATGTCCCCTGAAAGCAATGGCTAACAAAACGGATATAAGTGGCACACTTCCCATCAATATGTTGTTTTGAATACTGATTTTGGTATCAAATATTTCTATTTGGTTAAGACCGATTTCTTCTTTTTGGGTCAGGGCGTACCGATACATCAGTGCCATAACAAGAAATACGCTGCTGGCACCTAAACCATATATGATCATTAAATCGCCGATATCCTGAATAGAAATAGTACCTCTCAATTCTATTAAAAGAGCCTGATCGTTAATCAGAGATGCTATAGGAATTTCAATTAGTCGTGTAAGAAATTTCAGAGGATATACATAGAATAACACGATGAAGAGAAAAAGACCATCAAGAAAAAGTATTTTTCCTTTTTGAAAGCCATAGCGATAGAAGAATATAAAGTGACCCTGCCAGGTCATCACAATAAGAACAATACACAGAGCAAAGGGCACTAAGTCATATACGAAATGTTTGATCTGACTAAAGTGCGTTGGCGGTTCACTTGAAATTAGCAGAAGGGTGATCGACAATGCGAAAATAGCATCGTGAAAATTCTCCAGTCGACCTGGAATTTCTCCGCGGTTGCGAAATTCAGAGTTCTTTATGTAAAGCTTTGAAAGTCCGTCTCGTAGCATAGCTCAAAAATTAAACATAGCTATTTTGAGTCAGCCGCCAAAATTATAATGTTGAATGCTCCGGGTTATTCAATCACTTCCTCAATCTCCGCCATTTTAGTATCGGTGTATTTGCCTGAAGTGGCATAAATAATTTTCCCTTCCGGGTCCAAAACAAAAAAGTAGGGAATATCTTTTTTCTCAAAGTCCAGGGCTTCTTTATATGGTTTAAGTTCTCCTTTATAGAAAAGCAGATAAGGCAATAGTTGTGGATCAATATCTTTTGCTGCTTTTTTCTTGGCTGTGCCTGTAGCAGCAGCATTTACTCCGGTAAACATAGGAACGAAGAAAACATGCACATCATATCCAAAGCCAGACATTAGTCCTTTTGTTTTTTGAATGAATGTGCTGAATACAGGATTGAACCACGTATTCAGTTCATCCTCTGATTTTTTAGAATATGCCAGTCCGAGCAAGGTATACTTCCCTTTCGTATCCGCAGGCAGATTCACTTTTTTATCATCGACAGTCTCTGCCACAAGGTCGGGAAACATTTTTCCTTTCACCTGTGCCCCTACACAATAAAAACAAGCCAGTAAGACAATGGTTAAAACATTTTTTATCATATATGTATGCGTTCATAATAGAACCGGCCTCTTTCCCGAAAGAAAGCGGCCGGTATTCAAATCGATTATCTATGATTAATTGCTGGTAATTTTGGCTTTGAATTTTTTAAGCTGATTACGCAAAGCGTCTGTGGCCAGTCCGGCGGCTTCTTCAAATGAACTTGCGTGTTCTTTGGCAAAAAGCTGATCACCCGGGACGTTCAACTTTATTTCTACGGTTTTATTTTCAATCCCTTCATTGTTGAGTCGAAGAAAGACTTCACCACCCACGAGGCGGTCATAGAAGGTTTCCAGTTTATCTACTTTTTTTTGAACAAAATCAATCAGCTTTTGATCAGCGCTGAAGTGAACGGCATGAACTTGTAACTTCATAACTAGAAAATTTAAAAGTGAAACATATACTACTCCGGCTTTTCAGACCATCCGGCGGGTCAACGAGTAATTATCTTCTCATTCAATATCGATTAAATGTGTTTATGCCTTTGGGTGTGCCTGATCAAAAACTTTCTTCAATTTCTCCATCGAGTTGTGTGTATATACCTGCGTAGCGGCAAGGCTGCTATGACCTAATAAATCTTTTACAGCATTGATCTCTGCCCCCTTATTCAATAAATGCGTAGCATAAGAATGCCGCAGCACATGCGGACTTCTTTTTTCTACTGCTGAAAATTTCTTTAAATGTTTTTTCACAGAACGGTATACCAGCATGGGATAGAGCTGATCCCCATTTTCTGTAACGAATAAAAATCCATGATCCTTCATCTGCACATCACGATCTCTCACGTTGCGGTAGGCCTCTATGAGTGGAACGAGATTGTCGGCAAAAGGGATAACTCTTTCCTTATTTCTTTTACCGAGAACTTTAATTGTTTTATTTTTTGAATTGATTTGAGATTCTCTCAGGTTAATCAGTTCAGATAAACGCATGCCGGTGCCGTAGAAGAATTCGAGGATAAGTTTTTCGCGAAGCCCTTCATGGTCTTCTCCAAAATCCGGATGATCCAGCAGCGTGTTCATGTCCGCTTCCTTGACGAAATGGGGAAGTTTCTTTTTTGTTTTCAAAACCCTGATTTTGGCCATTGGGTTTTTTTCAATGATTTCCTGTTGCATCAGGAATTTATAAAACGACCGCAGACAGGCGATTTTTCTATTGATGGACGATGCATCGAGCTTTGACTCTACGAGGGACACAATCCAGGAACGGATCAATCCATATGCCGCAGTTTCAATTTTATCTTCCTGAAATGTGACAAGCAAAAAGCGCTCAAATTGATGAAGATCTGTTTGGTAAGAATGGACGGTTTTAAGGCTGTACCGCTTTTGAAATTGAATGTATTTTAGAAAAGATTCTACCATACTCTACTGCGTGCTAGCCTAGAGCAATGTAAAAAAAATATCCCCCCCGATGAAGCACCGGAGGGGATATCTGGACAAAAGTCCTATAGATTGACTAATAGTTGTCGGAAGCGAATTTTTTCTGGATATAAGCAGCTTTCAGAACCTCAGTTCTTCTTCTAACAGAGGGCTTTTCGAAAGCCGTTCTGGCACGCAATGCCTTCAAAACGCCAGTTTTTTCAAATTTCTTCTTGAAACGCTTTAAAGCCTTATCAATTGATTCGTTTTCTTTGATGTTAATAATCAGCATGTTGATCCTTCTTAATTAGGGTCGCAAATATAATAGTAAATCGTTCAAATTCACAAGCCCTATTTTAAAATCGACCTTGAAATAACAAGCTTCTGAATTTCGGAGGTTCCTTCCCCAATGGTGCAAAGTTTAGCATCACGGTAAAATTTTTCTACAGGGTAGTCCTTAGTATACCCATATCCTCCAAAAATCTGAACAGCATCGGTGGCAACTTCAACTGAAATTTCAGAAGCGTAAAGCTTTGCCATAGCAGATTCCCGGGTTACGCTCTTGCCTTGCATTTTTAGATCTGCAGCCCGGAATATCAATAACCTTGCAGCTTCAATTTTTGTGGCCATATCTGCCAATTTGAAAGAAATGCCTTGAAACTCCGAAATGGGCCTATTGAATTGATGTCTTTCCTTCGAATACAGACGTGCGGCTTCAAAAGCTCCTTGTGCAATGCCCAACGCCAATGCGGCGATGGAAATCCTTCCACCATCCAGAACTTTCAGCGATTGTACAAACCCATCGCCCTCGTTGCCAATTACCTGGCTTTTATGAACGCGGCAATCGGTAAATATCAATTCTGTAGTTTCAGAGGCACGCATACCCAACTTGTTTTCTTTTCGACCTGCAGCAAATCCCGGTGTACCCTTTTCTATAATAAAAGCTGTCATCGCATGCGAATCCCCGATCTCACCAGTGCGGGCAATCACCACAGCTACGTCTCCTGACTTGCCATGCGTAATAAAGTTCTTAGCACCATTGATGATGTAATGATCACCATCCTTTACTGCCACAGTACGCATGTTTCCTGCGTCTGATCCGGTATTAGGTTCTGTAAGTCCCCAGGCGCCAATCCATTCAGCGGTAGCTAGTTTGGGAAGATAATTTTGTTTTTGAGCTTCGCTGGCGAATTGTAGAATATGTCCTGTGCACAATGAGTTGTGGGCTGCAACAGACAAACCGATAGATCCATCAATTCTTGATATTTCAGAGATGACGGTGACATATTCAGCGTATCCAAATCCTGCGCCACCATATTCTTCAGGAACCAGTACACCCATCAATCCGAGTTCTCCCAACTTTTTAAAAAGCGGAACCGGGAAAATTTGTTTTTCGTCCCACTCCATGATGTTGGGTGTGATTTCACGAGCGCCAAAATCACGAATCATCTGCTTGATCATCTCCTGATTTTCAGATTCGTCTACATTAACTCCAACATCACTTCTTTCCTTCACTTGCATATCTTAAAATCGATTAGGCCTTAAAGGTATTCCAAAAGAGTTAATTACCCAAACAGTTGTTAGGCTGCACAATTTGTGTTTTTCGGTACGGATTATGCTGAAATGCCTATTTTGCAAACCTAAAAACTTAACTTAAATGAAGATTGCAGTAGTAGGGACAGGATATGTAGGCCTCGTGACGGGAACTTGTTTTGCGGAAACCGGAAACACGGTAACCTGCGTTGATATTGATGCAGAAAAAGTAAAAAAGCTGAATGCGGGTCAGGTAACAATTTATGAACCTGGACTGGAGAATCTGTTCACAAGAAATATTGGTCAGGGCAGATTATTATTCACCACGAATCTTGCAGAAGGAATAAAAGATGCAAAAATTATATTTTTAGCATTACCCACACCTCAGGGAGCTGACGGTTTCGCTGATTTGAGGTTTGTATTAAAGGTTGCGGATGATCTTGGGCCTTTATTAGAAGATTATACGGTCATCATCGATAAGAGTACCGTTCCCGTGGGCACTGCAGAAAAAGTACGCGCTCACATTCAGGCAAAAGCAAAAGTAGAATTTGATGTGGTATCCAATCCTGAATTTCTACGAGAAGGAGTTGCCGTAGAAGATTTCATGAAACCAGAACGCGTTGTTATTGGTACAGACTCACCAAGAGCACGCAAGTTGATGGAAGCGCTGTATGCTCCGTTTGTACGACAGGGGAATCCATTAATTTTTATGGATGAACGTTCTGCAGAACTTACCAAGTATGCAGCAAACTCTTTTCTTGCCACGAAGATTACATTCATGAACGAAATCGCTAACCTGTGTGAAAAACTCGGCGCTAATGTTGATGATGTAAGAAGAGGCATGGGCACCGACAGCCGCATTGGCAAACGCTTTTTATTCCCAGGCATTGGCTACGGAGGAAGTTGTTTCCCGAAAGATGTGCAGGCACTTGCAAAATCTTCGGAAGAAGCAAACTACGACTTCAAAATTCTGAATTCAGTGATTGAGGTGAACGAGCAAATGAAGACTCGTATGATTCCGCAGGTAAAAGACTATTTCAAGGGAGCATTAAAAGGGAAAACCATTGCCCTATGGGGATTGGCTTTTAAGCCTCACACGGATGACATTCGCGAGGCACCCGCTTTGTACAATATTGATAAGCTTGTGGATGCGGGAGCAAAAGTACATGTTCACGATCCCGAAGCGATGAATAACGTGAAAAAACAGATTGGAGATAAGGTTGTGTATTTCAACACACCCTATGATGCAGCGAAGGATGCGGATGCTTTATTCATTGCTACCGAATGGCCCGAATTCCGCACACCTGATTTTGAAAAGCTTACACGTTTATTAAAAAACAAAGTCATCTTTGACGGTCGTAATCTTTACGACCTGCAGCAGATGAAAGAATTGGGATACACGTATTACAGTGTTGGAAGAGAAACAATTTATGGCTAAGAAAAGAGTACTTATTACTGGTGCCGCAGGATTCCTGGGCTCACATCTGTGCGATCGGTTTATCCGTGAAGGATACCATGTGATTGGAATGGATAATCTCATCACCGGAGATCTCAGAAACATTGAACATCTCTTTAAACTTGAGGATTTCGAATTCTACCATCACGATGTGTCAAAATTTGTTCACGTTCCTGGTGAACTGGATTACATCCTTCACTTTGCTTCTCCGGCCAGTCCTATTGATTATTTGAAAATTCCCATACAGACTTTAAAAGTTGGATCTCTCGGTACGCATAATTTGTTAGGACTTGCCCGGGTTAAAAAAGCCAGAATTATCATCGCGTCAACTTCTGAGGTATATGGTGACCCGACGGTTCATCCGCAAACTGAAGAGTACTACGGCAATGTAAACACCGTCGGTCCAAGAGGTGTTTACGATGAAGCAAAACGTTTTCAGGAAGCGATCACCATGGCGTATCATACCTACCATCAGGTGGAAACGCGCATTGTAAGAATTTTTAATACTTATGGGCCGCGGATGCGTCTGAATGACGGCCGTGTGTTGCCGGCATTTATAGGCCAGGCCTTGCGTGGTGAAGACCTTACCATTTTTGGAGATGGTTCTCAAACGCGTTCTTTCTGTTATGTTGATGACCTGGTAGAAGGAATTTACAGATTGCTTTTATCGGATTATGAACAACCCGTGAATATTGGAAACCCAAGCGAAATCACCATTAAAGATTTTGCCGAAGAAATCATCAAGCTTACCGGAACGAAGCAGAAAATAATTTACCAGCCCTTGCCAAAAGATGATCCCAAGCAACGCCAACCGGATATTACCAAAGCAAAAAAACTTTTGGGCTGGGAACCTAAAGTTTCCAGGGCTGAAGGATTGAAAATTACGTACAGCTATTTCAAATCACTTCCCCAAGAAATTCTCTATCAGCGCGACCATAAGAACTTTGATCAATACGTGAAATAGATGTACGTCCCGATATTTATCGGGATTAGATTTATGATGTACGATTAAAAATTGTACATCGTAAATTGTCCCTTGTACATCTTACTATTACTCCTCGTAGTACAACACATGGAGCAGCGTGTTTCCTACAGCGCCTAGTGTTTCTTTTCCGATTAAGTCAAGGTTATCTTTTTGTGTATGGTGGTAGTCACCGAAGTACCCGATGCCGGGTTGAAAATCCACGATGTCGATCATGGGGATTTTAGCCACCTCATTTACAAAGTCATGATCATCTGTAATGTCGCCCTGATTTTGTTTGATGAAAAAATCAGAATAACCGAGTCGTTCGGCCTCATCCCAAACTTTAGAAACAATGCGAGGAGCATAAGCAAGAGAACCTCCCTCGCGATAGAAGTGTGCATGTTTGGCACCTACCATATCCAGCAGCACACCGTAAGAAGCTGAATAGCCTGCTTTATGTTTATGCTTTGCCCAATACTGTGAGCCGAGGCACCACCATTCACCCTCTATGGATTGTCCTTCTTTTTCACCCCAGTCTTCACCATCAAAAAAGATGATATCGACACCAATCAGGAGCGAATCGTTCTCCATGACACGGGCTATTTCCAATAGAACCCCAATACCACTGGCTCCGTCATTTGCGCCATCAAATGGAGCATCTTTATTTGTCTTGTCTTTATCCGCAAAGGGTCGTGTATCCCAGTGTGCTGCCAGCAGAACACGTTTTGGTTTTTCAGGTGAGAAGCTGGCAATGATATTTCGCAGATTTATTTTTTGATTGTCAAACGTTGTAGCCTCAAATTCCTGTGTGGTAACTGTGGCTCCGTATTTTTTTAATTGATCGATCAGATAATCTCCGGTTTCACGATGGGCTTTCGTGTTGGGAACGCGCGGACCAAATTTCACTTGCTTTTCCACAAAGGAAAATGCAGAATCGTTGTTGAATTTTGGAACGGATATCGTTCTCCTGGGACTTTCTTTTTGCTCTTTGCTCCCGCAGGACAGAATGAAAACAGAAATCAGAACCAATAAAAAACGCGAAAACATAAATCGGGATTTGTGAATGTTAAACGAACACAAGAACACAATAATTTGCGATAATCTAAAAAACACTTATTTTTGCATTAACTTATGTTGTAAAACAATCAGAGGGGACCCAAAAGTCCCCTCTTTGTTTATCAAAAAACATGGATTTACGCGAAAAAATCACAGAAATAGCCCAATCCGAACTGACCGATGACAGCCAGTTTATTGTGGACGTTGTGGCGTCTTCGAAACCGGGTGGCAGAAAAGTAGTGGTCATTGTGGATGGCGACACAGGAGTAACCATTGATGACATTACCAATTTAAGCCGTGCAATTTCGGCCGCATTGGATGAACAACCGGTGATGGATGACGCGTATACGCTGGAAGTTGGAACTCCCGGTCTGGATCAGCCGCTGAAAATGAAGCGGCAGTATTATAAGAACATCGGGCGGGAATTGAAGGTCCATACCACGGATAAGAAAATTATACAGGGATTGTTGACAGAAGTATCGGAAGAACGAATTGTACTCGATATAAAAGAAGGAAAGAAAAAAGAAACCAAACTGACTGAAATACCCTTTGGTCACATTGAGAAAGCATTAGTAATGGTATCGTTTAAATAAAAGGTAATATGGAAACAATAAGTCTGATTGAGTCGTTTGCCGATTTTGCGAAGCAAAAAAATATCGACCGCCCTACCATGATCCGAATACTGGAAGATGTATTCAGAAACATGATTAGAAAAAAATATGTCACCGATGATAATTTTGATATTATCGTAAATGCCGACAAAGGCGATTTGGAAATCTGGCGCTTTCGCGAAATTGTTGATGACAATTCTGAAGACATCTGGGAGCACGATAAGATCAGTTTAACCGAAGCGCAGAAAATTGAGCCTGATTTTGAAGTGGGAGAAGAAGTGGCAGAGGAAATTCACCTCGAAGATTTCGGAAGACGTGCTGTAACGACAGCTCGTCAAACCCTCATTCAAAAAGTAAAGGATCTTGAGAAGGATATTTTGTTCCAGAAATACAAAGACATCGTGGGTGAAATTATTTCCGGTGAAGTGTATCAAATCCTGAGCAAGGAAGTTTTACTGATTGATGGTGAAGGCAATGAGATATCCATTCCAAGAAGTGAACAAATACCGAAGGATCGCTACCGCAAAGGCGAAACAGTACGGGCTGTTGTTCACCGTGTAGATACCATTAATGCGAATCCTAAGATTATACTTTCACGTACGTCACCGGTTTTTATTGAGCGTCTTTTTGAACAGGAAGTACCGGAAGTTTATGATGGCCTGATTACCATCAAGAAAGTGGTACGTGAGCCTGGTGAAAGAGCAAAAGTTGCCGTAGAATCCTACGATGATCGGATTGATCCGGTAGGAGCTTGCGTGGGAATGAAAGGGTCACGGATTCATGCGATTGTACGTGAATTGCAAAACGAAAATATTGATGTGATCAACTATACCGAAAATCTCGAACTGTACATACAGCGTGCGTTGAGTCCGGCAAAATTGGTGAGCATCAAAATTGATAAAGAGAATTCACGTGTATCGGTGCATTTGAAACCCGATCAGGTTTCCCTGGCCATCGGAAAGGGAGGATTGAACATTAAATTGGCCAGCCGTCTTGTCGGTATGGAGATTGATGTGTTCCGTGAAGTGGATGCCTTGCAGGAAGAAGATGTTGATCTTGATGAATTCTCAGATGAAATTGAGAGCTGGGTAATTGATGAACTAAAACGCATCGGACTTGACACGGCGAGAAGCGTCTTGGTTTTAAACAAAGAAGAATTAGTTAGAAGAACAGATCTTGAAGAAGAAACTATTGACCTTATTTTTAATGTTCTGAAGAAGGAATTTGAATAAGCTCAAAACGAGTAAAAAAGCACGAAATCCAATAAAATAGCAGATATTTGAGCATGGCTGAAGAAAAAATGATACGGTTAGGACAAGCATCCCGCAAGCTGAACGTGGGCCATAACACCATATTGGAGTTTTTGGCCAAGAAAGGCTTTGTGGTGGAGAATAATCCTAACGCGAAGTTGAGTGCAGAACAGTTTGCCATGCTGTCGAAAGAATATGCCTCTTCGGCCTCTGAAAAAATCGAAGCTTCCGGGCTTACGATTGGTGCCAAGCATAATGAAAATATTGCGGCCGAAGCTGATTTAGAACATACCAGAAAGAAGGCACAGGAAGATGATCAGATTATGATTAAAAATCTGGGCTCAAATCCTGCAGTAAAAGAAAAATCAAAAGAAGAACCGAAACCTGAAAAAGTTGATCGTGATGCGCCAAAATTAGAGGGCATCAAGGTATTGGGAAAAATCGATCTTACCCCTGCAAAGAAGAGCAAACAGGAACCAGCGGTTGCACCGAAGGAGGAAATTAAGCCTGCACCAGTATCAAAAGTTACACCCAAGGCAGAAGAAAAACCCGCTGAAGTAATTCCCGAAAAACCCGAACAGGAATTGATCAAAGCCAGAGCGGATAAGTTGCAGGGATTGAAAGTGGTAGATCGTATTGATCTTCCGGCGGATAAGAAAAAGGATAAGCCTGTGGCGTCTTCGGATGCCAATGATGACTCACGCAAGAAACGTCCTCGTAAACGTCTTCCTTCGCAGGATGATCGCCGAGGTCCTTCACCGGGAGGATCGGGCACACCATCAACCGCGCCCCAAAGACCTGCGCGTGCTGGTGGAGGTGTTGGCCGGCCAACGCCATCCCGCACTCCGAAAGCAGAGCCAACAGAAAAAGAAATTCAGGAGCAGATTCGCGCCACACTGGCCAAGTTAAGTGGAGGTAATAAAAAACAGGGCGGAGCCAAATACAGAAGAGAGAAACGCCAGGCCTATTCGGATGCAGAGGAAGTAAAGATCCAGCAAGAGCAGGAAGAAAGTAAAACGCTGAAGGTGACAGAATTTATTTCTGCCAATGATCTGGCGTCTTTAATGGATGTTTCTGTGAATGATGTAATCTCTACGTGTCTTGGCCTGGGCATGTTCGTGTCGATCAACCAACGTCTCGATGCAGAAGCCATTACGGTAATTGCCGATGAATTTGGATTTGAAATTCAGTTCACTACCTCCGAAGAAGAGGAAGAAGAAACAGAAGAACAGGATACAGAAGAAGAATTACAACCACGCGCTCCCATTGTTACCATCATGGGTCACGTTGACCACGGTAAAACTTCTTTGCTTGATTATATCAGGAATACAAAAGTAACGGCTGCAGAAGCCGGTGGAATTACGCAGCACATTGGTGCGTATGACGTAACCACAAAAACGGGAAATAAAATTGCATTCCTTGACACGCCCGGTCACGAAGCCTTTACGGCCATGCGTGCACGCGGTGCGAAAATTACAGACGTGGCGATTATTGTAGTAGCTGCTGACGATGATGTCATGCCACAAACCAAGGAAGCGATTAACCATGCACAAGTTGCTGGTGTACCTATCGTATTTGCAATTAATAAAATTGACAAGCCTACAGCCAATCCTCAAAAAGTGAGAGAATCACTTTCAAAGATTAATATTCTTGTGGAGGACTGGGGTGGTAAGTATCAAGTGCAGGAAATTTCTGCAAAGACGGGTTTAGGAATAGAATCGTTGCTGGAGAAAGTTTTACTTGAAGCTGAAATTTTAGTGCTTAAAGCAAATCCGGATCGTGCGGCCACGGGTTCAATTATTGAAGCAACTCTTGATAAAGGACGCGGATATGTAACAACGGTAATGGTACAAAGTGGTACGCTTCGCGTTGGTGATATCATGGTGGCTGGATCAAACTTTGGTCGTGTAAAGGCTTTGTTTGATGATACAGGAAAGAAAGTGAAAGAGGCAGGACCGTCAACGCCTGTAGTGATGCTGGGATTGGATGGAGCGCCACAGGCAGGTGAAAAATTCTCTGTGTACGAAACAGATCGTGAAGCGAGAGAAGTTGCCAACAAGCGCAGCCAGATACAGCGGGAACAAAGTATACGTACGAAGAAACATATTACGCTTGACGAAATCGGAAGGCGATTGGCCATTGGTTCATTCAAGCAATTGAATGTGATTGTGAAGGGTGACGTAGATGGTTCTGTTGAAGCACTTTCAGATTCATTGTTGAAATTGTCTACACCTAAGGTTCAGGTGAGCATTATCCATAAAGGTGTTGGTCAGATTTCTGAATCCGATGTGTTGTTAGCGTCTGCTTCTGATGCGATTATCCTGGGCTTCCAGGTGAGGCCTTCAGGTGCTGCACGTAAGATTGCAGACAACGAAGAAATTGAAATCCGTTTATACTCGATCATCTATGACGCCATCAATGAAGTGAAGGCTGCTATGGAAGGTATGCTGGAGAAAGAAATGGAAGAAGTGATCGTAGGGAATGCTTCCGTTCGTGAAGTGTTCAAGATCACGAAGGTGGGAATTGTAGCGGGTTGTATGGTGACCGATGGGTATATAAAACGCAATAATCCAATTCGCCTTATCCGAGATGGTATTGTGGTATACTCTGGTGAAATGACAGCATTGAAACGATTTAAAGATGATCAATCAGAAGTTCGCGCTGGTTTCGACTGCGGTATCAGCATCAAGAACTTTGCCGATATTAATGTGGGTGATGTGATTGAGAGTTACGAAACACGAGAAGTGAAAACGAAATAACATTCCGCGATGAATATAAAACGAAACCCGATCCAATGGTCGGGTTTTTTTATGCTGATACCAGCAAACACTACTTCAATGTTCGATTTAAAAAATTCAGTGCAAGCTTTAATTGTTCACCGGAGTAAAAAATGTTTCCTCCGTGTGCTGCACCATGAATTACTTCAAAGTGAACGTCCAGGTTTAGTTTCTGATATTGACCCTGTAGTTCGTGCGACTGGTTGATGGGCATTTGAGGATCCTGATCACCATGAAAAATAAGAAGCGGAGGATCGGTCTTATCAATGTGATTCACGGGACTGGCCAGCTTTGATAAATCCACTGCGCTTTCAGGTAGTGAACCCAACAACAATTCAAGAGCAGGTTTTCTTACATTCAAACCAAACGGCGTTGACTGGGCCAGAATAGTCGAGAGGTTTGTAGCGCCGTAGTAATCGAGAATGGCATGAATACGAGAAGACTGATTTGTATAGTCACCACCGGTACCCTCAAGTACTGCATGGCCATTGGAAACACCGACGAGTGTAGCGAGATGACCTCCCGATGAATCTCCACCTATTGCAATTTTATCGATGCGGTATCCGTACACCGATGCTTTGGCACGAAGAAATCGGATCGCCGCTTTGATGTCGTGGATTGCCGCAGGAAACCGGGCTTCTGTAGATTGTCTAAAATCAAGACTTGCTGTTGCAATGCCATTTTCTATGAATCCCTTTGGAACACTTGCTTTAGTTCCATCTCTCCAGGCGCCGCCGTGCACCCACACCATCAACACTGGATTAGAAACTCCGGCAGGAAGATAGATATCAAGTTTTAAATCATTGCCATCAACCGTTGCGTAAACAATGTCTTTGTATGTTGGAGCAATCTGTGAGAAAGCAGGATGGGATAAAATAAAAAAAGTAATGAGATGAAAAATTGCTGAGAGAGAAGCGAATCGATTTTTAACCGCTTGAGACATTCAATAGCATTACGTGTTTCTAAAATTAATAAAAAAACCCGACCATCATGGCCGGGTTTTTAACGATTGATTCTATCTCGGATTTAATTAGAATTTTACTTCCGGAGCTTTTTCAGATCCTGCAGAAGCTTCAAAGCCTTTGCGTACACTGAAGTCTTCGCCACCACCAAACATATTCAACGCCATTCTTTTGAAGAATCCACGAACATACGTGTTATAGCCGTTGATGGTTTCATTATAGCGTTGACGGGCAACATTGATTCTGTTTTCTGTTCCTTCGAGTTGTGATTGTAAGTCAGCAAAATTTTCTGTTGATCTGATTTGAGGATATGCCTCGAAAGCAAGATTAATAGCCGTATTGATTTTTCTTCCTGCAATGTCCAAATCCTCAGGAGTCTTGGCGCCCACAATGCCGGCACGTGCTTCGGTAACCTGAACTAGAATTCCTTTTTCATTCTCAGCAGCTCCTTTAACCGTAGCCACTAAACTTGGAATTAAGTCTGCCCGGCGTTGATAGCTTGCCTGAACATTTCCGAAGGCCTCGTTTACAGTTTCCTGACGGCTGACAGCGTTATCATAAACGCCGGTTCCCCACATGAAAAAACCTCCAACAAAAACGACAATTACACCAATAACAACCAGGGTAGTTATTAAACCTTTACTCATAGTTTTGTTTATTAATTATTTGTTCAAAATTAGTCAATTCCTGAGGTTTTCGGCTTTTTTTTCAAAAGCCGCATTGCACACCAATAACGATATTCAGAAGGAATAGTTTAGTATTTTGGAAATTTGAAATCCTGAGATCATTAAATCAAGTCCAATACTTTTATGAGTCCAATCTTAATGTCATCCATTTCCGGGACCGACAATATGCCTAAACGCTTTATGAACCTTTCTTTGGAAATGGATTTCACCTGAAAGCAATCCGCGATGCTCGGCTTGATTAAGCCATTACTAAGAGTTGCTTTTAATGGCACGTGCCATTCCCGAATTGATCGGGAAGCATCTGTTACGGGAACAACGACTTTCAGTTGAAGAGCTCCCATACTATCATGATTAACAATCACTGCAGGCCTGATCTTGTCAATCTCCTGCCCAATTTTAGGAGCGAAATCCACTTGCCATACCTCTCCGTGTTTCATTCTTCAATAATATCGGTGTCTGTTCCCGAAAAATTATTAGAGTTCCTAGCATAGTATTGAATTGTGTCAGGTTCATTTGCCTGAGATTCGATTCGCTTATACACTGTAGATTTTTCTTTTTTTAGTTTATCCAGGGCTTTTTGAAAACCCGTTTTCTTTATGGCAGATCTTATGAGAATACCCTCGTCGGTTTCCTCAATGACCACTTTTTCCAATCCATATTTTTTTATCATTTCTGAAGGCAGGATAAGGGCCTTGCTGTTGCCCACCGATGTTAATGTTTTAACCATATTCAAATATACGGAATTTGTTATAACAATGTTATAACTTCTATAATGAAAAAAGGTCTGAATTGCTCCAGACCTTTTCAATTAAATAAACTGTTTTATTTAGCTCACAAGGCTCTTTTCTGCCAAAAACTCCGCAATCTGCACTGCATTGGTGGCAGCACCCTTGCGAAGGTTATCAGAAACCACCCACATGTTTAATGTGTTAGGTTGTGATTCGTCTCTGCGCAAACGGCCAACAAATACTTCATCCCGTCCGTGCGAATTGAGCGGCATTGGATACACATTGTTCTTCACATCATCCTGAACGATTACACCAGGAGTGTTTTCAAGAATTTGGCGCACTTCTTTCAGATCGTAATCTTTGTAGAACTCTACGTTCACCGCTTCTGAGTGACCGCCCATGGTTGGAATGCGTACGGTTGTTGATGTTACGCCAATCGTATCATCTTCAAGAATCTTACGGGTTTCCAACACCATTTTCATTTCCTCTTTGGTGTACCCATTGTCGAGGAATACATCGATATGAGGAAGTGCATTCATGTCAATACGATGAGGATAAACTTTCGGTCCCTCGATGCCCTGACGTTCGTCCATCATTTGCTTTACAGCATCTTTACCTGTGCCTGTTACAGACTGGTAGGTAGACACAACAATGCGTTTGATTTTATATTTCACATGCAAGGGAGCCAACGCCATCACCATTTGAATGGTAGAGCAATTTGGATTTGCAATGATGCGATCATCAATCTTCAACACATGGCCGTTGATTTCAGGAACTACCAGTTTCTTGGCAGGATCCATTCTCCATGCCGATGAGTTGTCAATCACGATGGTTCCCATCTCAGCAAACTTCGGAGCCCACTCCAATGAAGTACCTCCACCTGCTGAAAAAATAGCGATATCCGGAGCAAGTTTTACTACTTCCTCCATACTTTTAATCTTATATTCCTTACCCTTATACTTGACAGATTGACCCACTGACTTGGCAGAGGCTACCAAATACAAATCATCAAATTCAAAATTGCGCTCTTCGAGCACTCTCAGGATTTCCTGACCTACCAGGCCGGTTGAACCCACAACTGCTAGTTTCATTTTTTTTGTTTTATAAGGGTTTTTAAAGTTTGCAAAAATACTATTTTTGGTAGAACACTATGAGATCGACTTTCATTCTTTCTTTAGTTTTTTTGTGCGCGAACGTTTGTGAGGCACAGGTCACCGATAATTTTTCTGATGGTGATTTTTCCAATGCCCCCGTTTGGTTGACAGATAATCCTGCCAACTGGACGGTAACCTCCACCAATCAGCTTCGATCCAATTCGCCTGCACTGAATTCCGGTTTTTACATTTCCACGCCTTCCACAAAAGCGGTGAATGTACAGTGGGAATTGTTTATGAATCTCCAGTTCAATACTTCCAGTGCGAACTATGTTGACGTTTACCTTACATCAAACCTGGCCGATTTAAATAACCCCGCAAACAGTGGATATTTTGTACGGATCGGAGGAACTCCGGATGAAATCAGCCTGTATAAAATTTCATCGGGCACAGCTATCGTGCTGATCAATGGCACCGATGGAATTACAAACACATCGAATAATACACTTCGCATAAAAGTGATTCGCGATGCTTCAAACCGATGGACGCTGGAGAGAGATATTTCGGGCACCGGAAATAGTTATGTGCCGGAAGGCACGGCCACCGACAATACATTTTCAACCAGTCAGTTTTTCGGGATAAAAATTCAACAATCAACAGCAACCTTTTTAAACAAACATTTCTTTGATGACATCTATGTGGGTGACATTATCATTGATTCAGCTCCACCCATCATTGCATCGTTGGAAGTTAGCGCTTCAACTGTTTTGACGCTCGCTTTTAGCGAAAAACCCGAGGCAACATCAGCTCAACGGAAGACAAATTATCAGGCGGACCATGATGTTGGCAACCCTGAAACCGCAGTTTTGCAACCCGATGGAAAAACGGTGATTTTGACGTTTTTGAACCCATTTTCGAATGGAATTACGTTTCATCTAATGATATCAGGCGTTACGGATTTGGCGGGAAATCAAATCGTAACAACTACCAAAGCTTTCTTGTTTTTTATACCCGGTGTCGCAAAAAAGAAAGATGTGATCGTGACAGAATTTTTCCCCGATCCAAGTCCGCAGGTAGGCCTTCCGGATGACGAGTTCATTGAAATTTATAACCGGAGTGAAGAGGTATTTGATTTAAAAAACTGGAAGCTGTCCGACGGGAATTCCGTGGCTCTGTTTCCCGCAAAAACTCTTTTACCTCATGAATATTTAATCATTGTTTCTGCTTCAGCGGTTTCGAAGTTTGCGGTGTATGACAACGTGCTCGGGGTTCCTAATTTTCCCACCTTAAACAATAGCACGGACACGTTGACGCTTAAAGACCCCAACAACATTTTGATCGATTCAATCAATTATGATCTTTCATGGTATCAGGATCAGGACAAGCAACAGGGAGGATGGACGCTCGAACTCATTGACATAAACAATCCTTGTGGTGAACAAGACAACTGGGTAGCTTCAGATGCTGCAAAAGGAGGAACTCCTGGTAAACAAAACTCTGTGTTTGCTACCAAACCAGATCTCGCCGGTCCGCATCTTGAAAAAGTAGTTGTTCTTCAACCTGATCGTTTGCTGTTGACTTTTAATGAGAAACTTGAAAGCCTGGCAACTTCAGGATTCTTTACGATTACACCCGCTGTAGAAATTGATCAGGCGTCCTTTACCAATCACGCACTTACTACAATTCAACTGGACCTTGTACGTTCACTTCAAACACAAAAACTGTATTCGCTTAAGGTTGATAACCTTCGGGATTGTAGCGGGAACGTGATTAACCCCCAATTCAGCGAAATTAAATTTGCAGTACCGGAGCCGGCAGACAGTCTTGATATTTTGGTGAATGAAATTCTGTTCAATCCAAGGCCCGGAGGATTTGACTTTGTTGAGCTATATAATAATTCACCCAAGTTCATTAATATCACGGACTGGCAAATTTCAAACATCTCTGCCGGAAAAATCACCAATGGTAAATCGATTTCACTGGATAATCTCGTCTTCGCGCCTGGGTCCTACATTGTCTTTACGCAAGACAGGATGAGCCTGAAAACATTTTACACCTCCACCATTGAAAAACATGTATTCGAATTAAGTTTGTCCGGAATGTCGGATGATGAAGGATCAATTGCACTGGTAGATAACAACGGTCGTGTGATCGATCATTTTTCGTATTCAGATAAATTTCATTCAGAGCTGATCAAGGATCCTGAAGGAATTTCATTAGAAAGAATTTCTTTTTCAGCTCCTACGAATGATCAACAGAATTGGAAATCGGCAAATTCCGCTTCGGGCTTTGCCACGCCGACTTATGTAAATTCCAACGCACGTCCTGAATCACTCTTACCTGATGGGAGGGTTTATGTCGAGCCCCAATTTTTTATTCCGGATTCAGGTAGTCCGGACTTTACAAAGATCAACTACAGGTTTGATCAAAGTGGCCTTATCGCAAACATTAAAATCTATGATCAACAAGGGCATTTTATCAAGACGCTGGCCAACAACCAGACCTTACCGTATGAGGGATTTTTCAGGTGGGATGGCGATCGGGATGACGGCACCCGGGCCAGAATAGGGTACTACCTCGTGTGGTTTGAAGTTTTTGACCTTACTGGTTCCGTAAAGACTTTCCGGGAAAGGGTAGTAATAGCCGGAAATTGACCCTCGAAACCCCTTTATCTGCTTAATTTTCACGGTTTTGGAATTAATTCTATTACATTTTTTGTTTACCCTGCGACCCTGTATTTTTGCGAATCTTTTTTTAAACTACGAAGAGAATTATGGCTAAGACAAATAAAAAACCAAAGGCAAAAGCGGCTAAAAAATCAGTTGCTAAATCCAAGCCTGCGGCGAAGGCAAAGACCGTAAAGAAATCAGCACCAAAGGTAAAAGCGAAGGCGAAGCCTGCGGCAAAAAAGGCAGCTCCTAAAAAAGCAGCGAAGAAAGTAGTCGCCAAGAAAAAAGTTGCTCCTAAAAAAGAAGTGAAGAAAGTTGCTGCTAAGCCCGTTAAGGCAAAGGCAGTTGAAAAAGTATATGAGGAGTATGTACAAAAGAAATTTTCAACACCGGCTTCACGCAAGCAAGAGGCAATGGCTATACCAAAAGTTGCACCTCAGCTCCATATTTTCCCCGTTTTAACACAGCGTCCTATCGCTCACAAGCCGGCAAAACCAGCGGTGGAGAGTGATAAGAATCGTTATGGAGAAGCTGAGTTGAAAGAATTCGAAACATTGATTAACGGGAAGCTGGAGAAAGCCCGCGAAGAGTTTCGTATACTGAAAGACACATTGAACAGAACGAACGATGCAGGCACAGATGCAACATCAGGTGGAAATACAAAGGTGTTGGAAGATGGTGCAGAAACTGCAGAGAAGGAAAATTTGAGTCAGCTTGCAGCGCGTCAATTGAAATACATGACGAATCTGGAGAATGCACTGATTCGAATTAAGAATGGAACGTATGGTATCTGTTCAGTTACAGGAAAGCTGATTCCTAAGGAAAGATTGATTGCGGTGCCTCACACCACTCAATCCATCGAAGCGAAAATGAAACAGCACGATTAATTGCTAACGATTAACTGAACCACCGTGGACTTTTTACAGAACCATATTGAAGCACTGATCTTTTGTTCACCTACGCCTGCGAAGCTTGCGGATATCAAATCGTGCCTGTCTGAAATGTTCAACGCGGATGTTCCTGAAGAAGATATTCTGGGAGCTATTCAGAAGCTGGAAGAAAAATTTGTTTCGGATGAGCATGCATTTCAATTATATAAATCAGGCGGTGGTTATCAGTTTTTAACGAAACCGGCTTACCAGGCCAGCATTGGCATTATGTTGAAGCAGCAATCGAAGAAAAGATTGTCTACTTCGGCGATGGAAACACTTTCCATCATTGCTTACAAACAACCCATCTCGAAAACAGAAGTGGAGAACATTCGTGGTGTGAACTGTGATTACGCTGTGCAACGTCTTCTCGACAAGGGACTGGTTGAAATTCAGGGAAAGGCAGACACGATCGGCCGTCCTATTCTTTACGGAACAAGTGCCAAGTTCATGGAGTACTTTGGCATCAATGAAATCAGCGAACTCCCTACACCGAAAGACTTCTCCAACGAAGTAAACACCATCGGAGAGACTCCCGAAAATCAATAAGAAATCAATTCACCATGGGTAAGAGGTTAGAAATTTCCACTTCTAACCTCTAACTTCATCATTAAATCATTTTCAATCATGGCTAAAAGACCCAGATCCAATAAATCTGATAGTAAGCGTACTTCCTTTGGAAAAAAGACCAGCGCTGAGAAAGCGTTTAAAAAAGGAAGAAAATCACGTTCAGAAGACTCGGACAGGGCGCCGCGTTTTTCAAAGTCTGCAGGCAGATCTTCGAGAGACGATAAGGGAGGCAGTGATTTCAGAGCTAAAAGAGCTCCACGTTTTGGAGGTTCAGACGAGAAACGCTCTTTCGATAGGCCAGAGCGCAAATCATTTGGAACTGACAAACCAGGCAGGCCAGAAGGATTTACAAAAAGACCGTCACGCTCTGGCGATAGTTCTTTTTCAAAGCCAGGCCGTTCATCAGGATTTTCAAAGTCATCACGACCAGAACGAGATGGCGATGCGCCAAAACGTTCATACAGAAAATCAGAGGACAGCTCGTTCTCCAAGCCAGGGCGTTCAAGTTTCTCTAAGCCAGGAGCAAGTCGTGGTGAAGATAGACCGAAGCGATCATTTGATAAACCAGATGGTGAATCATTCTCAAGACCGGAGCGACCTAAATTTTCAAAACCAGATTCGAGAGAAGGTGGTGACGAGAAAAAGTCGTTTCGTGAAAGCCCATCATTTTCAAGACCCGATCGTGCAGGCCGTGGTGATTTTAAAAAAGTAACACGGAAATCAGAAGGAGATTCTTTCTCCAAGCCAAGATATTCAAAGACTGAAGGAGGAGATGATTTTAAAAAATCAGATAAAAAATTTGACAGTGGTTCATTCTCGCGACCTTATAAACCAACACGGTTTACAAAAACCCGCAAGGATGGCGATGAAGAAAAACCAGAGCGCAAGTCATTTGTTCAATCGCGCAAGGAAGCTTCATCTAAATTTGGAAAACGACCCTCTACACCCGTTGAGAAAGCTGACGATGGACTTATTCGCCTCAATAAATACATCGCGAATAGCGGTGTGGGTTCACGCAGAGAAGCTGATGAACTGATCAAGATGGGATTGATCAGTGTGAATGGCACAGTCATTACGGAGATGGGTCATAAAGTAAAGCCTACTGATGAAATTCGTTACGAAGACAAGTTGTTGAAGGCAGAAAAACTGGTGTATCTGTTGTTGAATAAACCAAAGGGATTCATTACTACCACGGTTGATCCACAGGAGCGCAACACGGTAATGAACCTGGTTGCCAATGCATGCAAAGAACGAGTTTATCCTGTGGGACGTCTGGACAGAAACACAACAGGCCTCTTGTTGCTAACCAACGATGGAGATCTCGCCGATAAGCTTACGCACCCGTCATATCAAGCCAAAAAAATTTATAAAGTAGAACTAGACAAGCCGCTCACAAAGAATGATTTCGAAAAAATAAAAGCAGGTGTTCACCTCGAAGAAGGGAAGGCCATCGTGGATGAGATTGCCAACGTTTCTGATGACAACATGACTATTGGTATTGAAATTCATATCGGCTGGAACCGTGTTGTACGCAGAATTTTTGAATCGCTGGATTACCAGGTGGTGAGGCTGGATCGCGTTGTGTATGCCGGGCTTGATAAAAAAGATCTTCCGAGAGGAGAGTGGAGATTTTTGAAACCGGAAGAAATTGTTCGCCTGAAACACTTTAAGTAATACCAAGCTGTCACACCCTGAGCTTGTCGAAGCCTGCCTGCCGGTAGGCAGGGGTGACTGGAATCGCTTTTGGATTTTCCTTTAAGGTAGTACTGTCGCTCGGTGTAGGTCATGCTTCGACCGGGCTCAGCATGACAACATTATTCGCTCTTCAGATTATCTACCGGATTGATAAACGCGGCTCTCCAGGTTTGAGAGCCAATTGTGATGGCTCCGAAAGTTATTAATACGGCAACGCCTAACAAGATCATTCCTGCATTGATCGTTACGCGATAGGCAATCAAATCAAGCCAGAGTGTGTTTGCCAGGTACGCAATCGGCACTGCAATGAGTATCGATATCAAAAGGATACTCAGGAACCCTTTCGATAAAAGGAAGACCAATGAGGCGTCGCTGCTGCCCAGAATTTTTCGCACTGAAATCTCTTTGATTCTCGTTTCGGTAGCATAGGTAGCCATACCCAAAAGGCCTAAACATGAAATCAGTATTGCCAGGAATGCGAAAACACTGAGGATGTCCACCACATCGCCAAAAATCATGTCGTAGAAGAAATGGAGTTCTTGTGCGAAATCTTTGTAGTCTAACTTCATCGTTGGATTTACAGCTGCCCATGATGTCTCGACAGATTTTACAGCATTCTCGTAAGTACCGGAATATTTTACTTGCAACAATTTGAACTGGGTGGGCGCATACATCAATGCCATCGGTTCCAGCTTCTGCACAAGTAATTGATGGTTGTAATTTTTCACTACTCCGATGATTTGCTTTCGGGTAGAATCAGGATGATAGATGAGTTCTTTTCCAATCGCATCCATCGGTGAATCATAATGGAGATCATTTACGGCCATCTCGTTGATGACGATAAAATTTTTATTTGATTCTCCTGCCTCCTCTGTGAAGAACTTTCCAGCGACTAATTCAATGTCGATGTTTTGTAAGTAATCTTCATCAACTGCGAAATAGTCAAGGGTCATCCAGTCTTTATCGTCCAATGATTTTTTGAATCCATCTCCATAGGTCGTTCCGGCAGCGGGCATGTGCGAAACGGCCGACACGTTTTCAATGTTGCTGTATTTTTTGAGTTCGGTCTTTAGTGTGACAGGGGCGGTGTTATTGAGCGGAATAATAATTTTTTTATCGGCGCTGAAACCGTGATCTGCTTTGAGAAATAAATTGAGTTGGTTGAAGACGACAATGACTGTGAGGATGAAGATCAACGACATGGTGAATTGAGCAACCAGCAACGATTTCCTCAATGTCATTTTTGAAAACAGCTTCACGTTGGTTAAACTCTTCAGCACGTTAACAGGCTGAAAGCCCGACAATACAATAGCAGGAAGGATGCCAGCCAGAATTCCAACGACAAGGGCAAAGATGACAAACACACCATACACATAGTAGTTTGCTTCCAGATCCCATTTCAGCATGCGGGCGAAGGTGAGTTGAAGCATGAACGGCTTTACGATCAGTAGAAATACAAATGAAAGTACGAGTGCGAACATGGCGATGATCACCGACTCAGTCAAAAATTGCGTAAAGATCTGCCACCGTGCGGCGCCGGTAACTTTTCGTACACCAATTTCGCGGGCCCGTGTGAGCGATCGTGCTATGGAGAGATTTGTAAAATTGAAACACGAGGTAAGCATCACGATGGCAGCAAGTCCCACAAAGAAGTAGATGAAGATCCAGGGAAGAAACGGACCGATAGGATTGTTCAGGAATGGACCGGGTGTAATATTCATCAACGGTTGCACATGAAATTTTAGTTTCGCCAGTTCAGGGTTGGTAATGTTGGCATAACGGGTTTTGTAGATATTGTCAAGATGAGGGGTGATGTCTTCGGAAGTTTTGCCTTCATCAGCCAGAAAGTATACCCACCCCGAAGTGTAATTGTTCCAGTCGTCGAGGTCAGCATTTCGATCGTGCCGGGGATCGGCATTTACTGTTTTGAGCGAGGAGATACTGGCCAGTGCTTCAAAAATAATGTGCGATTTGTGATCAGTATCTTTTAATACTCCGGTCACTTTATAATCACCCTGATTGCCGACTTTAATAATTTCGCCTACTGGATTTTCTTGTTTAAATAATTTTTTAACGGCCTTTTTTGTTAGCACCACAGTATGCGGTTCTACAAGTGCGGTTTTTGGATTGCCGTATTCAAATTCGTACTGAAGAATCTCGGTGAGTTCGGGGTCAACAAAAAAACCAGCTAACGGCACATTGATGTCTTGTCCAATATCAATCCAGCCATTTCCAAAACCACGGACAATGCGTGCGGCTTTTTCAATGCCGGTATAGTTCTGTAATAATTCATCGCGTATGGGGAGTGTGGTTGTCGAGTATTCGGTATTGTCGTTGTCCATCCCCAGATGATCTACCGTGATGGTTGTAATCCGGTACACGCGGTCTTTGTTGGTATTGTATCGATCGTACGTTAGTTGATCAGCCACCAGCATGATAATGCCCATGCATACCGACATGGAAACAGCTAGCCCAAAAATATTGATAGCGGAGAAAAACTTGTGACGGATCAGGCTGCGCAGTGCAGTCTTCATGTAATTTTTAAACATGATGATTGAGATTAGAGTATAACCTGAAAGAAAAAAAGAGAGGTACTGATAGTTCAATACCTCCTTAAGGCTGTTTTTACTTCGCTTCTTTCTTCACGATGAAGAAATAGATCAGGAAGCCCAGAGACACGGCAATAGTAAACAAACCGTAAGGCAATGGAGATTCAGGACTTACCGGTACATATTCCATGATAATCAGAGACAGGCCGGCGAAGAAGGCAATGAGTCCCCATTTCAAAGATGAATATTTGCCATCAATAGCGTCGTGTTGTTTGAAAATCGCCTGGGTATCATCATTGACAAATCCCTTTTCGATCATTTTCTTTTTAAGAATATAGTCGGTGAGCACTTTGGTGAAGAAATAAATTGTTCCCCCTATTGCGGTAAGTATACCCACGGGCTGAAGAAACTGTAAAACGTTGTGATCCATAATGCGTTGTTTTTTGATTTGGGGCGTATGACGCAGATGATGTTGCGGATGTTGCAGCCCTAATCGACTTTTTTTCACCGCAGAGAACGCGGAGAGCGCTGAGAAATCGCAAAGAAGAGTAAATTTTATCTATCGTATCGGCATATTCAAAAATCTCTGCGTCTTCTTTGCGAACTTTGCGGTTAAAAATTCACCGAAATGCACATATTTCAATAAACACCTGCAACATTCTACCTTCGCCTCGTGTCTAACTCCCCAATGGCAGACGATCGGTCCTTGATTTCTCGTATACAGAGCGGGGACAGGCAGGCTTTTCGCCTCCTTATTAAGCAGAATGAAAGGTTAGTGGCGCACATGGTGGGCCGCCTGGTTGACCGTTCAGAAGACCGTGAGGAAATTTGCCAGGATGTGTTTATGAAGGTGTATGAAAAGTTAGGTGAGTTTAATTTTCAATCGCAGTTGAGTACGTGGATAGGAACCATTGCCTACCGGCATGCTGTAAATCATTTGCGCAAGAAGAAAATTTTGCAGACCGATATACCCGATGAAGAAAGTTTTACAAAACATTTTATAGCCACTGCGGATGATCCGCAGGAAGCATTGTCCGAGCGGGAAACAGAGGATTATCTTTTGAAGCTTATTGAACAACTTCCCGCTCAGTATAAAACCGTTTTGACGCTGTATCACCTGGATGACAAGAACTACACGGAAATAGGAGAAATTACCGGCATGCCGGAGGGAACGGTGAAGAACTATTTATTTCGGGGGCGAACGATGCTGAAAGAGAAAATAAAAATTTATCTTGGTAACGAATTGGAACTGCAATGAGCGAAGAAGAATTACAACATAGGCTGGAGGCAGGTGAGAACATCACCGGGAAAGATGCTGCAGCTTACCGCAAAGTATTTGATGCGCTGGAGCGGGAACCTGACTTTCGTCTTCCCGTGAACTTTGCCGATGCGGTGATGGGCCGCATTGAATCAAAACAAGAATCACGCAAGGAATATTTTTTAATTGGTGGCGGAGTTTTGTTTTTTGCTATCGCTACGGTGGTAACTTATTTTATGACCGACTTCAAACTGAGTTTAGATACCTTCAGGTTGCAAACAGATTTTAGCGCCTTTCAATTTGTAAAGAATTATGCGGGACTATTTATTTTTGGTGCTACCCTTCTTCTTCTTCTTCAATGGCTTGATAAGCGATTTATCAGACCCTCGGCTAAAAGGCTGAATGATTTAAGCCTGTAGGACCTTTTTATTAGTGAGTGTAGCTCTATGCTCATTTTTTGCTGTAGTATATCTTCTGTTTTAAAATTACCTTCGGTAAAGATTTATACATCTTTACTCCAGAATTGTAGAAAATACTGGAATTCTTGCGACAAGACCAATAAATGTCTTAAACCAAATATTAAATAGAACGAAATGAAAATTGAAAAAATAAATTTAGATGAATCAATCACATCACGCTTAGGCCTTAAATCGGTCCAAATGGATCGTTTGAATCATGTAGTCTTAGTGGCAGGAAAAAATGGTTCAGGTAAGAGTCGGCTTCTACAATTAATTAAAGAGCAGGTTAATGCAGCTCCAAATAAAAACAGAATAGAAGATTTAAATAATAATATCAAGGACTATAATGTCGCAATTTCGAGTGAGGAAGAAAACATCGTAAACCTTTCAGCGCAGCTGACGAAAGCTGGTCAAAATCAACAGCAAATAGAATCGATTAAAAACTCCATTAAGAATTGTGAGGTAAATATAGCTTCTCACATAAAAACAGTTGAAGCTTTGCGTATGGAATTAGAAAGGGCGAATTATTTCTCTTTTTCTCCTAAAAAAGAGGAAAATGCATTGGTTGATTTTGTGCCACAGTCTTTAACTCTGCGGGACAGTTATACAATCTCTCCTCAGGATCTTGATAATTTTGCCAGACATATATATACTATCGGTACGAATAGTATTTCTGAAGGAACAATTCCGGCTATTGAAAAAATTCAAAAGAATTGGGTAAACGCCAATACGGTTACAATTGATGACCTAAATATTTCTAATGAAGAAAAAGAGAAAATATTTACTGAGTATGAAAAACTGAAAAAGTATATTAAACTTTTTTTGAGTACTGATTTGAAAAGAACGAGAGATGGCTATCCTGAGATTTTCAACAAACGAATAGGAGAAGCTCGCCTTTCAAATGGACAAAAAATTCTTTTGCAATTTTGCATGGCCCTTTTTGCCCAGGAGGTTAACTTAGAAAATTTAATAATATTCATGGACGAGCCGGAAAATCATTTGCATCCAGCAGCCCTAATTGAAGTTCTTGAAAAGATAACTCCTCATGTAAGAAATGGTCAAATTTGGATTGCGACACATTCAATTAATGTACTAGCTCATTTTGATCCTTCTTGCATATGGTATATTGATAGTGGAAAAATTTCCTATGCTGGTAATGTGCCAAGGACTGTGCTAGAGGGTTTAATTGGAAATGATGAGGAAATAGAAAAACTATCACATTTTCTGTCCTTGCCAGCGCAAATGGCAAGTAGTAAATTTGCATTTGAAAGCTTATTCTATCCACTTGTTCTAATAACCGGACCAGAAGACCATCAAGTAAAACAAATTCACCAGATTATAAGTAGCAAGGTAGCTAGCGGACAGAAATTAAGAGTTTTGGATTTTGGTATTGGGAAAGGAAGACTACTTTCCACTATTTGCGAAAATGAACGTTTAAGGAATTCAAATGCTGCTGACTGGTTAGATTTTTATGGATACGATAGATTTGATACACATAAAAGTATTTGTAATCAGATATTTGAAAATATCTATGGTAATTCAGACGATAGATATTTTAACGAAGCTAAGAAAATGTTGTCAAAGCATGGGGAAAATGCATTTGACGTTATTGTAATGTGCAATGTATTTCACGAAATCGACCCAAATGAATGGCTCAACCAATTTACTTCTATGACTTCACCATTTAGACTTCTCAAAGAAGATGGATATTTATTGATTGTAGAGGATCAATTTTTGGCAGTTGGAGAAAAAGCACATTCAAAGGGTTTTTTGGTTTATGACGAACTTGAGTTCAAAAAGTTATTTAAAATTTCAACAAGCGATAAATATAGATCTACTGACTACAGAAAGGATGGCAGATTAAAATCACATCACATACCTAAAAACTGCCTTAACAGAATAGATGCATTGTCAAAGAGAGAATCGTTAATGATTTTGATTCAAAATGCAAAAGACGAAATCAAAAAACTTAGAAAAGTAGTGTCTCCGACATTTACGACAGGAAGACTTCATGGCTTTTGGTCACAGCAATTGGCAAATGCTTCTTTAGCGCTAGAGGAGTTGTAAAATTTGAAGAACTCTCTCCCAAGAACTTCCGTTTATGGAACCAATGCGAAACATTCAAAAGGACTATAAAAGAAACAAGAGTTGACAACCATCCTGACTGAAAAAGTCACCGTCCTTAAAAATCAAAAGATAGGTTCTTGCTCATGAATGGCGGGCAATAAAAGTCATGGTGAATGTGTAATCCTTTTGCTTGTGACAAGTTCAACACCTCGCCGACTACAGAATCATAAATGCTTCATCTTGTCAATCCTTAACTTTTTTAGAAAAAAATATCTATTGCCCTATTGCGTAAGTAAATGCTTACCCATATATTTGTAACCACTTACTTACATATTATGGAAACCAGAAGAGATGTATTCCAGGCCATTGCTGACCCGGTGAGGCGAGACATTTTGAATATGCTCACACAACGGCACTTGAATCTGAATTCAATTGCCGAGGGCTTCGACATCAGCAGGCCTGCGATTTCGCAACACATTAAAATTCTATGCGAATGCGGACTGGTGATCATTGATCAGCAAGGCCGCGAACGCTATTGCTACCTGCAACCAAAAAAAATGAGCGAGGTAGCCGACTGGCTTGAGCCATTCCGGAAGATGTGGGACGAACGTTACGACAGACTTGACGATTTGTTATTGAGCATGAAGAAATCGGAAAAGACCAAAAAATCAAAAAAGAAACGATCATGAAAACAAAAAAAGAAACCAGAATTATCGCCGAGCCCGGCAAGCAGGATGTATACATCATTCGGGAGTTTGATGCATCGCGGGAACTTGTATTTAAAGCACATGAAGATCCGGAACTTATCCGGCAGTGGCTCGGTCCACGTGACCGTGTGATGAAGATTGACTATTACTCTTCACGATCGGGTGGCTCTTACCGCTATACCATCGAAGATAAAACAGGGCAAGAGATCGCAGCATTCAATGGCGCCATCCACGAAGTCACCGCTCCAGAACGTATCATTCAGACATTTGAGTTTGAAGGACTACCGGAACGCGGACATGTAACGCTGGATACGATGACATTCGAAAAACTTCCGGGAAACCGCACAAAAGTCACAACCCACTCGGTATGCCGTACACAATCCGATCGCGATGCTATGATGGCGAGCGGGATGGAAAGTGGTGTCAACGAAGGTTATGAAAAACTGGATGAAATTCTTGAAACGATGTGACGTGAAGTTTAGCGTAAGAGACAGACCTTAAAGTTATCAACCTATATGACAAAAGATACCACCACGTTTTTCACGGCGGCACGAATTTCAATTGTAGCGATCATCATCTACCACATTCTGTTATTCGCATTGATTTTTATCCGGCCGGAGCTTGATCCGTACTGGCATCCCATCAGCGAGTGGGCAATGGGACGCCATGGCTGGATCATGATCATGGCATTCCTGATCTCAGCAACAAGCTATGGCGCATTGTTTGTTGCTGTTCGGAAAGAAGTTAAAGGGTGGTCGGGCAAAATCGGACTTGGTATTTTATTCAGTTGTTTTATTGGAACCATCCTGGTAGGTGTATGTGTAACAGACCCGATGCCTGCACCAGGAAACGAAGCACACGAAGTGACTCTGACAACAACGGGCATATTGCACATGATCGGTGGCGGAAGCGCGTTGTTCCTCTTACCCTTTGCTGCGATGTTGATCAATATAAATCTGACACGAAGGAACAAAGCGTTTGAAGGTTCGAAGAGAGCGTTACTCATCACCGGATTTATTCCGTTGGCAGGCTGGATCGGATTCATGATCCACCTGAATCTGTATGTGATCCCATTAGGTGATTATGCTTACGGGCCTCAAGTTCCCCTGGGCTGGCCACCCAGATTACTGTTGCTGACGTATGCGTGTTGGGTGATTTCAACAGCGTTGCTTGTTATGCAGACAAATAGTGTTGGAGAAAAGGTAGATGCAAATCAGCTACAGTGACAATTGTTGAACAAACGAAAACAGAAAATAATTGTCAACGGCCTGCTTCACCTAAATCGGGCAATAGTTTTTGGCCGATGAAATTTCATTGGTTCATAAATCTCTGATATGATATACTTTTGATTTATGATTAGGGATCAATTCCTTTGTTGGCGACTCGAAGCAGGAACACCAACAAAGGAATAGTTATAATCACTATGGTGCCGGCTTGAAGGTGTAGTAAATTCCTACGTTAAATACAGTACCGCTTCCGAACGGCAGCGCACTTGAGCCCACTGTGTTAACTCCAAAATTGAAACCTGAATCGGTACCTGCATCGTTACCACCAACCTTGTTGTTCACCGATTGGTATCCCAAAAGTCCATACTGTCCCACGGCAGTGAATCGCGGAGACAAGGCATACGCAACTCCTATTCCGAGTCGCACACCAAATCCCGACTGTTTACTTTCCTGCGCAGGCGTCACAGTGTGGTCGGTCGTTTTTCCGGAAATGAAGTCGAGATAAAGCCCGGCAAATGTGCTGAAGTTGTCCGTCAGTTTGAAGAATTTTCTGCTGTAGACAGTGGGACTGATATTGGATACCGTCTCCGTATCATTGCCATTGTTTGTGGTGGTGGAACCACTTAGGCCAAGTGAAAGCCCCAATTGAATATCATTTTGTAAAAATGTACCTGCTTCAGGTGCAAACGCCCAGCTCGTGGTGCCCGACTTGTTTCCGTTAGGTGCCTTATGCGTGGAAGAACTGTAGCCCGCTACACCGCCAATGTAAAAACTTCCCTTTTGCGCCATGGCGACAGTGGAGGTTACCAGCATTACCAAAATCCATGCAGTCTTTTTCATATTTTTTGATGTTTAAGTTGGTTAGTACAATCCCTAAATATCCGAAATCCGCTTTTAATGTTTCATCCATCCATGCTGTAAAGTTCGTTGTTCATCGAATACGTTGTACGTACAACCAGAACCCGTGCTTCAAAAATTAGAATCACGCAATTCTGTGAAAACAGAAAAACATAACTTGGGTAATAAAATTTTCCAACTCATTTTTTATGCCATTGCGATATCCATAAGATCAATTGAAAACTGTTTTAGCGTCGTCTTGAAACAAGGTGACGTTTTCGGACAAAGCGCGTTTGGTTTTATTACATCAGAGGTTGGCTTTATTTTCAACGACTGTGTAAGTTGCTTTTATCATTAACCAGTAGAATTCATGACGAAGAAGCGAATATTGTTTACAGGTGGATCAGGAAAAGCAGGAAAACACGTGATATCCTATCTCGTTGATCAGGGACATCGTGTGATGAATGTAGATCGCGTGCCCTTGAAACAAACAGGTGTAAATACGCTGATCGCGGATATTACGGATTCCGGACAAATGTTTAATGCAATGAGTTCGTATGCCGGATTGGATGAACAGGAACCCGGCCATGGTGTTCCAAAATTTGATGCTGTCGTGCATTTTGCTGCTGTGCCCAGGATCCTGGTGAATCCTGATAATGAGACTTTCCGCGTCAACACCGTGGGCACCTATAATGTGATCGAAGCTGCTGTTAAACTTGGAATAAAGAAAATTATTATTGCTTCGTCCGAAACTACATACGGTGTTTGTTTTTCAGATGGGAAAACCGATCCTCATGTTTTGCCTTTGGAGGAAGACTATGATGTGGACCCCATGGACAGCTATGGATTATCGAAGGTTGTGAATGAGAAAACAGCGCGCAGTTTCCAGCGGAGGTCGGGCTTTGATATTTATGCCCTTCGTATTGGCAATGTGATTGAGCCCCACGAATACACTGAACTGTTTCCACATTTCTTTAAAAACCCGGAAACACGTCGCAGGAATGCGTTCTGTTATATTGATGCACGTGACCTGGGACAGATCGTGGATCTGTGTTTGAAAAAGGATAATCTCGGCTACCAGGTGTTCAATGCTGGAAATGATCACAATGGTGCGATCATACCGAGTAAAAAATTGATTGAACAATTTTTTCCTGGCGTGCCTGTCACACGCGAATTGGGAGAGCATGAAGCTTTGTTTTCAAATCGTAAAATCCGCGAAATGCTGGGATTTAAGGAACAACATAATTGGCGGAGATATGTGAAAGAGAGTTGATTGCAAGCAACACTTTATTTTTTTTCGCTTTAAGAAAACATATCCTTTACATTGAATTCTGAAGTTTAAGGCTGAACCAATGATGATACCACGAAGGCTTTTTGTTGCTGCGTTACTCATAACAACAGTGGTGGCCAGGAGCCAAACCAGTTATCTTTTTGTTGGTACCTATACATACAACAACTCGGGAGGCAAGGGTATTTACGTGTATAAATTTGATGCTTCGACCGGTAAATTGGAATTCGTGAGCCATACCGATTCTACCGTCGTTAATCCAACCTACATCGCTGTGGCATCAAACGGAAAACACTTGTACGCCACTACAGACACACGGATATCCAAGGCAGGCAGCATCAGCGCTTTTTCATTTGAGAAAAAAACAGGCAGGCTCACATTTTTAAATAAAGTTTCGAGCGGAGGAGAGAATCCTCCTTACCTCTCCGTGAACAAGAAAGGCACGTGGGTTCTCGTGGCTAATTTTGCGGATGGGATTCTGGCGGCGTTGCCCATTTCGAAAAATGGCCATGTAGGTGAGGCAACTCAGCGAATTCAGCATGAGCAAAAATTGAACAGTCAGGGTGTAGCCGGAGTCCATGTGCATGGTGCTTTTTTTTCTGCTGACGAAAAAAACGTGGTAGTGCCAGATCCAGGTAATGACGAGATCGCGGTTTATAATTTTGATGAAAAGCAAAAGGAAAGGCCACTGTTACCCAATCCCGTTAAAACATCAACGCAATCGGCAAGTTTTGTGCGCCACGTTGATTTTCATCCCAATGGGAAGTTTGCATATTCGGTTCAAGAGAATGGAACCGTAGGAGTATATCGATACCACCATGGCGTGCTTGATTCCTTGCAAGTTGCATTTACACATAACCCCGCTTCAACAGGAACTTTTCAAAGCTCCGACATCCACGTCTCGCCCGATGGGCTTTTTTTGTATGCATCCAACCGGGGTACAGAAAACAACATTGCCATTTTTTCGATCGACCAAAATTCAGGTAAACTTAAACTGATCGGCAATCAATCTACTATTGGCAAGACACCCCGCAATTTCGCTATCGAACCTACTGGGAAATTTCTGTTGGTTGCCAACCAAGAAACGGGAACAGTGGTGGTTTTTAAAAGAGATTTCAAAACTGGTTTATTGACCGAAACAGGTGTAACCGTAAACGTGCCTCAACCTGCTGTGTTGAAGTTTTTGAATTGAAGTAAACTTGAATACGTCCTCATCAGTTTTCGTATTCCTTTTTCAACCTTCTGATAAGCGTGATCCTTCTTCCTTACTACTCTTTAGAGATCCGTATATTTTTGCGAGCAGAACTTGTTTGCAGCACGTAAACCCCAGCGCTCCATCCGGCACATGGCACCTGAACTTCGCATTTTGCGCCAACTTCAATCGAGAGCATGTTTTGACCCAGAACATTGACCACCGAAACTTTTAAGATTTTGGCCGTTGGATTTTTTATGTAAAGTATCTCCTTAGCCGGGTTGGGATAAAATACCACTTCCGAACTTACTTCTTCACCAATTCCGGTAATCGTGATAATAGCCGTTGCCTCTGATGAAAACGCAGAATTGCCACCGGTATTTAGCGCTCTTACTTTATAAAAATATTTTGTAGACAATTCAACATCCAGGTCGGTAAAGATGCTGGTGTTAGCAGTTGTCGTTGTCAACAATGAGTAGGCTGTGTTGTCGGTTTTCGAACGAAATACTTCAAAGCCCGTTTCGTTGCTGCTGTTGTCCGTCCAGGTAAGTTCCAGTTTGTCCGCCGTTGTTTTACGAGTCGTCAGATTGGATGGAGCGGTTGGAGGATTTGGCAATGTTACCTGGCTGACTTCTGTAGTATATGCCGATACTCCGTTTGCATTTACCGCACGAAGTTGGTAGGTGTACGTTGTTGCTGCCGTGAGACTTTCATCCGCAAGTGTTGTAACATTTGGCCCCGTCGTTTTAATAAGTGCAAACGGAATGCTGGATGTCTTTCTGTATATCTCAAACCCGGTTTCATTCGTAGCGTTATCAGTCCACGTAATCGTAATTTTATTTGAGGAAAATGATTGCACGGTAAGATTGGTAGGTGCTGCCGGTAAAGTAGGCGTGGTTTGACTGATCTCGTTGCTATAGCTGGACGAACCAACTGTATTTACTGCCCGGATCTTATAATAATACATAGTTCCGGCATTAAGTCCGGTGTTCGTATATGTAGTTGTATTGGCCAATGTGGTGTGAATAAGCGTGTAGCCGGTGTTTACAGTTGCGGATCGATATATTTCAAAACCGGTCTCATTACTGGAGTTATCTGTCCAGTTGAATACAACCTGGCTTGTGGTAAATGATTGTACGGTAAGGTTTGACGGAGGTGCCAACAGTGTGAATGTGGCACTGGTGGCATACGCTGAATATCCATACACATTGATAGCCTTGACACGAAATCTGTATTGCGTACCGACCGTTAAGCCATTGATGGTATACTGAGTACTGCCCGCCGGTGGCGAGTTAATCGGGTAGTAGATAAAATCCGGAAATGTGGCAAACTCAACCACAAATTTTGTTTCGTCAGAAGAGTTATCTGTCCATGAAAGCTTTAACGAAGTATCTGAAATATATGTGGCCAACGGTGACCCTGGTGCGAGAGGAGCAAGACCGGCAGAAGGTGTAAACGCCACGAGGTCCGAATAATACGTTGTCGAATTCACACCGCCATACACATACGCTTTTGATCCGATCGCAAATGCCATGGCGCTATTTCTTATCGATAAAGGAATTACGGGCTGAGTACTCCACTCATTGGTAGAGGGAGAATACTGTGAAGTAAGATTTGTACTTACCGATGATGAGAAATCTCCTTCTGATCCGGCAAATAAGTAAGCAAAACCATTGACCACTGCTGCAGTTGCTCCACCACGCCCACTTCCAGAAAAATCAGCTTTCGCGGTCCATGTATCGGCTGTAGGATCATACTCCCACATGTCTTTTCGGTTTACAGACAATCCACCATAGCCAAAACCAAAATATCCTTTTCCGTTCGCATCAAAGCCTACAGCACCGATGCGTCCAGCTCCACCAAAATTTGCTCTGGCCGTCCAGCTGTTTGCTCCAGGATCGTAACGGAAGAATGCCTGAGGATTATTGACACCGGTATTACCAAGACCTACATAACCATAATTACCAATGGCAAATGCAGCCCCTGAGGTAATACCTGCTGCAGAGGCAAAGTCTTCAGGAAAATCGGCCTTTGGTGTCCATGTGTTGTTGTTGGCATCGTACTCATAAAAATCTCTCTTAAAGCCATTGCCACTAAAATCGTTTCCGGTTCCTACATATCCTTTTCCGTTCACTACGAAAGCGACAGCACCGATGCGTGCTGTTCCGGGGAAATCAAGTTTTTGTATCCATGTATTATTTGTGGGGTCATATTCCCACCAGTCCTTTAGAGTTCCTCCGGCGTTTCTACCTAAGCCTACATAGGCTTTGCCGTTCAATACGATAGCAACGCCGTTGCTTCTAGCGGGTACTAACGGAGCAAGCGCTCCTGACCATGAGCTGACTGGCGGGCTGGGGAGTGTAGTAGCATTAGCTTCATTGGTAAATGCTGATGCATCATCTATTTTAATAGCCCGCACCTTGAAATAGTAGGTTGTTCCCGCAACGATACCCGCGCCAGAAGATATATAAGTTTTTGTGTTCGCAGCGGTTGTAAAAATTTTGGTGAAGCCCGCATTGGATACGGTCGATCTGAATATTTCAAAACCTGTTTCGTCAGTTGAATTATCATTCCAGGTAAGCCAAAGTTCTGCAGCAGTAGCCACACCCGCAGTCAATCCGCTGGGTGATATAGGTGGACTGGCCGGAGCTGTAGTAATGTTTACTTCATTACTAAAGGCAGTATTTCCTCCTGTATTTGTGGCTCGAACGCGATAGTAATATGTAGTGGCCGCATCCAGATTTTCCTGATCAGTGTATGTGACAATATTTGGTGCAACCTGTGTAAGTGTCTGGAAGCTGGTATTATTTGTTTTCGAACGTTGAATTTCAAAAGCACCTTCATCAATACAATTGTCTGTCCACGTAAGCACTACCTTGCGAGGTTGATTGGTTGCGCTCGCTCCTAGTGAAGTGGGTGCTCCGACAGGTGCAGGTGGAATATTTATCTTAGCGATGGATCCCATGTCCGTTGATCCTATTTTGGTGATTTTCCCAGAAAGCAGAAAGGAGGATCCAATGGGGATAATAGAATTAATTCCACCTGTTACTGCCAGGTCATCAGCAATAATATTACCGTCCACATCCATCACATCAAAATAATTGGCATCAGTAGGTGGAGAGAAAACAGAGAATTGATCTTTTCCTATAACCAATTTGTTTAGCGAAGACGAATAATACAAGTCGCTTACTTTATAGCTAGCATAATTTACAGGATTCTTAAACGTGATATCCCGGACACCTGAATCATCTACCCTTAGAAAACGTGCTACAGAAACACCATCATAGGTTGAGAAATCGCCTCCGATCAGGATCTTTCCATCAGGCAAAAAGATCGCATCATGCAAATAACTGCCATTTATTTTGGAGCTGACGTCAAACGTGTTGACCCTTGATCCATCCGGATTTGCCAAACTGATCAGCGCATCGGGTTGATGATCACTGTTTCTGGAATGTTCTGTCAGGATCATTTTACCATCGCTTGCCCGCGTCTCGATGTTGATAATGCGGTTAACAAATTCTGTTCCGGCTACATTAAATGTGTTGTCAAGGCTTCCGTTGGTGTTGAGCTTAACAAAATTACTTTTGGCTACACCATTAATAGAAGTGAACGACCCCCCAACAATAAATTTATCATCCGCCGTGGGTACGATAGCATATACACCATCAGTGCTTACAGTCTGGTCTACCGTGGTAAATCCTGAAAAGGTATTATCAAACACTCCATCCGGACTTAACCTTGCCAGCCCGCGGCTCGATGAATAGACGATATCACCTCCGATCAATACTTTTCCATTGGACGGCTGTATTCCAAATGTTCGGATAGCTCCAAACTGAATTGAAATTCCTGAAACAGCAAATGTATTATCAGGCGCTCCCGTTGAAAGTAACCTGGCAATTCCGGAATAAGGACTTCCGTTGATGTACAAAAAATCGCCACAGATCAATATTTTTCCTGTACTCAATACTTCGGATTTATAGATTGTTGCAACTCCGGCCGGATTAGGTGCATAAGCGCTTTCAAGTACTCCTACATCACTTAACCTGGCAACATTTAAGCGGTTCGTACCATTATACTTTTGAAAATTACCGGTCACAACAATTTTATTATCACTTTGAACGAATGCATACAACACTTCACTTGAACCGCCGTCGTTTGCTGCGAAGCCGGTTCCGGGATTAAATGTATTATCTACAGTTCCTGAACTATTAAGACGTAGTATTCTTGACTTGGGCGATGTAAACCCACCTGTCACCAAAATTTTATCAGAGGTAATTACTTTTGCCGACTGAATTAAATTGCCAGAATTAAAACCGGCATCAGCAGCAAAGGTTCCTTCCAGTGTTCCATCTGCATTCAATCGCGCAATGCGGTTTCTGTTATCCGAAACACTGTTGAACCTGGTGAATCTACCTGCAATAATAATTTTGCCATCGCTCTGAAAATCGATGGATGACACAACATTGTTGGGGCCAGTTCCTATGTTCGTCATAAAGCCGGTATCGACGGTACCATTTGTATTCAATCTTAAGAGGTATGGTTTGGCCGCACCATCCACCGTGCCATGATAACTTCCCATTAAAATTTTCCCATCCGAAGGTTGAATGACGAGTGCCATGCGCGTTCCCGAATTGAAGCTTGTGAATTCAACATCAGGGGGAGTAAATGTGTTGTCGATTGTTCCGTTCGTATTAAGCCGTACGATACCTTTTAAGGATGCATCACCATTAAAAGCAGTAAAGGCCCCCGCTACCACTATTTTATTATCACTTTGCACAGCGAAGGCAGCCACGCTATTCGCAGCTGTTCCCGCCGTAAAAGTATTGTCAATACTTCCATTGGCATTTAATCTGATCACGTTGCCGGATGCTGTTCCGTTAAACTGTGTGAAGGAACCGCCAACCAGAATTTTTCCATCAACTTGTACGGTCAACGCTCTAACGGCAGTTCCATTGAGCCCCAGCCCAACACTAAACGTATTGTCTACAGTTCCATCTGTATTGAGTCGGATTATCCCACCAGATACTCGTGTGGTACCCACGGCTATAAAATCACCAGCCAGAATCAACTTGTTATCACTTTGCAAAGCCGAAGCCGTTACCTGGCTTGGCCCCGTAAAGAATGGAGCAAAGGAGCCATCGAGGGTTTGCGAAAATGATTGGGTTGTAAATAAGAAAGTAAATAGAGCGACACAAAATAATTTCATAGGGACAAATTTTCTGAGGCACAAGATAAATTGAAACGTTCGAATGCAAAGGGTTTGCTGATGCAAAAACTTTAAAAAGTTTCAACAGAAAAACCTTGATGATGTTAATTTCTCGTGAGTGAAAGAAAGTTCACAGAGACATCGGTGAGATTCGAATCAACTGAATGGTTTTAAGTCGTAAATCATACTCCTTTTGGGTTATGAACAATTACATATAACAAAGAGAGATGAAATTTTGAGATTTCTTTACACAGACGTGTAAGAAATAACTAATGTGCTTCCAGCCAGTTTTTTCCAATCCCCAGTTCAACCTCCATAGGCACATCAAGAATCACAGCATGCTTCATCAGCTCAATCACTTTGGGTTTCACAATTTCCTGCTCGTTCACATGCACATCAAACACCAACTCATCGTGCACCTGCATGATCATTTTGGTCTGGAGTTTTTCTTTTTGTAGCCAGCGGTGAATGTTGATCATCGCTATTTTTATGATATCTGCAGCGCTGCCCTGGATGGGCGCGTTGATGGCGTTGCGTTCTGCGAAACCTCGTGTGGTAATGTTTCTTGAATTGATATCTCTTAAATATCTCCTGCGACCTAAAATAGTTTCCACGTATTCTTTTTCACGAGCGAAGTTGATGGAATCGTCCATATAACGCTTGATGGCAAAGAATTCTTTGAAATACGATTCAATAATTTCCGTCGCTTCTGTTTTGCTGATGTTCAGATTTTGCGATAGTCCAAAAGCTGTACTGCCGTAAAGAATTCCAAAGTTTACCTCTTTGGCTTTGCGCCGCATGTCCGGAGTAACTTTACTCAAGTCAACTTTAAATACTTTGGCTGCTGTTGTGGTGTGAATATCGCGGCCTGTTCGAAAAGCTTCGATCATGGTCGCATCTTTGGCAAACGAGGCTGCAATACGCAATTCAATCTGCGAATAATCTGCAGACATAAATAAATAGTCTTTATCCCGAGGCACAAAGGCTCCGCGTATTTGTCGGCCCTTTTCAGTGCGAATGGGAATGTTCTGAAGGTTGGGATTGTTGGAACTTAATCTGCCGGTTGCTGCAACGGCCTGACGGTAGTCGGTGTGAATCCTGCCATCCGTCTTACTCATCATCTTGGGAAGAGCATCCACGTAGGTGGATCGTAATTTTTCATATTCCCTGTATTCGAGAATTTCTTTTGCGATCTCAAATTCACCTGCCAGCTTTTGAAGAACGTCTTCACCTGTAGCGTACTGTCCTGTTTTGGTTTTTTTTGCCTTGTCAACCAGTTTTAGTTTGTCGAATAAAATTTCGCCTAACTGTTTGGGAGAACCAAGATTGAATTCAGATCCCGCTAGTGTGAAAACTTTTTTCTGTATTTTATCAATGTCAGTCTTCAATCCTTCAGACATCCACTTTAAAGTTTCTTCATCGACTTTTACGCCTTCATATTCCATGGCGGCCAAAGCATAGACAAGCGGCATTTCAACATCACTCATCAATCGCGAGTGGCCCCGCACTTCGAGTTCTTTCTTTAATTTTTCCTTCACCTGCAGGATCTGGTCGGTCCGTTCACATAAACGTTCTTTTTGATTAGGATCATCATCGCTCAGCAACTGATAATTTAAATATTGCTGACAAATGATCATCGCATCATGTGAAGCTTCTGGCTCAATAAGGTAATGCGCCAGCATGGTATCGAAAATTTTTCCTTTTACGCGAATCTCATGTTTTTGTAATGCGATTAAGGATGGCTTGATGTTGTGGCCAACCTTGCCAATTTTTTCATCCTGTAAGACTTCAGTAAAATCTGAAAGCACCTCTTTCACATTTTTTCCGACAGGGAGATAGGCTGCATCTCCGGGCAAAGCGGAAATGCTTATTCCTGTAATCTGAAAATCAAAATTTGGAGTGCCATCGGTAATGACTTCGATGGAAAATTCTTTATGCTGCTTCAGCACATTCACCAGTGCTCTTCGTTGCTCTTCCGATTCTATGACGCGATAGTTTACTGAGGAAGATGTATAAATTTTCTTTTCTTCGGTAACTTCCATGGGCTGGACCTCAGTTTCTGCTGAGTTGCCAAACATGGAAAGTTGTGAAGGCTTAGGAGTTGTGATTTGAGGAACCGACAATGTTGTAGCAGCTGAGGGTGCAGAGATTCTGCTGATGATTGTTTTAAACTCAAGTTCTTCAAAGATCGGCTTGATCTTCTCCATGTCAGGGCCTGTATACATCAACGCTTCCTCGTCAAATGTGATGGGAACATCCGTAATAATGGTCGCGAGTTTTTTAGAGAGAATCGCCTGGTCACCAAATTGCTCCACACGTTCTTTTAATTTTCCTTTCAATTCACCCGAGTGTGCAATAATATTTTCTACGGATCCGTATTGCTTTAGCAAATCGGCCGCTGTCTTTGGTCCTACCCCGGGTATGCCGGGTATGTTGTCTGATGTATCGCCCTGTAACCCTAAAATATCAATCACTTGCGATACGTTCGCGATATCCCATTTCTCACACACTTCTTTCGGCCCGAGGATATCTACAGAATTGCCCATGTAAGCAGGTTTGTACAGAAACACGCAATCTTTTACCAGCTGGCCGAAATCTTTATCCGGTGTCATCATGTACACTTCAAAATCTTTGGTACACGCCTGTTCGGCAAGCGTTCCGATAATATCATCGGCTTCATACCCGGCCATTTCCAGAATGGGAATGTTAAATCCGCGAATAATATCTTTCACAATGGGGATTCCCGAGCGAATATCTTCAGGTGTTTCCTGACGAGTCGCTTTGTATTCCTTAAAAATTTCATCACGAAAAGTAGCCCCGGGCATATCAAACGCTACAGCAATGTGCGTGGGCTTTTGCTTTTGCAATACTTCCAGCAGCGTATTTGTAAAACCGAAAGCAACCGAAGTATTGTGTCCTTTGGAATTGATGCGCGGATTTTTTGTGAACGCAAAATGAGCGCGGTAGATCAGCGCGTAAGCATCCAGTAAAAAAAGCTTTTTAGAAAATTGGCTCATGTGGCGAAGGTAGAAAGAAGAGGTGTAAGTTTAAGGACCGATTGATCAAAAAACACATGGTTAATTCCTGTATTTTCATCATATTGAAATTCATAGTTTAATCCCCAGGCATGACCCCATCCACTCCACTTGAAAAATTTCTGTATTGGGAAAAGGAAACTCCAGAAAGCTTGTTCTTACGTCAACCGTTTGGCGATCAGTGGAAGACGTGGACATACAAGCAAGCCGGCGATGAAATAAAGCGAATCGCTCAGGCCATCAAAATTTTTGGCTTCCCGACAGGGACAAAAATTGCTTTACTGTCTAAGAATTGCGCACACTGGATCATGGCAGATCTGGCGATCATCATGAATGGTCATGTATCCGTTCCGCTTTACGCTACCCTGACCGCGCGATCGATCCAGGAAATCCTTGAACACAGTGAGTCAAAGGCCATTATCATTGGAAAGCTTGATCATTATGAAGAACAGAAAAATGGTATTCCTGACTCCTTGATTCGGGTTGGCATTGAATTGTATGAAATTCATGAGCGCAATTCATGGGAGAATTATGTAAAAAAGGAAAGTCCGCTTTCGAACTTTCACTCCTGGAAGAAAGATGATTTGCTCACCATCATTTACACTTCGGGAACCACGGGCACTCCAAAAGGAGTGATGCACAATGTGCAAGCCTTTGATACTACGGTACAGACGGCGGTTGCAGATTTGGGAATAAATCGTCACCCAAAATTATTTTCGTTTTTGCCTCTCAGTCACATTGCTGAGCGTATGGGCATTGAAATGCTGGGCATTTATCAGGGTGCGGAATTTTCATTTTCCGAATCATTGGAAGTATTTCCAAAAAACCTGGCGGATACGCAACCCACCATTTTCTTTGCTGTGCCGCGCTTGTGGGGAAAGTTTCAGGAAAAAATACTCGTTCAGCTTCCGCAAAAAAAATTGAACCTGTTGTTATCTATCCCCATCGTGAACACGATCATCAGGAAAAAGATCAAAACAAAATTAGGTCTTTCGAGAGCTACCCATATCTATAGCGGCGCTGCGCCTATCTCGGTAGAGGTGCTGCAATGGTTCGAAAAACTTGGCGTGACGATTTATCAGGCATACGGCATGACAGAGGATTGCGTGTATTCACATTTTAACCGAAAAGATGCGAATAAGCATGGCACGGTGGGTCAACGCTTAACCGGAGTTCAGGTAAAGATTGCTGAGGATGGTGAGATCAGACTCAAAAGTACAGGCAACATGATGGGATATTACAAGGAGCCTAAAATGACTGCTGATACGTTTGATGAAGAGAATTTTTTTAAAACGGGCGACCGCGGAGAAATTGATGCGCAGGGATTTTTAAAAATTACAGGCCGCGCGAAGGACAACTTTAAAACGGATAAGGGAAAATATATTGCACCGGCACCTATTGAAATGAAACTGCTTGTTAACTCCGACATTGAACAGGTATGTGTTGTAGGCATGGGTATCCCTCAGCCTATTGCGTTGGTGATTCTTTCAGCATATGCAAGCAAGAAACCGAAAGATGAAATTATAAAGAGCTTGTCAGATTCACTGGATGCAGCGAATGTGACATTGGAAAATTATGAGAAGCTGGAAAAGGCTGTCATCATGAAAGATGAATGGACAATTGAAAACGGATTGATGACACCTAAACTCAGTGTGAAACGATATGCAGTGGAAAAAATTCACGTTCCCTCCTATCCGAAGTGGTATGAAAAGCCTGGGAAGGTTATTTGGGAATAATTTTATTTACGTCCCGATAGCTATCGGGATACGATTTTTTGGGGTCAAGCATCGTCTCTCGAAGAGGACGATGCGTTGTCCAATTTTAATCTTTGAGTTGCCCCAGCAAAATCCGGTCATACGTAATAAAGTCGGTATTCACGGGTTCAAATCCTTTTTGTCGTAACAACAGAGCGATTTGAGCGCGGTGATAAGAAGCATGATTTACGGTATGGATCATGATGGTCTCCACGTTACTTTCATACGGGAGATTCTGAAAATTTTTATACGTTAAGATCCGGTCGAAACTTTCGGTGCGTTCAATGTAGCTAAGCCATTTAGCCGAACCTTCATCGGACATACTTTGCAGTTGAGCCATATTCCAATCTCCCCATAATTTTAATCCGGGATTGGCAGTAGCCTCAATGCGACTTAACCAGGTGAGTTGGGCTACCATCACGTGGCCGAAAATAGAAAGCATTTTTTCGTCTGATACATTTTGTTCCTGGAGGCATTGCAGCACTTTCTGATTTGCCCAGGCGTTGTATTGATAGAGTTTGAGGAAGTATTTTTTCATAATGCAAAGTTAATAATGTCGTCCGCCAATGAACAAATACTTGCAAGTTAATCGTAATCACTTTGCTTGTTGATTATAATAATTGTGTAGGATGACAATATCCTTACCAGTAAAACGTATTATACCCGGGTAAGGATCAGCAGGGAGTGGAAAAAATTGTCTCTCAAACGCGTGTCCTATGCTATACCGGCGTGTAGTTCTGGTTTGCCTGATCTTATCTTCACCGTACAGTTATAGCCAGGTCCAAAAAAAAATCCGTCAGTACGAAAGAACCTTTCAGTTTTCTCTTTTCCCGGGAATAAGCACCAACGGTATTTACAGCGGCTCGTATTACAATAAGTTTTCACTGAACTTATTTGGTGGACTGTCTGCAGGGAATCAGATTCTCGAGCTCAGTCCGATTTCAAGTATCAACATTAAAAGTTCTACGGGTATTCAGCTTGCAGGATTAGCGAATATTGTGGGCGCAAATGCATTTATTAATCTCTCTTTACGGGAAGAGCGTGACCTCATTAATGAAGAAGGCTTTGAATCCAATAGCAAAGGAATCCAGGGTGCGGGCTTTCTGAATTATGTTCGCGATAATGTCACAGGGATCCAGGTTGGAGGGATATTGAACATTGTTGGCAGAGATTTTAAAGGATCACAAATTGCGGGGATAGGAAACAACACAGGAGGCACAACGGATGGAATGCAGTTAGCAGGCCTTTACAATTTGTCGTTTAAGTCGGTGGGAGGATTTCAGATCAGCAGTCTGTTCAATTATACGAATGGACAGCTTTCGGGCTCGCAGCTGGGACTTTTCAACAAAGCAGCACGTATCAAGGGAAGAAAATCCACACCACCGACAAGAGCGAGAGGCTTGCAACTTGGGCTACTCAACATGAGCAAGGAAACGGACGGAGTACAAATTGCATTGGTCAATTTTGGTGGGGATACACGGGGTGTTCAAATTGGACTCATCAATTTTTTCAACAGCGCCCCATCAAAAGAGAAAGTAAGGATGGGCACTCCCATTGGCTTGTTGAATTTTGGTTCGAAAGGGTCATACATGCGGCTGTATTATGATGAAATTTATCCAGCCAATATCGAGTACACCACCGGAAACTGTGTAAACTGTTCGTGGGTGTTATATTCAGAAATGCCGTTTGATGATAACAACCAGTTGTTTAATCAGAATGCACTCATTCTGGGTTGGGATTATTTTAATGATACGTGGGGATTTGGATACGGTTTTCAGCGTGTGCTGTACAATAAGGCAACCATCATGCCTTCGCCAAAAAACAAAGTACGCGTGATGAACTACGGTTTTAAATTCTTGCACCTCAACCGTTCGATGAGTTTTGACAAAACTTTTAATTTATTAACCCGGCTTAACTTCGATTATGGTAAAAAATGGAGATCACTTTATGTCTTTGCCGGAGTGTCGTTAAATTATTTTCTTCTTAAAGCAGAAGATGGTGATGATGTTTACAAAATCAGAAGTGCAAAAATCTCAATGGGCAACGTAGGAAATTTGAACAGTGAATTTTGGCCAGGTTATTCTGTGGGATTTCAGTTTTAAAAAAAATCGCCCGATCTCTTTCGAAATCAGGCGACATGCTAATTCAGTTTTGACCACCTGCCCCACCATTAGGCAGCTCAACGTGGTCTGACGACTTATTTAATCTTAAATGCTTTCTTCACAGCATCGACATAGTCAAGTTTTTCCCAAGGGAACAACTCTACTTTTACTTTCTTCTCGTTGGCTTTTCCTTTGTTGAAGATTTTTTCTACAATCTTTGGCTCACGACCCATGTGTCCATAGGCAGCAGTTTCAGAGTAGATCGGTGTGCGAAGTTTGAAGCGCTCTTCAATAAAGTAAGGACGCATATCAAATATTTTTTCAAGCTTCTTAGAGATTTCTCCATCGCTCAGTTTAACTTTTGCTGTTCCGTAGGTGTTTACATACAAACCAACGGGTTTTGCAACACCAATCGCGTAAGCAACCTGAACTAAAATTTCATCACACACACCCGCAGCTACCATGTTCTTGGCAATGTGACGTGTAGCATAAGCAGCAGAACGATCAACCTTTGAAGGATCTTTTCCTGAGAAAGCGCCGCCGCCGTGAGCACCCTTTCCGCCGTAAGTATCTACAATAATTTTTCTTCCTGTCAAACCAGTATCACCATGCGGACCACCGATTACGAATTTACCAGTCGGGTTTACATAATACTTAATGTCGTTCCCAAATAATTTTTGAATTCTCTTTGGCAATTTTTTCTTGATGCGTGGAACAAGTACGTTCACGACGTCATCATGAATTTGTTTCAACATCACACCGTCTTTTGCAAAGTCATCATGTTGCGTTGAGATCACAATGGTATCAATACGTTGTGGTTTGTTGTCATCACCGTATTCAATCGTTACTTGCGATTTTGCATCAGGCCTTAAATATTTCATTACTTTTTGCTCCCGGCGAATCACAGCAAGCTCGCTCAATAACAAGTGAGCAAGATCCAATGGCAATGGCATAAAATTGTCGGTCTCGTTGGTTGCGTAACCAAACATCATACCCTGGTCACCTGCGCCCTGATCTTCTTTTTTCTTGCGCTCAACGCCTTGATTGATATCAGCAGATTGTTCGTGGATGGCTGAGAAAATACCGCAGCTGTTCGCTTCGAACATGTATTCACTTTTTGTATATCCTATCTTACGGATTACCTCACGGGCGATTTCTTGTACATCAAGATAAGCTTGAGACTTCACTTCGCCTGCTAGTACTACCTGGCCAGTTGTTACCAACGTTTCGCAGGCAACCTTAGAGCTTGGGTCATAAGCCAGGAATGAATCAATAAGAGCGTCTGAGATCTGGTCAGCTACTTTGTCGGGATGACCTTCAGATACAGACTCGGAGGTAAACAAATATGCCATATGGGTTTTTCTGTGTTTTTTGAGGATGCAAATTTACCTTTTGCTATCCGAAATCAAAATCTTATTGCGCAAGGAAACTAAAAACAGCCGGGGTTTTGGCTAACGATGGTTTATTCACTGCCCATACCTTTATTTCCTTCGTTTGAATTGACTCTGTTGTGCCGGTAATGTCAATCGCTATACTCAGTTTTGTATTGGGATGAAGGTGTTTTATCAAATGATCCAACAGGGAATTGTTGCGATAAGGTGTTTCTATAAAGATTTGCGTCTGATTTTTTGTTCGAGATTCACTCTCTAGTGCCTTGATGGCTTTGCTTACCTCATTGCCATCAATGGGCAGATAGCCATGAAAAGCGAATTTTTGCCCATTCAACCCCGAAGCCATGAGCGCTAATAAAATAGATGATGGCCCCACCAATGGAATAACCTGAATGTTGTGTTGATGTGCGTAATTTACGGCAAGAGCACCTGGGTCAGCCACACCAGGACATCCGGATTCAGAGATCACTCCGATATCGTGGCCTTCGTTAAGAGGCTTCAGCAGTTCTGCGAGCTCTTGTTCTTTTGTGTCTTTGTTCAACACTTGAAAATGAAGTGCCTCTATGGAATTGAAAATCTTCAGACTACTTAAATACCTGCGTGCAGTACGCACGTCTTCAACTACAAAATGAGTGATAGATCGAAGAGATTCTTTGACCTGTGCAGGAATAACATAGTCCTGACTGGCGTCAGCAATGACGTTAGGAATTAAATAGAGTTTGCCAGGTTTGCTCATCTCATGACTTTAAAAAATCCATTACAGTTTGAGCAAATTCCTGTGGCTTTTCGGCTTGCACCCAATGACCACTGTCGAGGGAAGTAAATTTTGCTTTTGGAAAAATGTTCAGAATATGAGCTTCATCATCGGGCTTATAATAATTAGAGCGCGCTCCCCGAATGAAAAGGGAGGGACCATTATATGTGCCCGGATATTGCATTTCCGAGCCAATCTCAGCAATGTTTTTGGCAATGGTATCCACATCAGGTTTCCATTCAAACTTGCCATCTGGAGTTCGTGAAAGATTCTTGAGTAAAAACTGACGCTCATCCTTTTCGGGTACAAATTTGGCCATGAGTTCGTCAGCTTGCGTTCTGGATTCCAGCGTAGCAAGATCAATGGACTTAAACCCATTAATGACATAATCATGACGAAGCGGGTAAGCTCTGGGGGTAATATCAACGATGATCAGCTTTTTCACTTTATCAGGAAATTTAACAGCGAAGTTCATGGCTGCTTTCCCTCCCATGGAATGGCCGATGACAATAGCGTTGTTAATATTGTGATCCGTGAAAAATTCATTCAAATCCTCCGTCATCAATTTGTAATTGAATTCATCACTATGAGGTGATTGACCGTGATTACGCTGGTCAATGAGGTAAACTTTATATTGAGCAGCAAAGGTTTTCGCTGTCGTATACCAGTTATCAGACGAGCCAAACAGTCCGTGAAGAATAACCAGCGGCTCACCTTGCCCGGACTCACGTGCAAATAATTTCATGCAGCAAGATAGTAAGACGATTAAAAAAGTCTAACCCGCAACCCGGCTGTATAGGGTTTAAAAGGATATATTTGCCCTCTAAATTTGAGCCCCGTCTAGATGGAATTAACGAATGGTGCATACCGCATTCAAAATCTTGATGTCACCGAAATCTGCAAAGAGTTTGGTACTCCCCTTTATGTGTACGATGCTGATAAAATAGTGTCCCAACTAAAGAGCCTGAAAAACGCCTTTTCCGAGACAGATATAAAAATCAAATACGCAGCGAAGGCGCTTACCAACGTTTCTATTCTTAAACTTCTGCGCAAGCATGGTTCAGGGGTAGAGGTTGTTTCAATTCAGGAAGCTCACATAGCCATGGGGGCGGGTTTTACTTCCGATCAAATATTATTTACTCCTAATTGTGTTGACTTCGATGAGTTTGTCGCAGGCATTGACCTTAACCTGTCTGTCAATATCGACAACCTGACCATGCTTGAGAAGTTTGGGAAAAAGTATGGAAGCTCGTATCCCTGTGGCATCCGACTGAACCCGCACATTATGGCGGGAGGAAATTATAAAATCTCCACAGGACATAGTAATTCAAAATTTGGTATTTCCGTGTATCAGCTTCCTCAGATTATGGAACTGGTAGAAAAATATAAGATCAGTGTTAGCGGCTTGCATATTCATACTGGCTCTGAGATCACAGAGACAGAAGTTTTTTTGAAAATGGCCGATATCCTTTTTGGCGTTGCACGCGATTTCCCTGACCTGAAGTTTCTAGACTTTGGCAGCGGATTTAAAGTAGCCTATAAGGAAGGAGACAACGTGACCAACGTGTATGATTTGGGTTTACGATTGGGAAAAGCATTCCGTGAATTTTATCAGAGCTATGGCCGCAAGCTGGAGTTATGGATCGAACCCGGCAAATATATTGTGAGCGAATCAGGAACTTTGTTTGTCAATGCCAATGTGGTGAAAACAACACCCACTGTAACGTTCGTTGGTGTGAACTCAGGATTGAACCATTTGATCAGGCCCATGATGTATGATGCCTACCATGAAATTGTCAATGTATCCAATCCATCGGGATCATTGAAAATGTACACGGTTGTAGGAAATATTTGTGAAACAGATACACTAGGATCCGACAGAAAATTAACTGAAGTAAAGGAAGACGATATCCTTGCACTCAAAAATGCAGGTGCGTATGGATACTCGATGGCTTCCAACTATAACTCCAGACTTCGCCCGGCCGAAGTGTTGATTCTGAACGGAGAAGCAAAACTCATTCGCAAACGCGAGACACTGGATGACATTCTTCGTGGTCAGATCGTGATTGACGTGTGAGTGAACTGAAACCTTACGATCTCATTGTCATCGGTGGAGGAGCTGCCGGATTTTTTGGCGCCATCAATGCTGCGCAACGAAAGCCAGGTTTAAGAATTCTGATTCTGGAAAAATCTCCCAAGTTATTATCTAAAGTGAAAGTTTCAGGCGGCGGTCGCTGCAACGTCACACACCATTGCTTTGAGGCAACTCCCCTTTCACAACATTATCCTCGCGGACAAAAGGAATTAAAAAAACTTTTCCGAATGTTTCAGGCAAAAGAAACAGTAGAGTGGTTTACAAAACTTGGAGTTTCGTTAAAAGCTGAGGACGATGGCAGAATGTTTCCGGTCACTGATGATTCACAAACTATCATCGATTGTTTCTTGGAACAGGCAAAGAGTTTCAACATCGAGATTAGAACGAGCAGTGAAGTAGAAAAGATAGTATTGTCAAAAGGTCAATTTGAACTTTCGATACGAAAAGATACATCGCTTATTTCAAAAAATATTTTAGTAGCCATTGGCGGCCATAATCACACGGAGCCATACAATTTTATTCGCGACTTAGGGCACACCGTTATTCCTACAATTCCGTCCTTATTCACGTTTAACGATTTGGAGAAGAAATTCAAAGATCTCATGGGTGTGGCCGTGCCTGACGCGGAAATAAAAATAGCCGGCACAAAGCTTTCTGAACGGGGGCCAGTGCTCATTACGCATTGGGGATTGAGCGGCCCAGCCGTAATAAAACTTTCGGCTTGGGCCGCGGAGTATCTTCATCAGCTTAAGTATGAATTCACAGCGTTGGTGAATTGGACGGGGACGATGACAGAAGATGAATTACGAAACGTGCTGCTTACTCAAAAGTCAGAACGCGGGAAACAAAAAATATTGACGAATACTATGTTTGGTTTGCCTTCAAGGTTATGGGAACGATTAGTGGGATTAACGGAAATTGATTCTGCAAAGATCTGGGCTGAGGCTTCCAATAAGGACATCAACCGGCTCATCGAATTTTTGATACGATGTCCTTTTCAAATCAAGGGTAAAACCACCTTCAAAGAAGAGTTTGTCAGTTGTGGTGGTGTGGATTTGAAAGAAATCAATCTTGAAACCATGGAGAGCACAAAAGTACCCGGACTTTACTTTGCGGGAGAAGTGTTGAATATAGACGGCGAAACCGGAGGATTTAACTTTCAGGCTGCCTGGACTACAGCCTGGGTTGCTGCTCAGGCACTTATAAACAAAAAAGCCCTCAATTGAGGGCTTAATGTGGTGACGGAGGGAATTGAATGCTGACGCAAGGTCAGCATCCTGACTGGCGCGTTAGCGACACGTCAGGACCCCCTACGATTTTCTCGACGGGATACTTTTCGATAAATTCTATAGTTCTCTTGATGGATAGATTTTTTAATTTCCTTTCAAGAATAAGAGCCCCTGACCGGTTCGGTTTTACACAGTACCAAACAAGATTCCAAGGCAAGTATCGGCTCGTCGACACGTCTTTTCCATCATTATGTTCTTGGAACCTCCGGGTAATGTCATTGGTTGAACCCTTATAAAAGGAATAGTTTTGCTGACTTTGCAAAATATAAACGTAAAAAACGTCCATAAAAAAGAAATCCTGACAGGCGCTAGCCTCGTCAGGATTTGTGGTGACGGAGGGAATTGAACCCCCGACACAAGGATTTTCAGTCCTTTGCTCTACCAACTGAGCTACGTCACCGAAAAAGCGCTGTCTGTTGCAGACAGGGGCACAAAAGTAAGAGAATTTCGATAATTTGAAAACTCTGACAGAATGCTTTCCCCTTTTTAATTTTCATAGAAGTTAGGGATGCCTTACATACAAAAGACAGACGATTCGAGTCTCAATACTATCCCGATAGCTATCGGGAAAATACTCAATACTATTACCCGTTTTTGCTAAGTTTGAGTATGGCAATTCTTCCCCAAATCGCTTTTATTATCATACTCGGTATAGCCAGCTTTTTTATTCGAAGACGCATACTTCGCATTCGCGATAACATCCGGCTTGGTAAGGATAATAGCATAACAGATCATAAAAATGAACGTCTAAAAAACGTGTTGCTGATCGCCCTTGGACAAAAAAAGATGTTTAAGCGGCCTATCCCGGCTGTGCTTCACTTCTTTATTTATGCCGGCTTCCTCATTATCAATCTCGAAGTATTGGAATTTATCATCGATGGAATTGCCGGTACGCACAGAATTTTTGCTCCTTATTTAGGAGGAGTATACCATGCTGCCATGAATATGTTTGAGCTTCTGGCGGTGGCTGTTCTTCTTGCTTGCGTGGTTTTTCTGATCCGCAGAAACATTGTTCAAGTGCCCCGGTTAGCGTCACCAGAGTTGAAAGGCTGGCCGAGCCTGGATGCGAACCTGATTCTCACGATCGAAATAACACTGATGTTTGCCATTCTCTTCATGAATGCCTCTGATCAGATTTTACAAACCCGCGAAGATCATTACATCAATACCGGAACACTGTTTTTCAGCAGTTTTTTTATTCCGGCACTTCAACACTTGAGCACTTCAACACTTGTATTCATCGAACGTTTCGCCTGGTGGTTTCACATCATTGGCATTTTAGGCTTCTCCGTTTATGTAACCTATTCCAAGCACTTGCATATTTTCCTTGCATTTCCCAATACCTATTACGCTCGTGTGGATACAGAGCAGCCGAAGGGTGAAATCAACAACATGCCCGTGGTTACAGCTGAAGTAAAATCCATGCTGGGATTAACAACGGGAACACCAGCCACTCCATCGGAACCCGGAAGATTTGGAGCAAAAGACATCAACGACTTAAGCTGGAATAACCTGATGGCCGCATATTCATGTACAGAATGTGGTCGTTGTACTTCCGAATGCCCCGCCAATCTTACAGGAAAAAAACTTTCTCCGCGCAAGATCATGATGGATACGCGTGATCGAATGGAAGATGTTGGAAATGGTCTGCAACAGGGTGGGCCGGGATTAAATGATGGGAAATTTTTATTGGGCGATTACATCACCAAAGAAGAAATCAATGCATGCACAAGTTGCAATGCCTGCGTAGAAGCTTGCCCAGTATTGATCAACCCGCTGGATATAATTATCGAACTCAGGAGATATGTCGCCATGGAGGAATCAGGTTCACCGGCACAATGGAATGGCATGTTCCAGAATATTGAAACAAGTTTTGCTCCCTGGAAATTCTCACCGTCCGATCGCTTCAACTGGTCAAAGGATATTTAAAATTTAAAATTTCAGATTTCAAATATTTCAAATTATAAATATGAACGTTCCAACCATTGCAGAACTTACCTCCAAAGGAGAAAGCCCTGAAATACTTTTTTGGGTAGGCTGCGCAGGATCATTTGATGACCGCGCCAAGCGTGTAACACGAGCATTCGTAAAAATATTGAATGCAGTAGGAACAAAATTTGCAGTGCTCGGCACAGAGGAAACCTGCACCGGTGATCCGGCCCGTCGGGCAGGTAACGAATTTTTATTCCAAATGCAGGCCATGAATAACATTCAGGTATTGAATGGCTATAACATAAAAAAAATTGTAACAGCGTGCCCTCATTGTTTCAATACTATAAAAAATGAATACCCGCAATTGGGCGGAACCTATGAAGTAATCCATCACACTACCTTCATCAATCAGTTGATCAATGAAGGCAAGATCAAAATGACAGACGGCAATTCTTTTAAAGGGAAAAAAATAACGTATCACGATTCCTGCTATCTAGGCCGGGCAAATAATATTTATGAAGCTCCGCGGGCAGTCCTGGAATCACTGGATGCCGACCTTGTTGAGATGAAACGGTGTAAAACTACAGGGCTTTGTTGCGGTGCAGGAGGAGCACAAATGTTCAAGGAGCCCGAATCCGGAAAAAAAGATATTAATATTGAACGGACAGAAGAAGCGCTTTCAACAGGAGCTATGACCATTGCTGTGGCTTGCCCGTTTTGTATGACCATGATGAGTGACGGAGTAAAAAATAAAGAAAGAGAGGCCGAAGTGAAAGTGAAGGATATTGCCGAACTTATTGCCGAAGCACAAGGTTTATAAATAGAATTGAAGCAGTCGGGCGACCGAAACGAATACTGAATATTATGTTAGTTGAATTTAAGGAACTCGGAGAAAGCAGTAAGATCTGGATTTACCAGACCGATCGATTCATCACATCATCCGATGAAAAAAAGATAACGGATACGTTTACTGTATTCTGTCAGCAATGGGAAGCACATGGTACACCCTTGAGAACGTCCTTTAAAATTGAACATCATTATTTTATTATTCTTGGGGTAGATGAAGAGTACAGTAATGTGAGCGGGTGTTCGATCGATGGCTCTGTGCATACATTAAAAGCCTTGCAGAAAGAATTGACCAGTGATTTCTTTGATCGCAACCGCATCGCTTTTTTCATCAATAACGAAGTAAAGACATATTCCCTTCCGGAGGTAAAACAGTTTTTTAAGGCCAACGAGCTTGATGCAAAATCACTGGTATTTAATAACACGATTACAACAAAAGCAGAGATGCAGAAGAAATGGCTGATCCCGGCAGGAGATTCCTGGTTGGCGAAATACATCCCCAATACCACGGTAGCGTCTTAAAAACTTCCATTCATATCTGAAAACCGGCCTTCGGTGTCGAAATTTCAAGGTATTATTGACTTCTCACAATAATTTTGTGCTGTCCGGGGTTGTATCTTTTTACTAACTTTAGTGTCTATTTTAGCGATGATGAGGAAGGGTCTTTTTTGTGCACTGGTTCTGTTAGTATTTTTTTCCTGTGGTCCTGAGAAAAAAGCGCAGAAGAATTTTCGGTACGGTAAGTATCAGAATGTAATCAATTATTACCGCGATGTTTTAGCAAAGCAACCGGGCGATGGTCGTGCGAATTATTTTATTGCAGAATCATACAGACTTTCCAATCGAATTAAAGAAGCCGAACCTTTCTATGCACGCGCCGGAGGCAAGGGCGTAGATAAGGATTCTGTATTACTTTATTATTCACAATCATTAAAGGCAAATGGAAAGTACGACCTGGCACGCAAGCAAGTCGAAGATCTTTTGGCGTCAACCACAGATGAGAAATTAAAGGATCGTGCCACGACCGAACTGAGTGGCTTGCAAGAACTTGGCCGGTTGTCAGAAAAGAAAAGTTACTACCGTGTTAAAAATCTCGAACTGGTTAATACTCCCGCCAGCGAATATTCACCAGCATATCTCAACAGCGAATTATATTTTACATCATCACGCGGCAGCGGAAAACTTTATGAGGCTACGGGAACGCCATTCTCTGATTTGTACAAAGCAGAAACCAATGGTGCCAACGTCAATGTAAGTACACTAGCGCCACTTCCAGTAACAATCAATGCTCCGAATATCAATGAAGGATGCATTACCTTTTCTCCTGATGGAAAAATCATGGTATTCGGAAAAGGGAATACCGGAAAGCGAAAGGGTGGTAATGACGTGGATTTGTATATGTCACGATTTAGAAATGGTGCGTGGTCTGAACCGCAACTCATTAATATTAACCTTCCCGATGGCTGGGAATCCACACCGGCATTCAGTCAGGATGGACGCACGTTATATTTTTCTTCGAACCGCAAAGGTGGTTACGGCGGATTGGACATTTACTCAGCGCAGATGGATACACGTGGTCGCTTTGGCCGCGTAAGAAATCTCGGACCAGAAGTAAACACATCGGGCGATGAATTGTTTCCCTACATCACGACGAGCGGAAAAATGTATTTCTCTTCCGATGGACATCCGGGCTATGGTATGCTCGATATTTTTGCCGTGAACCGATTGAACGGAAAGACCGTCATCGAAAACCTGGGTCAGCCGGTGAATTCTACGGCAGATGATTTTGGAATATTTTTATTTAAAGCTGATCGCGGATTCTTCACATCGAATCGTGAAGGCGGAAAGGGAGATGATGACATTTATACATTTATCAATGAAGATCCGAATCTTCGTGTAGTCAATTACTTTTTACAGGGCGTAACGATGACACCCCGAAAAGACAGCACGCGCGAAATCTTGCCGAATACAAAAGTGACCCTGCTGGATGAGGAAGGAATTGTGATGCAGGATTTTGTAACGGGCAATGATGGCAAGTTTTTATTTCGCATGTACGAAAACGAGAACTATACCCTGATAGGGGAAACAGATGGTTATTTTGTAAAGCGGCAAACCTACACCATGCGCGGCAAGTCCGTTCCGTTAACATCCCTTAAGGAACTAGAAACAAACATTACCCTCGACACCATTGTTGTGCTTGAGAAACTTGAGAAGAACAAAATTTTTGTTCTCAACAATATCTATTTTGACCTCGATAGCGCCAATATCCGCGCAGATGCAAGACCCGAAATGGACAGGCTTGTTCAACTGCTTAAAGACAACCCTGAGATTAAAATTGAATTGAGTTCACACACAGACAGTATTCAATCCAATTCGTATAACATGCGGCTATCGCAACGCCGGGCAGAATCCAGCGTAGCCTATCTTGTGAGAAACGGCATCGCTCCAGACCGGCTCGTAGCCAAAGGGTATGGTGAGGAAAAGCCCGTAGCGCGTAATACTAATCCAAATGGCACCGACAACCCCGAAGGACGCCAGCGCAACAGGCGCACCGAGTTTAAGATCCTGGAAATCGGCCCGATGCAAAAGAAAGTCGAGACCGACTTTGACGAGGATAAGTTTTTTAAGGCAGATAATTAGCCGCTTTTAAATCTCTCTTACGCTTTCAGCTGGTGCTGAATCGACCTTGTAAGCTTTTTTTAAAATATTTTCCAGAAGCCTTTTTTATCTGCGGCTTTACTCTACATTTGTAGAGTAAAGCACACAAACATAGAACAATGCATTTATCCAAGGCAGAAGAGCAATTGATGGAGCTAATCTGGAAGCACGAAAAAGTTTTCATGAAGGACTTGATTGAAAACTATCCAGACCCCAAACCAGCAACAACAACCCTGGCTACTTTATTGAAGCGCATGCAGGACAAAGGGTTTGTGGCGTATACGACATTTGGTAATTCCCGCCAATATTATCCCCTGGTGAAAAAGGCGGATTACTTTTCAAAGCATGTAAAAGGAATGATCAAAAATTATTTCAACAACTCGCCCATGCAATTTGCTTCGTTCTTCACAACCGCAACGAATTTAACGTCGGCTGAATTGGAAGACTTAAAGAAAATTGTGGATCAGGAAATTAAAAGAAAGAAAAAATGATAGTCATCATTTTCAAAGCGATACTCTCATCAGGCTTGTTTCTATTAGCCTATAAGCTATTGCTTGAGAAAGAGAAGATGCATCAGTTTAATCGTTTCTATCTGCTATTTAGCCTGGTATTGTCTCTTGTTATTCCCTTTTTAACGCTTACAATCTCAGTTCCGGTTTCTATTCCTATACAGGATATCCTTGTCAATACGCAGCAAATGAGCTCGACGAATTACTCGTCACAACTTAGTTCAGCAACAAAAACCAACCATTGGCTTACCATCTTATGGACTCTCTATGCGTTAATTGCCACAACGCTTCTTATTCGGTTTGTGGTGAATTTAAAAACAATTTTTGGCAAAATCCGACTAACGGCTGTCATCCCGTATAGAAATTCAAAACTTGTGATGACAAACGAGAAGATCGTTCCTTACAGTTTTTTGAACTACATTTTTGTAAGCAGGGAAGACTTTGAGCAAAGAAATATTGAAGAAGAAATATTCCTTCATGAACTCACCCATGCACGTCAAAAGCACACGATTGATATTCTTTTTATTGAACTGGTATATACAGTGCTATGGTTTAATCCTTTTCTGATTCTGTATAGAAATGCAATTCAGTTGAATCATGAATTTTTAGCAGACGAAGAAGTAATTCACTCCAATCAGGATGTGCCCGCATACCAACATTTATTGGTGAGTAAATCGCGCGGCCAAACCAGTTCTGTTTTTATGAGTTCATTTAATTATTTAATAACTAAAAAACGATTACTTATGATGACAAAAACAACGTCCAGGCTTGCGGCATTTGCCAAGCAAGGGGCATCATTATTTTTGTTTGCTGGCGCCATTCTTTTCTTCAGCTCGAAAACATATGCGCAGACAAAGCCAGATCAAACTGTAATTCCATTCCCAGGCAAGAGTCAACTAAAAACAGATTCTACTATTATAGAGATGAACTCCCATCCAAAGAAAGGGTATCGCGTGTTAGGCGAGGATAATAAATATCTTTATTTATTTGCTTCCGGAAAGTACTACAAATTACCAAAGTCACAGGCTGATAAACCGCTTACAAAAAAGTCACCCACAAATACGCAATTACAAACCTGGATGGATGAAAAAATGTATGGGGTTTGGCTTAACGGTGTCAGAATAGCAAACAGTGACTTGACTAAATATCAACCAACCGATCTTGCGTGGTTTATGCAAAGCAGGCTTGAAAAAAATGCCAAAAACTATGGCAAACATTATTATCAGGTCAATCTGATGACCAATGAAAGCTACGAGCGATATTTAAAGGACTGGAAATTAAGGAAGCCGTATGTGCCGGACCCTGACAAGACGTGGCAAATTCTTCATGTTAAGAACGGTGTAAGTGGTGGATCATGGAAGGATGTTTCCCCTAAAACCAGAAGATATCCGGATCAGGACTCTTCAAAAACGAGTGAATCCCTGTCAAACCCGACTTATCTTAATTCATCGCCAAAAAATGATAAAATAGTATTGAAGGGAAACGTACTAATGAAAGATGGGAAAGTAATAGGAGTTTACTACACAGGAAATTCTCCTATGAATCCGACCCACCGAAGATTTATGGAGATTCTAAATGCCTCCAAAAAAGGTTGAATTGATAACCATTTCTACTTCTGCAACACCATCACATCATTCATCATAAACGAATTGCCCTCAGCTTCGATGTTGTACACCTTTTGAACACCCCCTGCAGATTCCGTTTTGTTCATGACGATATAGGATTCGTAGGCTTTTGTAATTTCATTGAAGCACAAGAGCGATTCACCTTCCATGATTTTTCCAATCTCTTTGTTGCCGGTAACTGTAGCCATCGGATGATTTGGTGTGGCACGAAGTAGTTTTCCTGACAGTACAATTTCATTTTCAGTTAGCTCCTTGGCAGAAATCAAAATCAATTCTGTAACAGCGTAATTCTTTGCATCGTGCTCGATGAGTTTTTTTACCTGAATGGTTTTAGAAACCCCTTCTTCAACGGTAATGATTTTATCTCCGGCCTTTAATTCGTTCAGCATTTTCTTTGAGCCGTTTTCCATGCTCACCCATTGATCGCCTGGAAAGCAAATATCATTGCCATACGTTGCCGATTGTTTGCTGATGTCTTTCCCCTGATTGATGGATTTGAATAACTGGAACCCTACTTCTTTGGAAAGCACATACGATAATTTTAAAACAAAATTTTTCTCCTCTTTATCAATGGTATGAATGTCTTCAAAGTAATGTTCCCATACCGGGCCGGCTGCGGTGAAATTTGGTAGGAGCGCTTTGTAAACCTTTCCGGTTTCATTGGTATAGAAAATCATCAGTCCCAATTCCTGCATGCCCGCCTTGGCAATAAGCTTATACAGGTCAATACGTTTCTTCAACCCATCATCGCCCGTAATGAAATAAGGTTTCTTGGCCTCATAGCGATCAAGGATATACACATTATCAAACTTGACGTATGTGTCTTTATCCAGATCTTTGATTTCAAAAGTTTTCGCCCTTTCATATTCTTCCATGGTCAGAGGACGAGGATTCACTACATCTTGAGCGCGAAGTACTCCAACGCATGAAATAAAAATCAGAAAATACAGAATACGGATCATTGTAAATAAGTTTAATTGAGTCGAGTAGTAAGGTGTCCTACACCTCAAAGGTGTAGGACACCTTGTCACTAAGATATTTGTTTAAAAGCATCTGCGAAAGCTTCCATCTCATCCATGCGTCCAATACTGACACGACACCAATTGGTGTTGTTGAATTTCCAAGGGCGCACACCCACACCGCGTTTACCCATTTCCTCTACAAATTTTTCAGGCTCCATATTGATCTTAAACATCGCAAAGTTCGTGGAAGAAGGAATGTACTCGTAGCCTTCTTTTTTTAAGGTGTTAAATAAAAATTCCTTGGAGTCCATTGTCTTCTTAAAAGCCGATTGAAGAAATTCAGTCTCGCGAAATGCAGCAATACCCGCGGCAATGGTCATGGCTGAAAGACTATTTTGCGTTTGGGCGTACAACTCAAGATTCTTGATCATGTCGGGTTGCGCTATAATATAACCTAAACGCATACCGGCAAATCCATAAAGCTTCGAGAAGGTGCGAGCCACAATCACATTATGTCCCTGTTTTACAAGATCGATCATAGAAAAATCTTTCGGATCACCCAGGTAATCGATGTAAGCTTCGTCAACAAACACGGGAACTTTTTTAGATACGCGTTCACAGAAACTTTTCAATGTTGCTGTGTCCAATACCGTTCCGGTTGGGTTGTTCGGATTACAGATATAGACCAACCTCGTTTTTTTGTTGATCATCTTTTCCATCGCTGCAAGATCGAGCTTGTATTCCGAAGTCAAAGGAACTTTCACTGTTTTGCATTCCAATGCATCCGCTTTGTTCATCAAATCATCGTACGACGGATCTCCTGAAATAATGTTTCCACCATTTCGGGTAAAATGAATAGCCGCAGCTTGTAACAATGCACTGGAGCCCGGCGACATGATAAGTTGATCTTCCTTGATCCCCTCATGCTCAATAATTTTTTGTTCAAGTACCCGCTCCATCATGAACGGATATTGATAGCTGTTGGTCAGTGCATCGATCGCTGCCTGTTTGGCTTTTTCAGAGGGACCAAATGGATTTTCATTGGCAAAGAGCCGGGCTTTCAACACAGGATCAGCCAGCGCCATCGCCTTTTCAGAGAAAGGATTTAAACTTTCACGAACGGCACGAATAGGAGAAGCAGAAAGTGTATTGAGAATTGAGGGTGTCAGCGTAAATGCACCCGCAAGCAGTGCCGTGTCTTTGATCCATGTGCGTCTGTTCATTGAAGTGGCCATTTTTTTTTGGTTTTGGTGTTAATTTTTTGTGGTGGGATATGAAATGCGTTGTTCAGTCATGCGTGCATGCACATCAGCAACAGTTCGTCGGGCTGATTCAAATGCTCCTGCCATCCAGGCGGTAAGGTAGGTTGTATGCTCGCCGGCAAAGTATACATTCTTGTCGGGTTGCAACAATGCCTTGTATGAGGTCTTTCTGCTTTCACCAGTATAAAGTGCCCAACCCCCAAGGCTATGTGGTGTAAGATGCCAGCTTACGGAAAATGATTTTTCGAATTCTTTTGGATACTGAGGATGAATCATAGCTCCTTTTTCCAACGCAAACTTTTCACGATCTGCATTGGAGAGCGAACCCACCTTCACGGCTTTGTCATTAAAATTATAATACCCGATCAAAACACCTTTCTTCGCCAGGTAATCGTACGAAGGATAAAAAATCTGCGTCAGGTCATTATTCGTGTGTGTAATACCACCAAATACATGTTCATCCTCTTCCCAAAACCGGCGCTTGAATTGCAACCCGATCTTACCGGTGTTGATGTAGGGTACGAAATCAATCGCGCGACTGACATCGTCTGAGAAATTATGATGGATATTGCTGAGCACAGGAAGTGGAATGGTGCAAATACATACATCAGCTTCTATCATTTTCTCCTGCTGATTCTGTTTGTATTTCACCTTAACACCTTTTTCAGTGTTTTCAATGGATGACACTTCCGCACCCAACGTAATTACTTTCTCTAATTTCTTTTCCAGTGTTTTGGCAATGTTGTCCATACCCCCTTTGGCCTGGAACATTGTCATCTGCAATTCATAGGTATATTCCGCAACGTTATAAAAATCCGGACTCATCAATCCGGCATGAAGAATATCAGCAAGTTTGTGTGGATCAGCGATGGTGCCTGCTTTTTCTCCAGCACCCGGAGCGTCGATATATCCTCGTCGTGCTGAGGCTTTATAAAGTTTGTCAATGTCCAGTCCACCCTCCGCTCGAAGATACTCAACAACCTTCTGCGCATCTTCTTTGCTCATGGCCATATCCACATGTTCCTGATCAATGGCCTTGGCGAGCAACTCCGAAGTGTAGCCCCGTACATCATTATGGATTTCTCGGATCCGGATTTTTTTATTCGACAATGGGCCGCTTCCTCCTTCACTAAAAAAATAAGCACCTTCGTTTACGTTATTATAAATCTCAACAGGAACGCCCAGCTCACGACAATAATGAAGAGTAAGCTGATGATGATGCGGAATACGAGATGGACCTGCATTGAAATATAATCCCTCATCAAATTGTGCAGTTTGTACTGAATGATCAATCTCCTGGGTTGTACTATTTTTTCGCACACTCCAGCAACGACCACCTGTACGCTGACGAGCTTCGAGAATGGTACAACGATATCCAAGTTTTGTTAGCTCATAGGCAGAGGTCATTCCTGCAAGTCCGCCACCTAAAATCAAAATGTGTTTGCCTTCCCCGCTTCCATTCAACTCAAAGCTGTGAGCCGGAGAAGATTTCAACATACCCAGCGCGAGCATGGCAGGATACGCAGCCCCGACAAGCAGTCCGCTCTTTTTTAAAAACGATCTTCTTGAAACAGGTGGCAAGATTAATCGGGTGGTTAATAAGGCAATGAATGTAAGATTTTCCTGATGAAATTGGAATACCTGTACGACAATGCCGCAAATAAATATCAACGCTATCGTTTGTTGGAACAGTTAATGGTTATCAGTTATTAGTTAATGGTTGCTGTGAGTTGCTTTTCCTATTAACGAATAACTTTTCTCTATTAAGTTAATAGACAAACGTACCTGTGGAAGTTGTAATTGTTACTTGCTTCTTGCCGGATGCCTCAACGCGACCTATAATTTTTGCTTCAACATTATAATGTTGAGCCATGTCAATGATTTGTTGAGCGTATTTTTCATTGATGTAAACTTCAAGACGATGGCCCATATTAAAAACTTTGTACATCTCTTTCCAGTCGGTTCCCGATTGCTCCTGGATCAATTTGAAAAGTGGAGGAACCTCAAAAAGATTGTCTTTAATGACATGAAGGTTGTCAATGAAGTGCAGCACTTTGGTTTGTGCACCACCACTGCAATGGACTAGCCCATGAATTTGTGAACGTAATTCCTTTAGCATATCAATAACGATTGGAGCATACGTGCGCGTTGGCGAAAGAACCAACTTCCCGATATTCACAGGTGCATCGGGCACTTCATCAGTTACTTTATATTTACCCGAGTAAACAAGATCAAGAGGCACTTCAGAATCAAATGTCTCCGGATATTGAGTTGCATAACTTTTGTCAAACACATCGTGTCGGGCTGAGGTAAGTCCGTTACTTCCCATCCCTCCGTTGTAAGCGTCCTCATAGGAGGCCTTACCAAAAGAAGCAAGACCAACGATGACATCACCGGCTTTAATGTTTGCATTGTCAATCACATCACTCCGTTTCATACGTGCTGTTACCGTACTATCGACAATGATGGTTCTTACGAGGTCACCCAGATCAGCAGTTTCTCCGCCCGTACTATAAATTTCCATACCGTGCTTGCGCAGCATCTCAAGCACTTCTTCGGTACCGTTGATGATGGCTGATATTACCTCCCCTGGAATTTTATTTTTATTTCGGCCGATTGTAGAAGAAAGTAAAATGGGACCGGTGGCTCCCACGCACAATAAATCATCAATGTTCATGATGATGGCATCCTGAGCAATGCCTTTCCAAACCGAAAGATCACCGGTTTCTTTCCAGTAGATGTAGGCTAATGACGATTTTGTTCCTGCTCCATCGGCATGCATTACCGTGCAATAACTGGGATCGCCAGAAAGCAGGTCGGGCACGATTTTACAGAAAGCTTTGGGAAACAATCCCTTATCAAGGTCTTTGATGGCCTGGTGAACATCCTCTTTACTGGCGGAGACCCCGCGTTGATTGTAACGATCTGACATGCCTGTAAAAATGCAAATTTGTTAAGTAAAATAGCCACTTGGGTAGCAGATTCTCGACAAATCAAACGAATTCCCATTTAACAAGTAAAAGCGTGCCGGCAAGGATGAACAAAACAAAGGCTACGACCAATGAAAGAAAAATGCTGAACCATCGATCTGAAAAACTGTCAAGCAACCCTACCTCGGGATTGTCTTTGCTGATGTAAAGAGTCAGAGAATCACCGGCTTCATAACTTTTATGGAATTCATACACATGACTGTAGAATTCACGTGACTCCCCATTAATGCTATACATAAAAATTGGAGCATATTCAGTCTTTGCCCCTTCGTAATGCTGATACTCTTCAAAGGAGGTAACGATGCCTTGACCCGCAACGCATGATCGATAAATTCCTGATCCCGATGATAATGTCTCCAGGCCAGGAACACAAAAACGAAAGCAACAGAAAGTAAAGCAACTCCCGTAAATTTTATCCCTGAAAAACCTTTCATAAATGGATAGACTATTTCAATTTTTTAAAAACTTCCCACACCACAATGCCTACGCACACAGAGATGTTTAAGGAATGTTTTGTGCCTGTCTGCGGAATTTCGAGTGCAACATCAGCAAGTTGGATGACATCATCACTCACACCATTGACCTCATTGCCAAACACAAGGCAATATTTCGTGCTACCGGAAGGGGAAAAGGATTGAAGCGCTACACTTCCGGTGGTTTGCTCGATAATAATAATTTGATAGCCTTGGTATTTTAATTTTTTCACGGCATCAGCAGCATGTTCCTGATATTCCCAGGCTACAGATTCGGTTGCACCCAATGCGGTCTTTTGAATTTCACGGTGGGGTGGCTGTCCCGTGATTCCCGTAAGGTAAATCTTCTCAATGCGAAAGGCATCGCTGGTGCGAAAAGCAGATCCCACGTTATGTAGACTGCGCACATTGTCAAGTAAAATACAAACCGGAATTTTTTTAGCCTGGGCAAATTCATCCACCGACAGGCGATCCAATTCTTCCATGGAAAGTTTTCGAAAGCTCATGATCAGTTTGCTAAAAGTTTATCCATGGTGTTGGTGGCAACAAAATGATAATTGGGTCGTGCTTTCTTATAAATTTCTTTCGCGCGCAATTTTCCAGCTTCGGTTTTGATCAACTCGGTATACAGGGGAGTTAAGAATTTTCTTCTCCCTGTAATAATTAAAAATTGCTCAAGCTTTGGATAAGCAGGGGCATAATTATTTTTAACAGCCAGGCCAAGCCACACACAGAGAATTTCCGAATTGCCAGAGGCTGTGAAGTGACTTTCATCGTCCAGACTTTTCATTTGCTTCGATGACAATAAACCTGGAAGGTTGTTCAAAAAGTGAAGCCATTCATGGGTGCTCCAGTCTATGGTCAGCGCTCTGTCCATTTTAGAAGTTTTACTCCACTCCGAAATAGCCGAATCAACGCGGTCAAAACGATTCGATTTCGGCACCGGACATTCGGCGGGTAACCCTGTCGTAAATATCCATGCATTAAACATTGAGTCTTCCAGCGTAATCGCGAACTGGGATTGATAATAGTTTTTAATGTCTTTCATAAAACCATCTGTATTCATGGAGGTGAAAGCGTGACTTGAAAAATAGTTTTTTAGGAAACTGTCGAATTTATCCCGACCAAATTTTTCTTCAATAAATCGTAAAAAGAAATATCCTTTATTGTATGCAATTTCAGTGACGCCATCGTCGGGGTTTCGGTTGATCAGGTCCAGTTTTAATTTCGTGTCTTCGATCAGCCCAGACTCACTCATGGTTTTTATTTCTTCTTTCAAATCCTGAAGCGCTAACGAGGCCAGCATTTCAGAGTAATCCGCACCGTATAATTTTTCCATGATACGATGCTCAAAATAAACGGTGAATCCTTCATTCAACCAGAAATCATTCCATGTGGCATTGGTAACTAAATTTCCGGACCAGCTGTGCGCCAGTTCATGCGCTACAAGCGAGGTGAGTGAACGATCACCGGTAAGAATTGTTGGTGTGGCGAATGTAAGTCTTGGATTTTCCATTCCACCGAAAGGAAAACTCGGAGGAAGCACAATCAAATCGTAACGCTCCCAGGGATAAGCACCATACAATTCTTCAGCTCCGGCAACCATTTTCTCCAAATCGACAAACTCCCACACCGCCGTGTCAATCACGGAAGGCTCTGCATAAACCCCGGTGCGTGAGCTTACCGACTTAAACGCAATATCACCAACAGCCAACGCAAACAAATACGAAGAAATCGGCTGCTTCATTTCAAAATGATAAACTCCGGTTTCATTTTTTGCCTGGGGATTGGATGCGCTCATCAACGCCAGTAAATCCTTGGGCACGGTTACATCGGCATCATAGGTAAACTTTACTCCGGGCGAATCCTGGCAAGGAACCCAGCTACGGGCGAGTATGGCTTCCGATTGCGTAAACAAAAACGGAAATTTTTTACCGGCTGTTTGTTGCGGACCTAACCATTGCAAGGCTTCGGCGTCAGGGCTCGTTGTGTAATAAATAGAAACCGTCTTTGTGTCAGGAGTAATTTTTATAAATAACGACCGTCCCAGAATGGCAACATCGGCCCCTAGAGAATAGGTAGCGGGTTGATCATTATTAATGAGAACCTTTTCAATGTTCAGTCCTTTGATATCAAGAACAATACTGTCAGCATGGTTTGATTCGATCATCCAGGTCGCTACTGCAGAAATTATTTTCTTATCAAAGTCTACTGAAGCCTTCCAGCTAAGGTGATTAACGTAAGCTTCGTTTGGTTTTGAAAAAGAATGAATATCGTTCGCGAAGGACATGTTTATTTCAGTTTTCGATTGACATGAGAATAGGGCAACACTCCAGAAAAGAAGTGCAGCAAAGAAGGTTGATTTCATAGGCTTGAGCAGAACAACAAATATAAAGGAACATTCACCGCCAAACATCCATTCTCACCTTAAAACAATTTTTGGGTAACTTTCCCAAGGCATGAATCGTTGACAATGACTATGAACAAGTGGATCGTATTTTTGTTTGTATTACCATCGTTATCCTCGTTTGCTCAGAACGCGAACCTGAATGTTTATACAGAGAATGCATGGACGGAACGGGACAAATGGCAAAAAGCAGACGACCTTATCCGTCAACTGAATATAAAATCCGGAAGTAAGGTGGCTGATATTGGCAGTCATGAAGGGTATATGACAGTCAAACTCGCGGGCATCGTAAAAGTGGATGGAAAAGTATTTGCCGTTGATGTGGATCAGCCCAAGCTGGATAAACTCAGCGATCATCTTATAAAACGAGATCTTAAAAATGTTGAGCTAATCAAGGGGGATTATGATAATCCCAAACTCCCTCTGAACATACTCGATGCGGTAATTATTCTTGACGCATACCATGAGATGCGCGATCACGACAAAATTTTAAAGCACGTCTGGGAATCTTTGAAAAGTGGTGGCCGCCTTGTGCTGTGTGAACCCATTGCCGACGAACGAAGAAACCTTAGTCGTGCAGATCAGGAAAAAAGACATGAACTGGGGATGAGCTTTGCCCTGGAAGATTTGCAAAAGGCAGGCTTTACCGTTGTAAGTCAGCAAGATCCTTTCGTAGATCGCGAAAAGGAAAAGGGCGACAATATGTGGCTTATCGTTGCCAGGAAATAATCCTTACAGGTAATTTAAAAAACTAAATCTTGCATCGGTCCGCTGTCAACTCCGGACTTTTTTATCTTTGCCCGCTATGGCTGGAGCAGGCGCAATGGATACCCCCTTAATGAAACAGTACAATGCCATCAAGGCGAAGTACCCGGGCGCTTTGTTGCTGTTTCGTGTTGGTGATTTTTATGAAACGTTTGGTGAGGATGCTATCGCGGCCAGTAAGGTTCTGGACATTGTGCTTACCAATCGGGGTAAGGGCTCCACCTCAGAAATTGAACTAGCGGGCTTTCCGCACCACTCCTTAGATACCTATCTTCCTAAGTTAGTGCGAGCAGGTCATCGGGTAGCTATTTGCGATCAGCTCGAAGATCCCCGTGGAGTAAAAGGAATTGTAAAACGCGGAGTTACAGAATTAGTAACCCCCGGTGTTTCTTTCAATGACAATGTGCTTGAGCGAAAGCAAAATAATTTTCTTGCTTCCCTACACGTCAACAAAAATGAACTGGGTGTTTCGTTTCTCGACATCAGTACAGGAGAATTTTATGCAGCGCAGGGCCAGGAAAATTATATTTACAAACTCATTCAGAGTTTTGGTCCGGCGGAGATCATCTACTGCAAGACCCATCGCGATAAATTTGAAACACAGTTTGGAGAAGAGTATGCCACCTTCGCGTTGGATGATTGGGTCTATGCGTTCGACTTTGCACACGAAAAATTAATTCAGCAATTCAAGACCAGTACCTTAAAAGGATTTGGTATCGATGGGATGAATGAAGGGATCATCGCAGCTGGATCCATATTGCATTACCTCGAGGCCACCGAGCACAAAGACACCCACCACATTGCTTCAATCTCACGCATTGATGAAGAAAATTACGTGTGGCTCGACAAGTTCACCATTCGAAATTTAGAGATCGTCAATTCACAACAGGAAGGTGGAGTGCCGCTATTAAGGATTCTTGACCAGACCGTAACTCCGATGGGATCGCGTAACCTGCGTAAGTGGATGATCTTGCCGCTGAAAGATAAACAGGCCATTGATGAACGTCTGCGTGTAGTGGATCAGTTCTATTCCAATAAAGACCTCTCAGAAAAAATAGATGATCAGTTTCGGCAGATCGCAGATCTCGAACGTCTGATATCGAAAGTTGCCGTAGGGAGAATCAATCCCCGCGAGTTGCAGCAATTAAAACGATCGCTCCAGGCTATCGTACCTGTGAAAGATGTGTTGTCCGCATCATCGTCCGTTGAATTAAAAAAACAAAGCAACCTTCTCAATACCTGCGAATTTTTATTGGAGAAAATAGAGCGCGAATTGAAGGAAGATGCTCCGATGCTCATTCATCAGGGAGGAATTATTAAAGAAGGTGTGGATGCGGAACTCGATGAACTGAGAATGATCGCATTTTCAGGAAAGGATTATTTGTTACAGGCACAAAAACGCGAGATAGAACGCACCGGAATAGGTTCGCTGAAAATTTCCTACAACAAGGTCTTTGGATACTACCTTGAAGTAAGCAACGCCAACAAAGACAAAGTGCCTGCTGATTGGATTCGCAAACAAACCTTGGTAAATGCAGAGCGCTATATCACCGAGGAATTAAAAATATACGAAGAGAAAATCCTTACTGCTGAAGAAAAACTGCTGATTATTGAGCAGCGTATTTTTCAGGAATTAGTGCGCCATGCTGCAGATTTTATTTCACAAATTCAACAAAATGCACGCGTTATTGCAGGACTGGATTGCTTGTTATCCTTTGCTTCGATAGCAAGAGCAAATCGCTACGTCAGACCAGAAATTAATGACTCAACCATACTTGATATTAAATCGGGCCGGCATCCGGTAATCGAAAAACAATTGCGTGCGGGAGAGGTGTACGTTCCCAATGATATTTATCTGGACAATGAAAAGCAGCAGATACTCGTCATCACCGGCCCCAACATGGCAGGTAAATCTGCACTCTTAAGACAGACAGCCTTGATCGTGCTGATGGCACAAATGGGAAGTTTTGTTCCGGCAGAAAATGCAGCCATCGGTATTGTTGACAAAGTGTTTACCCGTGTGGGTGCCTCCGATAATCTTTCACGAGGTGAATCCACCTTCATGGTGGAGATGACGGAAACGGCAAGCATCCTCAACAACCTGAGCGACCGAAGCCTTATTTTAATGGATGAAATTGGTCGAGGCACAAGCACGTACGATGGTGTCTCCATTGCCTGGGCCATCGTTGAATATTTGCATAACCACAAAGACCTCCACCCCAAAACATTGTTTGCAACCCATTATCATGAACTGAATCAGCTTGCAGAAGATCTTGTACGCGTAAAGAATTTTAATGTAAGCGTCAAAGAAGCCGGCAACAAAATCATTTTCATGCGCAAGCTGAAAGAAGGAGGCAGTGAACACAGTTTTGGTATTCATGTTGCGCAACTGGCAGGCATGCCAAATAAAGTAGTGTTACGGGCCAATGAGATTCTTCATTTCCTTGAAAAAGACAAACACAAAAATGAACCCAGGAAAAAATTTGATGAACTTCCCAAGCCAACTCCTCAAATGACATTGTTCGAGGCCGATCCTAAAATGAAAGAAGTGCAGGAGGTGTTGGGAAAGATTGACATCAATACCATTAGTCCCGTAGAAGCTTTGCTGAAGTTGAATGAAGTATTGTCATTACTGAATAAAAAATAAAACATGACACGTTGGGGTATTTTGGGTTGCGGTAAGATCGCCCGTAAATTTGCATCCGACCTCAGGCTTATAAAAGATGCCGAGCTCGTGGCCATAGGCGCGCGTGAACTACATACTGCAGATGACTTTGCCAGGGAGTTTCCTGCTAAGCATATTCATGAGAGCTACGAAGCATTGGTTAAAAACCCGGAAGTGGATGTGATCTACATTGCAACACCACATGGATACCATCACGAGCACACCATGCTTTGCCTGAAACATAAAAAGGCTGTGCTGTGTGAAAAAGCATTTGCGATGAATACACGGCAGGCAACCGAGATGATCACGTTCGCAAAAGCACAAGGTGTGTTTCTCATGGAAGCTTTCTGGACAAAATTCCTTCCGCACTACCAACTGGTAAAACAAATGATTGCCAATGGAAAAATTGGCTCGATCAAATACATCACAGCAGAATTTGGATACATCCCGGCCTCCCCGGTTCCACAACGTATGTTTGACCCGCGACTGGGAGGAGGATCACTGTACGACATCGGCGTCTATCCCGTGTTCCTCGCACTGGACATCCTGGGACGACCCGATAACATTAATGCCGGCATGACCAAAGCGTCCACAGGCATTGATGAACAATGTGCCATTCGGTTTGACTACAAGAACGGAGTGATGGCGCAACTCTTTTCCACATTCGCAGCCAACCTTGCCGGAGCCGCTGAAATTGTGGGCGATAAAGGAAGGATCCGTTTTACAAATTCATTTCATGCACCCTGGACATCCCTTGAATTTTATGGCTCGGTTGATTCAAAAGAATCCATTCCTTTTGAAAAGACTGTAGGGTTTGGATACGAATATGAAGCACGTCACGTAACGGAGTGCCTGCAAAATGGATTAATTGAAAGCCCATTTCTAACACATGCACAGTCATTGCTTATCATCGAAACGTTGGATCTTATTCGGGAAAAGGCAGGCATTTATTATCCTATGGATTAAGCCGGCTAGATTTTTTTCAAATGAAGTAAATATTCTCCCAAAGGGTTATCTTTGCAGACTTTTATTGAAAAGCAGAAAGGAATTGAGGTTTTAGTAAATGATTTCTCAATCACTTTTGTTTAGAGGGAATGGAACAAACAGCAACACCAGAAGTAAGAAATAAGCCCAATTTGAAACAGGAAACTGTGTTTCTGTTGGTGCATTTAATGCCGTTGGGAGCAATTTGGACAGGCGCTACGCTTTTTGACTGGATGGTCTGTATTTTTCTGTACTTCTTCCGCATGTTTTGGGTTACAGGAGGCTATCATCGTTATTTTGCCCATAAATCATACAAGACTTCACGCTTTTTTCAATTTGTGATTGCCTTTATGGCACAAACCACGGCCCAAAAGGGTGCTTTGTGGTGGGCAGCACATCACCGTCATCATCATCGCCATAGTGATACACCCGCAGATCCTCACTCAATGAAGATCTATGGATTCTGGTATTCGCATATTGGCTGGATCGTCGGACCCGATTTTAAAAAGACAGACTACAAAGTGATTGGCGATTATGCCAAGTTCCCGGAATTGGTGTGGTTGAATAAATATCACATGGTACCACCCTTAGTTTTGGGTCTTATTGTTACAGCGCTGGGAGGTATTGTCAATGGAGGAAGCATCACGATGATGTTCACGTCGGCAGGGTTCAGTACATTATTTGTAGGATTCTTCCTGAGCACAGTGATTTTATATCATGGAACATTTTCTATTAACTCAATCATGCATAAATTTGGCCGCCAGCGTTACGAAACCGGTGAAGAGTCAAAGAACAGTTTGTGGTTGGCATTGCTGACAATGGGCGAAGGATGGCATAACAACCATCATTACTATGAAGTGGCCGGGCGACAAGGATTTTTTTGGTGGGAGATTGATATAACCTATTACATCCTAAAGGCCATGTCTTGGACGGGGCTGATCTGGGAGTTGAAGGAAGTACCGAACCACATCAAGCACAGTAAAAATAAAGAACACGCAAAACAACTAAGACAGGAAGAAGAATTAAGAAGATCAGCATAAATGACTCCGTAGCTCAGCTGGTAGAGCAACAGACTCTTAATCTGTGGGTCCTGAGTTCGATCCTCAGCGGGGTCACACTTAATTTGGAAAATAAGTCCTGTCCGTTAAATTTGCAGTCCCTTAGCCAAATAGGTTAAGGAAAAGCGGGAGTAGCTCAGTTGGTAGAGCACGACCTTGCCAAGGTCGGGGTCGCGAGTTCGAGTCTCGTTTCCCGCTCAGTAATGAGTGATTTGAAGATTTAAAGATTTTTTGATTTGACTGCTCAGGAATTACAGCATAGAACCAAAAAATTCAGTCTTCAAATCATTCAGTTTTTTCAGGCCCTTCCAAAAAGTCCGGATGCCCAAATTCTGGGCAAACAACTTTTGCGATCGGCCACCTCGGTAACCGCCAATTACCGGGCAGCTTGTCGCTCACGATCCAAGGCAGAGTTCATTGCAAAACTCTCGATTGTTGTGGAGGAAGCAGATGAAACGCTTCTTTGGTTGGAATTGATAGGTGAATCGGAAATCAGCAAGGTGGACGAGACCCTGCTCAAAGAGGCAAAAGAAATATTATTTATAATGTCCGCTTCCCGCAAATCAGCAAAAGGACGAGACAATCAATAAATAAAAAAATAAAATAATCACCCAATGTATTGCCCGGGTGGTGGAATTGGTAGACACGCAGGACTTAAAATCCTGTGGATAGTAATATCTGTACGGGTTCAACTCCCGTCCCGGGTACAAAATTTTAAAGCCTCAAATCATTGAGGCTTTTTGTTTTCTATTCTAATGCAGAATTTTCAATCCACAATAAACGGAAAGCTCGCATCCTGATACTTCGTTTTTTTCACATGCGATCTTAAATTCAGGAATGTCTCTTTCGGTCCTTGTGTGGCAAACAAATTGACCAGCCATGCGGGAATGGATCCTCCCGGATTGACGTGAAGTACAAATTCGATGTTGAGATTTTTTCCTTCCGGAACCACTGTCCAGGTGCTTACAGTCTGCATAACACGCACAACACCGGGTTTTTCCTCCAGGTAAGCAGGAAGATTTTCTCCACTCACAGTCATCGTGTTTGTAGCAGGATCGTAGTCAACTTTTACCCGTACAATAAAATCCCGATTGCTTACGGGCCATGGTACTTCTAATTCGGAATAATAAACATACTCTGTGGGCGAAATGGTTTTTTCTACGCGGCACTCCTTTGTCGCGTACACCCACTCACCGGTGGCGGGGATATCCAGGATGACCGCTGCCAGTTGCGAAAGTGTAGCCTCAATCGTGGTCTCCACCTTTACTGCACGGATATCTGAATTACTTACCGGACGGGTATACACCTTTATTCCATCTTCTTCATCCCGTAACTCCCAATCCTGGCCAAGCAAAGAATGCGAGAGAAAAAGAAAACCTACAATGAAAAATCTGACCACCACGGAATTCGTAAGAGCTAACCCCATGACACAAAGGTAAAAACGTTACTCTCAATTTCCTGCCTTAATTTTTTAATCGACAAAAGTTCTTTAGTGATCATGGCAGAGAAATTTTATTACTGGGGTGAAGAACTTAAATTACACAGATTAGGGTTATCATACCTGTTCTAACTTATTTCATGTCCGCACACTTAGAAAGACGCCTCGGCCTATCTCAAGCCACCGCCATTAACATGATTGATATGGTGGGTATTGGTCCGTTCATTACGCTGCCCATGGTGATCGGCTTGATGAATGGTCCTTACTTTCTATATGCCTGGCTTGCTGGCGCTGCATTGTCTTTCGTTGACGCCATGATCTGGAGCGAACTTGGTGCGGCATTCCCGAAAGCAGGCGGCAGCTATAGTTTTCTTAAGGAAGCGTATGGAAAAAATGGAGCCGGCAAATACATGAGTTTTTTGTTTGTATGGCAAACCATGATTCAGGCCCCGTTGGTGATTGCTTCTGCGTCTATCGGTTTTGCATCTTATTTTTCTTATCTGGTTCCACTCTCGCCGCTTGCTTCCAAAGCAGTTAGTGGAGGTGTGGTAATTTTAATTGTCATTTTGCTTTATCGCAAAATTGAAGCGATAGGCAAGATCAGTATGTTCTTATGGGTTGGTGTGATCGTTACCATACTTTGGATCATTGGTGGTGGCATCGCACACGGAAATTTTTTTCAGCCGATCGCAGCCATCAATGATGGACTTACTTTCAACTATGCATTCGTTACGGCCATCGGTTTTGCCAGTGTAAAAAGTGTTTACAGTTATCTCGGCTACTACAATGTGTGTCACCTCGGTGGTGAAATTATCAATCCCTCAAAAAATATTCCGAGAAGCATGTTTCTCTCCATTGCAGGGATTGCAGTATTGTACTTACTGATGAATGTCAGTGTTGTCAGTGTAGTGCCCTGGCATGAAGCGAAAGATAGCGAGTTTGTTGTCAGCGTATTTATGCAACAACTCGCAGGAAATACAGCCGCGAATGTGGTAACATGCCTGATCCTGTGGGTTGCCTTTGCTTCAGTATTTTCAGCAACGCTGGGGTATAGCCGCATACCCTATGCAGCCGCAGCCGATGGAGCATTCTTCACCGTGTTCGCCAAACTTCATCCGACGAAAAATTTCCCGCACGTTTCACTTTTGTTTTTAGGAGCAGTTGCATTTGTATTCAGCTTGTTGTTTAAACTCAGCGATGTGATCAGCGCGATTCTTGCGATGCGCATCCTCATTCAATTTATCGGGCAGGCTATCGGGTTACTTTTGTTGAGAAGGAAAAGGAGCAATGAGGAGTTTCCTTATAAAATGCCATTTTTTCCGTGGCCCATTTACATTGCCATAGCCATGTGGTTGGGGATATTACTATCGACAGGCATGGCGATGGTGTTATCGGGCCTTACTGTAATTTTTGTGGGCACCTTGGTTTATTTCATCAAAGCAAAAGTGAATCAGGAGTGGCCTTTTTTGTAGGAGTTTTTCCACATTAAGCCTGAGTAGAAAAAGCAGGTTATGCAGATGTGCCAATCATCAACGTTAAAGTCCATTAGTAACATGGCAAACGCTTCAATGCAACCGTTAGAGACGTTAGAAATTTACCGCTTATACTAATAGGTAATCTGCGCTAAGCTATGTCCGTTAAAATGATTTTATTTGCAGTTCTTTTCAAAAAACTAACTACAAAAAGTTCATGACCTCGCGAATTTCCTGCCTGTTTTTACTTGGAGCTCTTTTTTTATACGGATGTGGTTCTAAATCCGAAGAAGGCGGTGGTCCGGGCGGTTCAGGCAGACAGGGTGGTCCTGGTGGCAAATCAGGTGGAGAAGGACGATCAGGTGGTCAGGGAAGGCAAGGTGGCGGACCGGGTGGCGAGGGCAGAGGAGGCCGTGGTGGCAGAGGCCCTTCTGGCCCTGTTTCGGTAGAAGCATTTGAAGTTCAGCCTCAAATTATCAGTGAACGTCTTGAAGTACCGGGAACGTTGTTTCCCAATGAAGAGACGATTATTAAAGCAGAAGTCAATGGAAGAATCGTTGACATTAATTTTCAGGAAGGAACGGTTGTACAAAAAGGAACATTGCTCATCAAATTGTTCGACAGGGATTTACAGGCTCAGTACAACAAGCTGAAAGTCCAGTTAGACATTGCAAAGAAAACGGCAGAACGCCAGAAAGAATTGCTTGCCATTAACGGGATCAGTCAGCAGGATTATGATTTGCTTTCGTTGAATGTTGATAACCTCAATGCAGACATTGAATCTCTGAAAATTTCGATAGGCAAAACGGAAATTCGTGCACCGTATACAGGAAAAATTGGTTTGAGAAATGTAAGCATTGGCGCCTACATTTCATCACAAGATATTATTACCACCCTTCGCCAGGTTGATGCATTAAAACTTGAATTTTCAATTCCTGAAAAATATGCAGCGGAAATGTCAAAAGGACACAAGGTGCAGTTTGTGGTTGATGGTGGTAAAGGCCCTCACAATGCAACAGTATCCGCGACGGAAGGGAGTGTTGAACTTACGACAAGAACATTGCGTGTGCGTGCGCTGGTTACTGAAAAAAGCGCTGACCTCGTGCCAGGAGCATTCGCGAGAATTAATCTTCAACTGGGTCAGAATAACGGAGCGCTGATGATCCCCACGCAATCCATTATTCCGGGTGCACGTAACAAACAAGTTATTGTTGCCAGGAAAGACAGTGCATTTTTTACTGTTGTGAAAACAGGTGTTCGAGATTCTTCTTACGTTGAAATTCTCGAAGGCCTTAAAAAAGGAGATACGGTTGTGACAACAGGTATCATGGTTGTGCGACCTAAGTCAAAAATTATTATTACGAAAGTCAACCGGTATAGATAACAGGCCAATTACTAAACTTTAGTGTCATGAATATTTCTGAATTAAGTTTAAGACGCCCTGTACTTGCATTCGTGATGAGTATCACGTTGCTGGTGTTTGGTGGTATTGGGTTTAGCTTTTTAGGTATTCGGGATTATCCGGTCATTGAACCCGCAAACATTAGCGTGCGAACGAGTTATGCGGGTGCCAACGCCGATATTATCGAATCACAGATCACAGAGCCGTTGGAAAAAGCCATCAATGGTATTTCTGGTATACGCAATATATCTTCAAACTCCAGCGTAGGGAGCAGCGGTATCAATGTTGAATTCGAATTGGGAATTGACCTTGAGGCCGCAGCCAATGACGTGCGCGATAAAGTTTCCCAGGCTGCGCGCGGTCTTCCGAATGATTTAACAGCACCTCCCGTTGTTTCGAAAGGAATGCAGGGTGGCGATAACATCATCAGCCTTACTGTGCAGAGCAACAGTCTTACACCGCTTCAGCTAACAGAGTTTGCCAACAATGTTTTGGTTGAGCGTTTTCAAACCATCCCTGGTGTAAGTTCAATTCAGGTGATGGGTGAGAAAAGATTTGCCATGCGCGTATGGCTTGATCCTGCAAAGTTAAGTGCCTTTGGGTTGACGGGCCTTGATGTGCAACAGGCTCTGAACCGAGAAAACGTGGAGTTGCCTTCCGGGAAAATTTCAGGAAACAACACAGAGTTAACCGTAAGAACGTTCGGTAAATTATATAGTGAAGATGACTTTAATAATGTTGTGATCCGCTCATCCGAAGTGGGCGACATCAGGTTGCGTGATATCGGCGAGGCTGTATTGGGTGTGGAAAATGAAGAATCAGGACTACGAAATAATGGTATCCCGATGGTAGGACTGGGCATCATCCCGCAGCCGGGTTCAAACTATGTACAAATCTCAGATGAGTTCTATAAGCGATTGGCCATGGTGGAGAAAGACATGCCAGAAGATATTAAACTGGATGTGCAACTTGATCAGACAAAATTTATAAAGCGCTCTATTTCTGAAGTGGAGGAAACACTGATCATTTCTTTTATCCTGGTCGTACTGATTATCTATCTCTTCTTCCGCGATATCCTGATTGCATTTCGTCCCCTGATCGATATTCCGGTTTCTCTGATCGCTACTTTTTTTATCATGTACATCTGTGGGTTTTCCATCAATGTGCTCACCATGCTTGGCATTGTTCTCGCCACGGGACTCGTGGTGGATGATGGTATCGTGGTGACAGAAAATATTTATAGAAAGGTTGAGGGCGGCATGAATAAGTATAAAGCCGCAAAAGAAGGATCTGCAGAAATTTTCTTCGCAGTAATTGCTACTTCCATCACACTCGCTGTGGTGTTTCTTCCTATCATTTTTCTTCAGGGTATTATAGGAAGTTTATTTCGGGAATTTGGTATTGTAGTCGCGGGGGCTGTATTGATTTCAGCCTTTGTGTCGCTGACATTAACGCCGGTGCTTAGCGTAAAACTCACCCGCGAACATCATAAACACTCATGGTTCTACACCAAGACCGAACCATTCTTTGCCGGAATGGAAAACGGTTACAGGAATTCGCTGGCAAAATTTATGAACGTGCGGTGGCTTGCGTTTCCGATCATTGTCGTTTGTATTGTGATCGCGTATGTCATTAGCATCAACACCCAGTCGGAACTGGCTCCTATGGAAGATCGCAGTCAGTTCAGAATTCAACTGAGCGGAGCAGAAGGAACATCCTTTGACTATATCGACAAATTCATGAACAAGGTAACGAAGCTTGTTATGGACTCTGTCCCTGAAGCCAAGACGGTAGTATCCTTTACAGGAATGGGCAATTCAAATTCGGCAAATATTCGAGTAGCCCTGGTCGATCCGAAAGACAGAAGACGTTCGCAACAACAAATTGTTGCCTCGTTAACCCGTAGTCTTTCGCGCTACACGGAAGGACGCGCCAGTGTGATTCAGGAACAAACCATTCAGGTTAGCCGTGGCGGAGGTCAGTCGGTACAGTTTGTTATTCAAAACAACAATTTTGAAAAGCTGCAGGCAGTGCTTCCAAAATTTCTTGAAGCAGCCAACAACAATCCGGTTTTGCAAAATGCAGACACAGATTTAAAATTCAATAAACCTGAGCTTACCGTAAAAATCAATCGCTTAAAGGCGACCCAGTTGGGTATAAGCGTGCAGGATATTTCGCAAACCTTGCAGTTGGCCTATAGCAACCTGCGCTTCGGTTACTTCCAAAAAGATGGGAAGCAGTATCAAGTCATGGCGCAGGTAGATCGCTCCAGTCGAGATGATCCGAATGACCTGAAAAGTTTGTTTGTAAGAACGAGTTCCGGACAATTAATTTCTATTGACAATCTGGTTACAGTAGAAGAATCAACAACGCCTCCATCATTGTATCACTTCAATCGCTTTAAAGCGGCTACGGTGTCAGCAAGTCTTGCCCCGGGCATGACGATCGGGGATGGAATAAAGGCCATGCAACAAATTGCAGACGAGCAATTAGATGATACCTTTTTTACCATGCTCGCAGGAGGTGCGCGGGACTTTGCTGAAAGCTCAAGCAATACAGCGTTCGCTTTTATATTGGCCCTGGTACTGATTTACCTCGTATTGGCAGCTCAGTTTGAAAGCTTTGTTGATCCATTGACGATCATGTTCACCGTGCCATTGGCAATATGCGGAGCCTTTATTTCACTCTGGCTATTCGATCAAACGTTGAACATTTTCTCTCAGATTGGTATGATCATGCTGATCGGTCTCGTAACGAAGAATGGTATTTTGATTGTGGAATTTGCCAATCAGCAACGCGAAGCCGGGCTGTCAAAAATAGACGCGGTATTACACGCATCTAAACTTCGCCTGCGTCCCATTCTGATGACAAGTTTGGCGATGGCGTTAGGGTCGTTGCCAATAGCATTGTCTATTGGGGATGCAGCTACAAGTCGCATTCCACTTGGTATTGTGATTATCGGAGGTATTTTATTTTCATTGATTTTAACATTGTATGTTATCCCTGCGATGTACTCATACTTATCAAAAGCGCGCAAGCATATTGATTGGGATGCAGATACAATTGAAGAAACATCACCCCAGAAAGAATTGGTTTATGAGAAGCATTAAAAACGCATTGTTTTTAGGTATTGTTTGTGTTGCGTTCAATGTTCGGGCGCAGGAAGTTTTGACGTTGGAAGAAGCGATTCAAATTGCGTTACAAAAAAACTTTGATGTTCGATTGTTACAAAATACGGCTTCGACATCGCTAAACGACAAGCGATATTCTTTGGGTGTTTTTTTACCTGCGATCAATGCTAACGGCCAAATTACGAATCCCACTCAGGTTGCGAGCGGCGTTCGATTTGACGGCAACCCCTATGAGGCGCCTCGTTCCAAGAATAGCAACATGAACGGAGCAATTCAGTTGAACTGGACTGTATTTGATGGAACCAAAATGTTTGCCACACGCAAACGCCTGGATGAAATCGCGGAGCAGGGAGAGATCAACGTGAAAAACCAGATGATGAACTCCACAGCGAGCGTGGTTAATAATTATTTTAATATTGTCAGGCAGAAACAACAACTTGTCGCAACGGCTGAGCTTACATCATTTAGTGAGGAGCGTCTGAAATTGGCAGATCTTAAGTTGCAGGTTGGAACGGGCGCCAAACCAGAATTGCTTCAGGCCAAGTTGGATTTAAATCAGCTGCGCACGGCTAATCTTTCACAGGAGACCTTGCTGATACAATTAAAAGATCAACTTAGACAGCTGCTTGGAATGGAATTGCCTGAAAATTATGAAGTGGCTGATACAATACCCATTAACCTTACGCTGAGCCAGGACGAGATTTTGGCGGCCATTGAAAATAGTAACCAAACATTACTATCTATAAAAAAAGGAATCTCAATTTCCGATGCGGCCTTATGGGAAGCCAGAGCCGGAAGATCACCCATCATTAATCTCACATCCAGTTTCAACTATCAGAAAACCGAGACTGGAATTTCAGCCACACCTTCACAAGATTTGTCACGTTTAACAAAATCATATTCTTATGGAATCTCAGCTTCATTACCCATTTTGAATGGATTGAACGTACAGAGAAATGTTAGTGCTGCCCGAATAAACATCGCTCGACAAAATCTGCTTTATGATCAGCAAAAAGCCGTCATTACAACGGCCGTAAAAAATGCGTACACATCTTATGACAACGCCAAAAAAATCCTTCTTATTGAAGAAGAGAACATTCTGTTGGCAAAAGAAAACGCAAACATTGCTTTGGAAGGATCAAAACGCGGCTTATATACATTTATTGAGGTGCGCACAGCGCAACAAAGTTTGGCCGACGGATATAACCGTTTGATTGCGGCTCGTTATAATGCTAAACTGGCAGAAACAGAGTTGCTCCGCCTGCAAGGTGAATTAGTCGATTAAAAAAATATTTTCCATTCAAAATCACCTCGTCATTTAGCGAGGTGATTTTGTTTATAGCCTTCCTTTCAAATTATAATGAAAATATTTATTGGGAAAGAAACATTATTGAGCTGACATTTGTATTACTGAGTTAACTTGTTTGAATGTCAAAATCCACTTCTCCGAAGAAATTCACTGACCTTTCGGGTCATGATCATATAGAAATTGTAGGTGCTCGTGAGCATAACCTGAAAAATATCAGTGTTTCCTTTCCGCGCAATAAGCTGATCGTCATCACGGGGATCAGTGGCAGCGGAAAATCCTCACTGGCGTTTGACACGATTTATGCCGAAGGTCAGCGCAGGTACATGGAAAGTTTTTCAGCTTACGCACGAAGCTTTATTGGAAACCTGGAGCGTCCTGATGTAGACAAGATCAATGGGTTAAGTCCGGTGATATCCATTGAGCAAAAAACAACATCCCGAAATCCCCGCTCCACGGTAGGCACCGTTACCGAGATTTATGATTTCATGCGACTTTTATTCGCACGTGCCGGTGAAGCGTTTTCGTATCTCACCGGTGACAGGATGGTGAAGCAATCCGAAGAACAAATTCTCGATGCTGTTCTCAATAATTTCAAGGGAAAAAAACTGATTCTACTGGCTCCTGTTATTAAAGGACGCAAAGGGCACTACCGTGAATTGTTCGTGCAGATTCGTAAACAGGGCTATTTAAAAGCTCGTGTTGACGGACAGATTGTAGAGATCTCGGCGAAAATGCAGGTTGATCGCTTTAAGATCCACGACATTGAAATTGTGATTGATCGCATTGTCCCCGATCCCAAAGATCGCTTTCGCATAAGTCAATCGATCGCTGCCGCGTTAAAAGAAGCCAAAGGCGTGATTATGATTCAGGAAGAAGGTTCAAATAAAATACACCACTTCTCCAAGTATCTGATGGATCCAAAGACAGGATTGTCTTACGATGAACCCGCACCAAATAATTTTTCTTTCAACTCGCCGTATGGCGCTTGTCCTACCTGTAATGGGTTGGGTGTGATTGAGGAGATCACAGAAGAGTCTATTATTCCTGATAAGAATTTAAGCATCAGCCGCGGTGGCATTCTGCCATTGGGAGAATATCGCGACATCTGGATCTTCAAAAAAATCGAGGCTATCCTCAAGCGATATAAAATTACACTGACCACGTCGATCAAAGACATTCCAAAAGAAGCATTAAAAGTTTTGTTGTATGGAGATGATGAGCCCGTGGCTGTTGCCTCCGTAAAATATCCAGGTACCGAATGGAATACAAAATTTGAAGGCATCATTAATTTTCTTCAAAAGCAAAAGGAAGATGGATCTGATGCCATGCGCAAATGGGCAGACGATTTTACGATTACCAAAATTTGTCCCGCATGTGAGGGAGCACGATTGAAGAAAGAATCCCTTCATTTCAAAATTGATCAAAAGAATATTGCCGAACTGGCGATGATGGATATCAACACCCTTAAAAACTGGTTTGAAGGACTCGAAGGCAGACTCAGTGATAAACAGCGCATCATTGCAACAGAAGTATTAAAAGAAATCAGAAAACGCATTGGTTTTTTATTGGATGTGGGATTGGACTACCTGCACATGAACCGACCACTACGAACGTTGAGCGGAGGAGAAGCACAGCGCATTCGCCTTGCCACACAGATCGGAACGCAATTGGTGGGCGTTTTATATATTCTCGATGAGCCCAGCATTGGCCTTCATGCACGTGACAATGCAAAATTGATTAAAGCGCTGAAAGATTTGCGTGATTTGGGTAATTCCGTGATCGTGGTAGAGCATGATAAAGACATGATGCTCGAATCCGACTACATTATTGACATTGGACCGGGAGCGGGACGGCACGGAGGCCATGTGGTTGCCGAAGGAAATCCGGATACGTTTTTAAAAATTGACAGCACCACGTCAAAATACCTGACAGGGAAACTAGGTATCAATTATTCAAAAAAGAGGCGAACAGGAAACGGAGAGAAACTTCACTTGACCGGTGCAACAGGAAATAATTTGAAGCAGGTAGATCTTGACATTCAACTAGGCACACTGACATGCATCACAGGCGTTTCCGGAAGCGGCAAGTCTACGTTGATTCATGATACGCTCTTCCCGATTTTAAATCAACATTTTTTCAATTCCAGAACGGAGCCGCTTCCGTATAAAAAAATTGAAGGCTTAAAATTAATTGATAAAGTGATTGAAGTAGACCAATCACCCATCGGAAGAACACCACGATCCAACCCGGCCACATACACAGGAACATTTACCGACATCCGTGATTTATTTGCGCAGATGCCGGAAGCAAAAATCCGTGGCTATAAAACGGGAAGATTTTCCTTTAATGTAAAAGGAGGTCGCTGCGAAACGTGTGAAGGTGCCGGACTCCGTCTTATTGAAATGGAATTTTTACCGGATGTATACGTTCCTTGTGAGACCTGTAAAGGCAAGCGATACAATCGTGAGACACTCGAAGTGCGGTTCAAAGGAAAATCCATCAGCGATGTGCTGGACATGACCGTTGAGGAAGCCGTAACCTTCTTTGAAAATCAACCCCGGATTCTTAGAAAAATTCAAACCCTGAACGAAGTCGGCCTGGGATACATCTCGCTCGGCCAGCATGCCACAACACTTTCGGGAGGAGAAGCACAACGTGTAAAACTCGCAACCGAACTTTCAAAACGGGACACCGGAAAAACATTATACATCCTTGATGAACCAACAACAGGGCTGCATTTTCAGGATATAAGTCACCTGCTGGATGTATTGCAAAAACTGGTGGATAAGGGCAACACGGTGTTGGTGATTGAACACAATATGGACGTAATAAAATCGTCCGATTACATTATCGATATGGGGCCTGAAGGAGGTTCAAAAGGAGGAAATGTGATCGCGAAGGGAACACCTGAAGAGGTCTCTAAAAATCCCAAGAGTTTTACCGGCAAGTTCTTGCAGGCGGAACTGAATTAAGCGTTTCCTCTTTTGCGAGAAATTCCGGTGCTCTTAATTGATTAACTTTACTGCTGTATGCTGAGTAACAAACAACGTCTGTATTGGGCGCTTCAGATAGGAGGATGGGCATTCTATGTTATTGTTCAGGTCGTAACCACAATTCTCGCTTCCGGAGGACAACGTATAAGTTCCCAACGATTGATTTTCCTGATTTGCGAGGGCATACTTTGTCTTATTCTTACAAGTGTCCTGCGCTATTCCATCAACAAATGGAAGTGGCTTCCCATGGGACTGATGCTATTAATACCACGGGTAATTCTGGGTGTGTTTATTCTGGGATTATTTATGTATTTCGCCAGAATCCCCGTTTCCATTTCATTGAATCTTTTTAATCCTGACTCGGCCTTTCTTCCAGAGAAGATCGTTACTGGAATTCTGTATTACGCACTCATTTTCTTTTTGTGGTCGGTGATGTATTTCGTTTATAATTACTTTGAGAGTTATAATAAATCGCTAAAACTGGAGGCCTCAGTCAAAGAGATAGAACTGAACAACCTGAAATCTCAACTCAATCCACACTTTATTTTCAACGCACTCAACAGCATTCGGGCTCTGGTAGATGAAAATCCGTCCAAAGCAAAATTGGCAATTAATCAGTTGTCCAGCATTCTGAGAAATTCCCTGGTAAAGGAGAAACGAGGACTCACACAATTTGATGATGAATTGAAAATAGTGAGAGATTACCTGGGCCTGGAAAGCATACGGTTTGAAGAACGATTAAAAACGGAATTCGAGATAGCCCCTGAATCCAATGAATTTATGGTGCCTCCTCTCATGATTCAGACCCTGGTGGAAAATGGAATCAAACATGGTATTTCCAAACTCACAGAAGGCGGCTTGATTCATATGAAAACCGAAGTGGATAAAAACTACCTAAAGATTCAAATACGCAATAGCGGACAGTACGTAAATGGGGCAAAATCTCATGGTGGGGGTCTGGGTATTGAAAATACAATACAACGACTTAAGCTTATTTATGGCAATGAGGCATCTTTTAGAATTTTAACTGAAAAAAATGGGTTTGTGTTAACTGAAATCGTTATCCCTCACCATACGATATAATGTTTAATGTTAATTAAGGTTAATTCTTAATCTTGATTTGATAAACACCGTTAAACTCAGAAACTTGGAACCTCAAATAAAACGAAAGAGGAAAACGTGGCCCATGTGACCATGAAATATCAATTTACGAACACATGAAAGCACTGATTGTTGATGATGAGCGACTTGCCCGCAAAGAACTCATGAAATTACTGGAAGAACATCCAACCATTGAGGTAGTGGGTGAAGCCATGAATGCCGAAGAGGCAGAAAAAATGATTGAAGAGTTTAATCCGGACTTGCTGTTTTTGGATATCCAGATGCCTGGCCGAACGGGTTTTCAACTTCTGGAGTCCCTGGATTCTGCACCTTTGGTTGTGTTTACAACAGCCTACGATGAATTTGCCCTAAAAGCTTTTGAAGTAAATGCGTTGGATTATCTGCTAAAACCCATTACGGCAGAACGACTTTCAGAAGCTGTTCAAAAAGTAATTGAGAAAGAGCGGGTGAAGGCCGGCCGGGGCAGAGATTCCAAGCTCGGCCTCGATGATCAGGTATTTGTAAAAGATGGAGATCGTTGTTGGTTTGTAAGCCTTGCCAATATCCGTCTGTTTGAATCCGATGGAAACTATATCAAGGTCTATTTTGATACTAACCGTCCCATGATCCACAAATCACTCAATGCATTGGACGAAAAGCTTGATGAACGTGCATTCTTCCGGGCAAGTCGCAAACATATTGTTAATCTTAGCTGGGTCGAGGGAATCGAACCCTGGTTCAACGGCGGCTTAATGGTGAAACTGAAGGGAGGAGACAAGGTAGAAGTGAGTCGCAGGCAGGCGGCGAAGTTTAAAGATATGATGAGTCTTTAAACCGCTCAACGCAATACCAATTCAATCAACTCTTTTTCTACGTTCCAGTCTTTGGCAAGCTTAAGCATGGCAGTGGCCTCCATTTCAGTTACGTATCCTTTCAAATTGTTTGACTGCCATACCATATTGATCAGCTCTACGCGCTTTGATTTTTCGTAATCACCAATAATATTGTTGAGGTGTGCGCGGGCACGGTCAAATGCAGTGATATAATCTTCAGCAATAAAGTTTAAGGCCCATTTTAATTCTTCGCGGGCCTCAATTCGCTGTGCGGTTTCTTCCAGATCTTCTTTTTCCAGATCATCCAAGCCATGGTAATGGAAGATCACCGACTTGAGAAGCATGTATACTCGTTTTTCTGCGTCCGTCATTTTCTTTATTCGCGTATAAATTACCACATCAATGGATACTTGCAAAAACTGATCTATTCCTCGGGAGAAAATAAATCAGCCGCGATCTTGTCGGCTAACAACCTCCCCTTACGTGTGAGTTTTAATATCCCTTCGTCGATGAAGGCATATTCTTTGTCAACCAGGGATGATAAATAGTGAGCCTTCTCATGGTAAAGGTCAAATTGCCAGTCTGATTTAAGTTTTTCAAGATTACACCCCCACGAAGTTCGGAGAGTAGTGAGTATGTATTCATTAATTTTATTCGCGCGGGTTAATTCTTCGCGTTCAAAAGGAATTTCATCCCTTTGAATGGACCGTACATAATTTGCGTTGCTTCTCACATTCGCCTGACGACTGGTACCATTGTAGGAGTGAGCACTCGGACCAATTCCCAGGTACTTTTCCTGTTGCCAATAAGAGCTATTGTGCCGTGAATGATAGCCGGGTTTAGAGAAATTCGAGATTTCGTAATGATCATAACCTTCACGTGTCATGATTTCCATAAGCACCTCAAATTGTTCCGCGGAAACGTCGTCAGAGATGAGGGGGAACTTCCCCTTCTTTTGCAGAGTACCAAAAACGGTTTTTTCTTCGACCGTTAGTGAATAACACGAGATGTGTTCCGGTGAAAAGGAAATGGCGTGCTGAACATTTTTCTCCCACAGACGCATATCCTGATCCGGAATTGCATAAATAAGGTCCAGGCTGATATTGTCAAATCCTGCTGCCCTGGCATGGACCAAACAATCGGTGGCATGCAAAGACGAATGCGCACGGTTGAGAAAGCGCAAGACATTATCGTCAAAAGACTGCACTCCTATACTTAATCGATTGATCCCAATTTCCCTCAATCCAGCCAATTTTTCTTTATTCAGGTCATCGGGATTGGCTTCAAGGGTTATCTCGCTAAATTCCGAAACCGGAAACGTTGAATGAATTGTTTTTAGAATGAGTGCAATTTCGTCTTGCGTGCATAAGGAAGGTGTGCCACCTCCAAAATAAATTGTTTGTATGGGCTCGTTGCTCAGGTAAGTTTTTTGAAGTTCTATTTCTTTGGCAACGGCCGATATAAGATCGGAACGAAAACGCTGATCGGTAGAAAAATGAAAGTCACAATAATAGCAAGCCTGTTTGCAAAAAGGAATATGAATGTACAATCCAGCCATGAGCCCGCAAGGTACAATAACCGAAACGGTGATTTGTTTTTGATTTGATTTATAGTGCCTGAAAATTATTTCGATCGGTGAATAACTGATACTTTTACAGTGGATATGTACAGAAGCGCTTTTTTTATTTTTATTTTTTTCATCACATCTCCGTTCGTTAGAGCGCAAGAACTCAGAGGGTTCACCACGACGAAGTCTCTTGAAGCTGAATGGCGCGTATATGTAAAAAACCAATTCCAATCTTTTGACCCGTTGGCCAGCGAAAAACCTCGTGCGGTTTATTTTTCAGTAGAAACAAATCAATATCCAGGTGGTATTTTAAAATGTTCTTCCGACGCACCGTTTGGCTTGTTTGTTAATCATCAGCTGATCAAAATAGGTTCAGCGGCATGGCTCAACCTTGATAGTCTCTCAAAAAAATATTCATCGACATTGCAGTTTGTCGTTTTTCAAAGCAAAGGGATTGAACGACTGACTACGGACATTGTCAAACCCGCGGAAGTAAATATCCTGTCCGCCCTCACAAAACGAAAGACTGCCTATTTTTTTGATTTCTCCATCATTGCATCGCTTTTGGTATTCGCCTACCTCATTGTACTGCTGCGCACCCTGCCTCGGCTTGCAACAAATTACTTCAATGTTTTCCGTTTGGTATCCCTTCAGGAGCGGGAAGGAAATTTAATGGGCAGCCGGGTCAGCTCTACGGCCAACATGCTTTTTTATGTATTTGGTGGGTTGCTGGCTGGATTGGTGCTAACGATCGTTTTTTACTATGGATCGGGTAAAGCATCGTTCCCTCCCTTCAATATTAGTTCGGTGTTGGATGGTTTTTTGCAATGGATAAAATGGTCAGCGATAGTCTTGATTTTGCTGCTCTTTAAACTTGCTCTTACTTACACACTCACTGGTTTGTTTAAAATCAGTGAACTTGTGCCCTTTCATTTTTATAATTTTTTACGGCTGCATTTTTTTGTTTTTGGCGCTGCAGCCCTGTTAAGTTTAGGATACTTTATTTTTAATGGCCAAAATCCTGAGTTCTATTCAAATTTGTTCTATGGAATTGCCTTCATAACAATCTTTTGGGTACTGTTGATCTATTTAAAGTTGCTGGCAAAAGTCCCGTTCCGATTTTTTCATTTATTTTCCTACCTTTGCATATCGGAAATTATCCCGATGGTGATCATATTTAAGGTTTTACTTTTTTAGGCGCGAATCGATTTAGTGTAGATATGACAGAAACTGCCAATGACAGAATGCGAAAAGTAAAAAGCATTTTGGTCACCCAGGACTTTCCCGCAGAAGTCAACTCCCCGTACCTCAAGCTCGCAGAAAAGTTCAATTTAAAAATTGACTTTCGGTCGTTCATTCAGGTGGAGCCTGTTCCTATTAAGGAATTTCGGAAACAGAAGATCGATATCCTGGATCATACTGCGATCATTTTCACAAGCAGAAATGCAGTCGATCATTTCTTTCACATCTGTCAGGAATGGAAAATAGAAATGCCTGCCGATATGAAGTACTTCTGTATTTCTGATCAAACTTCGAATTATCTTCAAAAATATATTGTCATCCGCAAGCGAAAAATTTTCACGGGATTGAAGGATACGCGTGATTTATTGGAGATCATTAAGAAACACAAGAATGAAAAATTTCTTTTCCCGTGTTCTGACATTCGTAAAAACGACATTCCTGATTTTTTAAAGGCAAATGGATTTGCCTATACCGAGGCTATCATTTATCACACGGTTGCTGCAGATTTAAGCGATCTTAAAAATGTGTTTTATGATATCCTGGCATTTTTTAGTCCTTCAGGAATCAATTCGCTTTATGTTAATTTCCCGGAATTCAAACAAAACAACACCCGTATTGCTGCTTTCGGACCAACCACAGCAAAGGCCGTCAGAGATGCTGGATTGATTTTGGATATTGAAGCTCCGCATCCTAATGCGCCCTCAATGACCGGAGCGTTGGAGCATTACATAAAACGAGCGAACGGAATCAAATAACTCGTTAAGGGTTACGTTTTTAACAAGTGATTGATTTTATTACACTTTAATTGCGTGTCAATTGAAAGTGTCGGGCGATTTGCGTTATATTTAAATCTCGTTTTAATCGAATAACTTGAAGAAGGTACTCTTTATTGTAACGTGTTTGATGTCTTGTGGTAGTCTGACCTATGCTCAGCAAGACCCTCAATTCACCCAATACATGTTCAATACCTTGTATTATAATCCCGGATATTCCGGTGTGGAAGGCGTAACGAAACTCACCGCGTTGTATCGTAGTCAATGGACAGGTTATCAACCAAGTTTTGGTGGAGGTGGAGCACCCACTACACAAATTATTAGTATGACAGCCCCCATCTTCAAAGTAAACAGTGGCTTTGGAGCGTATATCGTAAATGACAAATTAGGTCCTCAGAATAATCTTGAGGCACAAGCCTCTTATGCTTACCACCTTGGTATTAAAGAAGCGAAACTTAGTTTGGGGATGCGGGTAGGAATGTATGCCCAGACTTTGAATTTTGATATGTATCGGGCCACAGACCCAAGTGATCCTCTTTTAGGAAGAGAGGGGAAGACTTCACAGGTAAGGCCTGATCTTGCCGTCGGTGCCTTTTTCAGAAAAGAAAAATATTATGCCGGCGTCAGCTTCGATCACCTTATTAAATCCGAATTCGATTTTGGAATGAATCAACGCAATGCCCTGCAACCACACATGTACGTAACCGGAGGGTATTTTTATCAGATAAATTTTGACGTTAAGCTTCAGTTTGTAACCCTTATTAAGTCTGATTTTACGAAAGTTACAGCCGACCTCGGAGGTTTAGCTTATTTCAAAGATACGATGTGGGGCGGTTTATCGTTTCGTTCTTCAGAAGCAGCAATTCTCTTACTGGGATATAGTTTATTAAAGGATAAGTCGTTAAAACTGGGATATGGACTTGATTATATCATTAAGGATCAAGCGGCTAAACAGCCTACTTCCCACGAATTTATGTTGACATATGAGCTGCCAACAAATCCGGGCAGCGGTAAAAAAGTCGTTAGAACACCCCGCTACAGACACTAAGCGGAGAAATAGTTGGCTTTTTTAAGGATTTTGTAGAATTTGGCAGCTGTATTTTTTTAAAATAGAAGGCTAAAAGGATAACTTTCGAATCTGTTTGGATTAGCGCCTGAGGAAATTGAGTTTAACAATGCAAGAAAATATGAAGAAAATGATTTCTCCCAAAGTAGTTAGCTATGCGGCTTTACTTTCCCTGGCAGTTGCTCTCGGAAGTTGCGGATTGTTGGGAATAGGCGGAGGCGGGGGTGGCGATCAGGGCGAACTCGTTGGCGTACCTAATCGCGAAGGATGGGTCATGACAATTCCCTATGGTATGGTACCCATCCCGGCGGGAACTTTTCACATGGGTCAAGCCGATGAAGATCCTGCATCAACTCAGATTAACTTCAACAAACAAATAACAATCGGTCCATTCTTTATGGACGATACTGAAATTACAAATAATGAGTACCGTCAATTCACGAATTTCTTCCTGGTAGACAATGGTACAATCGAAGGGTTTCCTACAGTGAGCGCAGACGAATTTCGTCAGAGCTACTATCCTGACACAACAACCTGGGTAAGAGACTTTGCACACCACATGGGTGATCCTATTCAGGATTATTATTACTGGCATCCAGGGTACGATGACTACCCGGTGGTGGGTATTGATTGGGATGCAGCCCAGTTCTTTGGAAAATGGAGAACAGCTTACCTGAACGATTACAGAAAAACAGTTGGAGAATTTCCAATGCCTGAATTCAGACTTCCTTCAGAAGCAGAGTGGGAATATGCAGCACGCGGTGGTCGCGACATGGCCAAGTATCCCTGGGGTAATCCATACATCCGTAACTCAAGAGGTTGTATGTTAGCGAACTTCAAACCAGGTCGCGGTAATTTTTATGACGATGGATTTGCTTACACATCACCTGTGCAATCTTACTTCCCTAATGATTATGGTTTGTTTGATACTTCTGGAAATGTGTCGGAATGGTGTCTGGATGATTTCAACCCGGCTTCCGTTCCAACCGTGTGGGATTTGAATCCTCAATATATTGATGACAGAACCAATCCGGAAAGCAGCAAGTTCAACGCAAAAATACCACCGAAGAAAGTTATACGCGGAGGATCCTGGAAAGATGTAGCATACTATCTTGAAACAGGTACCCGCACCTATGAATATAAAGATTCAGTGAGGGCGTATATTGGATTCCGGTGTGCAGTAACTCACCTCGGCCGGTCATCAGGACAAGAATTTTAAAAATTGAAAACTCTCCCTATATTTAAAAAACCAATTGGCAAACCTAAACCTATAAGACAATGAGCAAGAAAAAAGGCGGATTCATGGAACTACTCTTCAAAACTATTATGCCCAAAGTATATGGTATTGGTGCAGCAGTAGTAATTGTAGGCGCTCTGTTTAAAATTCTTCACTTAACTGGTGCCGATCTAATGTTGATGGTAGGTCTTCTTACCGAAGCCGCAATCTTCTTTTTAAGTGCATTTGAACCACCACATCCAGAAACGGATTGGTCTAAAGTATATCCTGAACTTGCTGAAGATTTTGAAGGACCTGTTGCACCAACACGCATCAGCAATCGTCCTGCTGCAGGCGCAAATGATTCAGCCATTTTGAAAATTGATGAAATGTTGAAGACCGCTAAAGTTGATCAGAACCTGTTGGACAACCTTGGAAAGGGATTGAACAACCTGGCAACATCGGCGTCACAAATGAACAGCTTATCCAATGCCGCTGTTGCAACAAATGAGTATGCAAAGAATGTTCAAACAGCTTCATCGTCTTTAGCTGAAATGAATAAGTCATACGGTACTGCTATTAAAGCGGTGGGTGCAATGGCCGATGCTTCAAAAGATACCGGTGAGTATCACAGCCAGGTTCAGAAAGTAACGAAGAATCTTGCTGCTCTTAATTCTGTATATGAAATGGAATTGAAGGACGCTGATTCTCATGTGAAGAACATGAACAAGTTCTATGAAAGCCTTGCAGGTGCCATGCAGGGAATGACGAAGGTTGGAGATAATACCGCGAAGTTCACGGGAGAACTTACAAAACTGACGGATAATCTTACGGCGCTGAACAATGTTTATGGCAGCATGCTCACTGCCATGAAAGGATCAGTTAAATAATTCATTTGATTGAATTAGCTACATTTCATTTCTAACTATTCTAACTTTTTAAATAGGAAAACAAAATGGCAGGCGGTAAGGAAACACCCAGGCAAAAAATGATCGGTATGATGTATCTGGTGCTCACAGCATTGCTGGCGCTTCAGGTAAGTAGTGCCGTACTCGAAAAATTTGCCATTATTAACGTTACGCTGGAAGAGCTTAAGTCCGAGACGAATGCAAAGAATGCAACCGTTGCTGAGCACATTAAGACAGAAGGCGAAAAGAAAACAAGTCCGAAAGTAAAGGCGGCGGTAGCGAATGCAACTGCGGTGCGTGAATTGACGAAAACGACACTTTCGACACTCGATCAACTGAAGGAAAAGATGATCCAGAAGACGGGTAGTACAAAAGTGGATGAGGCACTTATCCATAATCACGGATCAGACATCGCTACAATGATGATGGACATTCGTTATAAAACCGGAAAAGATTTTGAAAAAACACTTAACGATTATGTAACGAAGGTATCGGAACTAGCCGGGGAGAAATATGACAAGATTGCCAAAGCTCCTGCTGAAATTGAATTCTTTGCAGAAAATCCGGATAACAAAGCAAAGGACTTTTTAACATTTACCTTTGAGAATACACCTCCCATCGCGGCATTAGCTTCTGTAACTGAATTTCAAACTCAGATTTTGGATATTGAAAGCAGAGCGCTTGCAAAACTGGCTACCGACGCCGAAGCTGGAACTGTAAAGTTTGACAAGATCGTTCCTATGGTAAAACCTAAGGCATCGATTGTTGCTGCGGGTGACAAGTACGTTGCTGATATGTTCATCACTGCTTCTGCAGAAGGCCTTACTCCAGAAATGTTCAGGAATGGTCAAAAACTGAATGTAAGCCTGGACCCAAATACCCAGGTGATGATGGGTAAAGTAGAGTTTTTAGCATCTGCGAACAATTATGATGCTCAAGGTCTTTCCAAACAGACATTTGAAGCGGTCATCAAGATCGGCGAAAGCGAAGATCAAACGTTCAAGCAAACCATCGAATACTTTGTTGCGAAACCGGTAATACGTGTTACGACGGGAGCAGCACCAACCCTTTATATGAACTGTGGTAACTCAGTGAACTTTGAGGTGCCCGCATTGGGAACAAACTATAACCCCACTTTTCAAGGTAAAGGCGGTGAAGTTCAAAAGGGAGATAAAGTTGGAAAAGTTACCCTCATCCCTAAGGAGAGAAAAATGTCTGTCACTGTTATAAACGGAGGGGCAACAATTGGAACTGAAAATTTTGATGTAAAGAATATTCCAAAGCCACGCTATACCTTTAAAGACAATGGCGGCAAAGAAATCGATATGAAGAATGGTGTTTTGGGTTCTTCGTTGACAGGATTGCGTGTCTCAGCTGAAGCTGACGAAAACTTTAAAAGCGAAGTTCCCAAGGATGCGGTTTACAGAATCCGAAGTGTAGAGGTTCTTTTAGCGCGCGGTACGGCTCAAGTGCAACGCCTTACTTCTAACTCTGAACTTTTAGAGTTGGGCGCATGGAGATCTCAATTCCGTCCCGGCGACAGAGTTGTGATTGATATCAAGACTGTAACACGTAGAACGTTCCTTGGACAGGATGAGCCAGTTGAGGTTCGAAGTGAGGTTTATAATATTCCAATTAAATAAAATATTGAAGCGATGTTAGGAAGGAAATCATTGTTGATGTTGGCGGGTTTCATGTGCAGCGGGCTTCTCGCATCGGCACAAGAAACAGATGGGCAGATTAATCCTAATTCCATCATTCCCATTGCCAAGTACGAGCAACTGTACAAAGTGAGGGTTTGGAGAAACATTGACCTGAAGGAAAAACAAAATAAAGGTTTTTTCGCTCGTGGAAATGAAATCACCAAGCTTATCATGGATGCCGTTAAATCAGGCGAACTTGCTGATATTTATCTGGCAGATTCAGTGACACGGAAAAAATCTAAGGCAGATTTTCTCAATGACCTGGTATCACAACAGGGAACAGCCTATGATGCCTGGGATCCTGCCAAGGATTATTATCAGGCCGATCGAATCACATTCAATGGCAAGACGTATGAGGCAATTGTCGATAGTAAGGGAAAGAACCCTTCTACGTCAACCGGCGAATGGCAGGCCACTACTGCGGGTGCCGCGGTAACATTCCTTCCAAATGAGATTTATCAAATGACTTTGCAGGAGGATATCATTTTTGATAAGAGAAGGTCACGCTTGTACTACGACATTCAGTCGGTAGAAATTAAAGCATTTGACCAAAACACGAGCACATTTAAACCGCTTGGTTGGTTTAAATTTAAAGACCTCGAAAAAGTTTTCCGTAACCATCCTGACGAAGCGATTTGGTTCAATCGGTACAACACAGCAGAAAATAAAAACTATGCTGATGCATTTTTGTTAAGACTTTTCCACAGCACCATTGAGAAGGTAGAAAACCCTGACAATGAAACAATTTATGACACCTATACCGGTAACGGTCGTCCTTACAAAGAATCAGTTTGGGCGCGCGAATGGGAAGAAATGAAGCTGATGGAACGCGAACATAACCTTTGGGAATTTTAATATACCCGCAAAGAAATTTAGGGGAGCTTAATGCTCCCTTTTTTATTGGTGTGCTTTGATCAATTTTGTTTTCTTCTCGCCTACGAGCTTTATCAATTCCTCTTCGGGCGCTTCCTGTATCTTTTTCCACGATTTAAAAGTTTGCAGCAGTTGATCAGCGGTTTTTCTTCCAATGCCCGGAATGGTTTCAATCTCTGTTTTGATTGTTGCCTTACTTCTCTTCAAGCGATGAAATGTGATAGCGAACCTGTGTGCTTCATCGCGAATTTTCTGCATCAGGAGCAGGCCCGGCGACTTTTTATTGATGTGTAAAGGCACAGGATCTTCGGGGTAATAAATTTCTTCCAGTTTCTTGGCGATACCCACAATCGGAATTCTGCCATAAAGACTAAGTTCCTGCAGGGCTTCGCAGGCACTGCTTAGCTGGCCTTTTCCTCCATCTACGATAATGAGATTTGGAAGGACCGAGTTTTCTTCGATGATGCGTTTATACCGCCGGGTTACAATTTCCTTCATCGAAGCAAAGTCATTGGCTCCGGTCACAGTTTTGATATTGAAGTGCCTATAACCTGCTTTATCAGGTTTTCCGTCAACAAATCTTACCATGGATGCTACCGGGGTAGATCCCTGAAGATTTGAATTGTCAAAGCACTCGATGATGTTGGGTAGTGCAGGAAGGCGCAAATCATCCTGGAGAATGCTCAATACTTTATTTTTCTTGGCGCTTCTTTCTTCCTCTTCCTGAGACTTTCGGCTTTTTTGAAATAGCGTATTTTTTAAGGAGAGTTCTACAAGTTTCTTTTTATCACCAATCTGGGGAACGATGTTTTCCAAACCCTCCAGAGCAACGAGAATTGGCACGTTGCTAAAAATCACGGGGTTGGTGCTGTGGTATAATGAACGCAACTCTAAGGCGGCAATACTGAGGATGTCTTCATCGGTTTCTTCGAGCCTTTTCTTGACTTCAATGTTTTTGGAAAACATGATGCCGCCCTCCTTGATCTGCATATAGTTGATGAAGGCATCGTTGTCAGAACTACTAATGGTAATTACGTCGGTGTCAGTAATCTTTTGATTGACTACCTGCGATTTGGTTTGAAATTTTTCGAGCAGTTGAAGCTTATGCTTGAAGAATTCGGCTCGTTCGAAGGCCATGGCATCTGCGGCCTCTTTCATCTTGGAAATAAAATAGTGTGCTACGATGGTGAGATTACCTCTTAAAATATTTCGTGCTTGTGCAATATCTTCCAGATAGGCAGTCTCTTCCTGTAGTGCTTCGCAAGGCCCTTTACAGTTTCCGATGTGATATTCAAGGCAGACTTTGAATTTTTTTTGTTGGATGTTATCAGGAGTAAGCGGCAAGCTGCAGGTGCGGATTGTATATAATTGATGAATTAAATCCAGCACACTTTTCATTGAAGTAACACTGGAAAACGGACCAAAGTATTCTCCTTGTTGCGGAATATATTTTCGTGTGTAAATGATTCTTGGAAAGTTTTCCTTGAGGATGCAGATATAGGGAAAAGTCTTATCGTCCTTAAGTAGTATATTATACTTGGGTTGGTACTGCTTGATAAAGTTATTTTCCAGGAGTAGTGCATCGAACTCGGAATTTGTGAGCGTAAATTCGATGGTGACAATTTCTGAGACAAGTTTTTCTGTCTTCCTGTTGTATTGACTTTGTTTGTTGAAGTAGCTGCTTACTCTTTTTTTTAAACTTTTGGCTTTACCGACATAAATCAGGATGCTTTCCGAATTATAAAAACGGTAAATGCCGGGCAGGTCTGGAATGGATATAAGCTGATCTTTTTTATCCGTCATGGATAGTAAATTCTGGCTACGAAGTTAGTAAACGAGCTTTGAAAACTTCTGCTGCAGACGGTCTAGTTAATATCAAAGGGTTTAACATCTATATCAAGAGTATCCCCCGATTCATTGACATAGCGATTGCAATCCAGAGAGATATCAAGACCAGAAGCTGGTGTTTTGAATACGCCTTTCTGAATTCCGGTTGTAGGATCGGCATAAACCTTTAACATGTACTTTTCCCAGATTGGTCTCGCGGAACGACTGCCTTGTCCAAATGTCCAGGAAGGAAAATGGATACTCCGCTCATCACCCCCTACCCAACCGCCGGATACAAGATTGTGAGTAATGCCCATATACCAGCCATCGGATGCATTGTCGGTAGTTCCTGTTTTTCCCCCAATTTCATTATCCTTTCGTACGTCAATGGACATCCCGCGTGAACTTCCTCCCTCTTCTTCAACACCCCCTCTTAACATGTACACCATTTTATAAGCGGTTTGTTCGTTGATGGATTGTCTTGTTTTTGGCACAAAATTTTCAATCACATTTCCGTTTTTGTCTTCAATGCGTGTTATAAAAAAAGGTTCCGTGTAAATACCATTGTTGACGAACGTGCTGTAGGCACCCACCATTTCAAATAGTGAAACATCACTCACGCCCAGGGCTAAAGAATAAACAGGATCGAGTTTGCTTTGTATTCCTACCCGATGAGCAAATTCAATTACGTTCTCTGGCTTTAACGTTACGATCATTTGAGCGGTTATTGAATTCAACGATCTGGCCATCGCCTGACGAAGTGTGAATGTTTCGCCCGATCCATAATAAGGCGCACTTGAGTTAGCCGGATGCCAGGTAGTTTTTGAGCCTGGGTTATAAACGCTGGGGGTAATATCGACCATGGGCTGACAGGGTGAATACCCTGACTCCATCGCAAGACCATATACAAAAGGTTTAAACGTTGAACCGGGTTGTCTTTTGCCCTGACGCACATGATCATATTTAAAAAATTTATGATTAATGCCGCCCACCCAGGCCTTGATGTGCCCTGTACTCGGATCCATCGACATAAAGCCTGTTTGTAAAAAATGCTTGTAATAATTCAGCGAGTCCATGCTACTGAATAAGGTGTCGCGTTCACCTTTATAAGTAAAAATGGTCATTTGCTTTTTGAGATTCAGGAGAATTTTTATTGAATCCGCCCCTTCACCATATCGTTCAACAAGATTTTTATAGGCTTCCGTTTGTTTGATTCGCAAATTCAGAAAACCGGGAATCTCATTTTTGTCTTCGTCAATCCAGGGATTTTTTCCTGCCCATTCAAGATCGAATTGAGTCTGTAATGTGCGCATATGTTCATCAACGGCCTCTTCGGCATATTTCTGAAGGCGGCTGTCAATGGTTGTATAAATCTTAAGTCCGGAATTCCAAAGATCAATGCCTCGTTCTTTACAAAACTGCATGAGTCGATTTGTGATCACAGTTTTAAAGTAAGGTGCCAACCCGGTGTTTTGATTTTCAACACTGTATTGAAGTTGGATAGGAAGTGCGATGATGGAATCATATTGAGTACGATTCTTAATCTTATACTTATGTCCATATACTTTTGAAAGAACTTCATTCCTTACTCGCATTGCGTTATTGGGATTGCGGGCCGGATTATAAAAGGAAGGATTTTGTAGCATTCCTACGAGCAAAGCGGATTCCTGAAGATTCAGGCTGTCGGTTGATTTTTTAAAATAGGTTTCGGCGGCCACCTTAATTCCATAGGCATTACTTCCAAAGCTGGAGGTATTGAGGTACATCGCAATAATTTCTTCCTTCGTAAAGGTTTTTTCCAAGTCTACCGAGATAATCCATTCTTTTGTTTTCTCTACAATTCTTCTGGGATACTTCCCCATTTTTGCAATAATGCCATCTACATCTTTGTTAGGATTGTGAGTGTACAGATTTTTTGCAAGTTGTTGTGTGATGGTACTTCCGCCGCCGGCCGGGTTGAACGTAACCAACCCTTTTATTACCCGCAGGGATGCTATGAAATCAAGCCCGGCGTGGTTGTTAAAGCGGTGATCTTCGGATAGCAGCAACGTGTTTACCAGATCTTCAGAAAGATCATCATAGGTTACCTGGCTACGGTTAAATCGAAAATATCGTCCCAATGAAACACCATCGGACGAGATTAATTCTGATGAAAGATCATTTTCAGGATTCTCAACTTCGTGAATGTTGGGCATATCGCCATACAATCCGAAAAGATTAATGTTTACTGTAACAATGTAAAGAGGGAAGCCAATGAGAATGCACAAAAAAGCAATCAGCATATATTTGATTGCCTTGGAAAACCAGGGACGTTCTGTTTTCAGAAGGTCACTGATTTTCTTTTTTATAGTTGCGATCAAAGAAGGTGAGGTACTCATCAAGCGCTTTTGTTCTGTAAAAAATATCGAAGTTTTCCGGAGTAATTACAAAAGTATCGAATTTATAGTTCGCCAGTACATTGTCTTGTGTTGATTGAGCGATGAATTTGGCTAGGTAACCCATCGAACTGGCGCGGTCAGGGAATTCTGAAACGTACGTGACGATATAAGCCTCGCTAAATACCACATTGGTAATGGTCAGTTTCTCATTTTTAAAAAACTTGCTGTTGAAAGACTCCAGCGATCCGGAAATATCTGTTTTGGCCTTCTCATCCCGCGAATAAATGATCACAAAACGATGTCGTTCTTCGAGGGTATTCATAAATCGGATACCCTTGGCTTTTTCTTCCTTAGCCTGAAATTCTTTAGAAGCGGTGAGCAGGGTTTCGGCGTAGGGCACCAGTGTGTTATCCGGATAGTTTTTAATAAACTCGTCAAGCTCTCGTTGGTATTGTGTGATATCTTCTGTTTTGCCGGTGATCAGGATGCTCAGCAATTTCAGATTGGGCACAAATCCCGTATCTCCAAGTTTTAATGCCTGAGAAACTTTTTCCTGAGCAGTTCTTAAGCTTCCTTGCTGGTAATCGGCATACGCTTCTTTATAAATTGTTTTCTGCTTTTCCGCTGTTATGCTGGTTTCCTTGAGATAATCCGGATTAATTAAAATCCGGGCAAAGGTTGATGTTGGGTAATCATTGATGAGGCGTTGTGAATAAGTGCTTTCCCGGCCATCATTCTTTTCTTTGCTGATCAGGTAAAGTTTATACAATACTTCAGGCACGTAAGCGGATTGAGGAAAACGCTCAAGAAGTTTCTGGTATGATGCAGACGCATTGTCTTTTTCTTCCAATTGGAAATAGTAAATATCTGCCAGCTTAAAATAAGCTTCTTCAATTTTGTGAAGAGCTTCCTGTTTTTGTTTCTCTGTTACAGGAAGTTGTTGAATGACTTTGGCGACCTCATCCGTTTTTTTTGCCTGAACTGTTCCGCTATTGGTTGTTTTGTTTTGCACGACATTCGATGTGTCCTGGAAAACCGTAGTTGCGGCCATTTTATTTGATCTCCTCCAGTTATCTTCAAGAGGTATACTTCCCCATATCCGTTGAAATTCAGATTCTCCGAGTGACACGGCTGCTAAGTTTCCAAAATACCAGTCCGTGGTTGATGTTGATTCACTTTGAAAGAAAGGATTATTCTGGTTTGAGTTTGATTGAGCCGTGGCTCTTCTTTTCTTTTTCTTAGAAGGTTGCTCTTTAAGGGCGGCTTTTTTGGCTAGAGCAGAATCAAGTTGGAGTCTGACTGTGGCGGTATCCAATGACGAAAGATAGAGAAGACTATCCTGCCAGGTAATGGTTTCCGAATACGTGACAAATTCTCCGAGTATCTCCTGACGTTTTTTTATAGCGGCATAATCGTTATGCTCTCTCGGTAAAGCTGCAACGGTGCTATCGTAGTACGCTTTCGCAAGACTGTATTTTCGAAGAGAATCAAAATAAATTTGACCGATACGTAAGTACGAACTGCCTTTTATTCGGGCGTTCGAACCCACATGGGCGGCGGAGGTATAATCATCAATGGCTTCATCGAGGTTGCCTTGTTTACGTTCGAATTCACCTAGTTCAAAATAAATTTTATCCTGAAATTCCTGATTCTTTGTATCGTGAAGCATGGTGGTGAATTGATTGCGAATCATACGAATCGCTTTGGCATTGTCCAGGCGGGCAACTTGCGCCATATTGAGCCTGGCATAAAAATCAATTTCGTATTCAGGATTGGTGGCAAGGCATTTCTGATAGTAATCGTAAGCACTTGCAGTAAAGCCAAGTTGCTGATATACCTGGCCAATGATAAAATAAATTCGGGCTTTGCGATCGGATTTTGTCAGGATGGGATCAGCACTGGCAAGATTCCGTACCATGTTGTCATAGTCGTTTCTGACCTGGTAATAATTCGCTTTCTCGAGATATAGATTTTTCTTATTGAATGTATTGAGATTTTCTTTTTCAAGATAAACGAAAGCTTCCTCGGCTTTATCGTACTCATTCTGTTCTGTGAACGCACGGATAAGATGAATGAGTGCTGCATGACGCGTGTCGGGCTCCTTGCTATTTGAATTCACAAATTTGAAGGTAACTACGGCGTTTTGAAAGTCGCAACTGTACATGCGGGCCAAGCCAACGAGCAGGTAGTTGTCATCCACCCATTTACTATTGGGATGACGTTGGATCGACAATGATGCCATCTTAATAATTTCGTCTGTATTTTTTACATAGCTTTTTGCCAGTACTGTGTCGAGTGTTGGAAATAACTTCAGTATTTGATTGTGATCATCATCAAGGCTTTTTAGAATGAGTCCTTCTACAGTTTTGGTTTCTTCACGTGCGTAGAAGTAACCATTAAAATGGGCGGTCAGGTTATGGTAAGCGTTGGATGTGGCGTTGTTCTGTTCGATGGAGCAGGCGGTCAGCCCCAGCAGCAGGCAAACGAGAACTATTATATATCGGGGCGAAGGATGAATCAAAACTTAAATTTCCAATACAAACGTAAAAAACAGATATTCAATATTATAATCGATTGGAATATCTAATTTTACCAAAAAAAGCGGGATTTGAAACCAAAAAGGACTTTATCGGAACGATTGACCACCAAATACCAGTTGGTGATCCGTAATGATGAAAATCTCTCGGAAAAGACAACGATCGCCTTCACGTATGCCAAAGTGCTGGTGTTTTCAATTACGCTTTTCATTTTGTTTTTTATAGCGAGTCTCTTTCTTTCCAAAACGCTTCTGGCCAAATGGTTTGATCCAAAACACGCCCAGCTCGAAGCGAATAAACAACTTTATTCGTTAGCATTAAAGGTAGATTCGCTTGCGGTGGAACTTGATCATAAGGATAAATTTATTCTGAACTTTCAGCGTATACTTAGTGGCGATACCTCGAGTGGGTTTGTGGATCCGGTGCAGGCATTGAGTGACGCAGAACGACCGCTTAAGGCTACAGGAAATATGAAGCTCGCTCCTGCGGATTCACAATTCAGAAAAGAGTTTGAGCAAAGTGAATTGTCTTTGGTATCACTCACTAAAAATGAAAGTAACGAACTTCAATCTATATTTTTCTTTCCTCCCATTACGGGTTTTATTTCTGACCGTTATGACGTGAAGAAAAATCACTACGGAATTGATGTTGTAACAAAGAAAAATGAACCTGTCAAATCCATTGCTGAAGGCACTGTAATTCTTGCCTCCTGGACACAGGACTCAGGATACGTGATTGCCCTGCAGCACCGGGGGAATGTGATTTCGGTATATAAGCACAATGCAGAACTTTTGAAAAAAGTTGGTACTTTTGTTAACGCAGGTGATATTATCTCTATTGTTGGCAATAGCGGAGAAATGACCGATGGGCCACACCTGCATTTTGAATTGTGGTACAATGGCAACTCCGTGAACCCGGAAGAATTTGTAACTTTTTAAACTTGTAACTATGCTAACCTCAAAAGAGCAAAAACGAGCAGCGGATGAAATCAGTAACTCGAGTAATGTTATCGGAAAAGGCACTGTGCTGGAAGGCAACATTGAAACATTCGGCAATATCCGCATTGAAGGAAAGATCATCGGTAATGTAAAGTCAAAATCGAAGATTGCACTCGGCAGCAGTTGTCACATTGAAGGGAATATTCACGCGCAGAATGCTGATATCGAAGGTGAAGTAAAAGGGAAAATAGAGATCAGCGAATTGCTGGTGTTAAAAGCTACCGCCATTATTCACGGAGATATTTCTACGGGTAAATTGGTGGTTGAGCCCGGTGCATCATTTAATGGAAGTTGCAAGATGGGCGCAGCGGTGAAGGACATAAAGATTGGTGACAATGCAGCCAGAAGTCTCAGACCCGAAGAAGCAAGAGCCTAATACCTATCTAAAATACAGCAGCCTTGCATTTCAGCTTTTTGTAACGATTGGTGTTGCTGGCTGGCTGGGTTATAAGCTTGATGATTATTTAACCCTTACGTTTCCTGCTTTCCTTATTTCTTTTGTAATCATTTCGTTTGGAGGAATGATGTACTGGATTTTCAAACAATTGAACAAATAACATCTTGGTCCGATTTAGTATTGCGGTTATCCTGATTTCGGTGTTGCTTTTTTTTTCTGTTTTATTCGGGTATACCCAGGGGTATTTCCCTATTCCCTCCTTTAGCAATGAGATCATTGGTTTTTTGTCACTTTCAACACTTGGAGTCTATTTTTATCTCCTTAAAAAAATAGCGAACAATCCTCAGGATTTCACTGGTGCTTTTCTGCTTACCCTTGTTTTGCGTTTTTTGCTATTTGCAGGATTTGTGTTTGTTATTATTCTGCTGGATAAACCCGGAGCCAGGCATAATGCCCTGTTTTTCATGATTGATTATATGATTTTGACGGTAGCAGAGGTGGCTTTTTTGTATCGGAAAGTGATGTCTTCCAAATCATCAAAATAGGGTCAAAAAAAAAGCAAATCATTTTTTTTTGGGGCATTAATCAATACTTTTGCAGTCGATTTAAAATGATAGGACTGACCTTGATGAAAAAGCCCCTTTTTACAGCAAAAACAGCATTTTTAGCCCTATTTTTTGTTGTTTTATTTAGCTTTTCCGGTTTTACAAAAACAACCCAGGAAGAGCATTCAAGTGAAGGGGCGGAAGAAGCTAACATTAATGAAGTTATTCTTGAACACGTGATGGATGACCACCAGTGGCATTTCGCAGATGACATCGTGCTTCCTCTTCCGGTCATTGTTTATTCTTCTGAAAAAGGACTTGATATTTTTTCGTCATCTCATTTTTATAATGAGCACCATCAGGCAGTAGAGTACAATGGATACCAGTTGGTAAAAACGGATATCCTGTTGGCGGATACGGGAAAGAAGGTTTTGGATTTATCCATTACCAAGAATGTGGCTATGCTTTTTATCAATGCATCGTTACTTTTAGGAGTGTTCCTTTCACTAGGTTCAGCTTATAAGAAAAACGGAGGGAAGGCTCCCAAAGGACTTCAGTCTTTTCTCGAACCAATTGTGGTTTTTGTTCGTGATGAAATTGTAAAGCCAAATATTGGTCATCATTATGAAAAATATCTTCCTTACCTGCTCACGCTTTTCTTTTTTATTCTGTTTGGTAATCTTCTTGGATTGCTGCCGGGGGCCGCAAATCTTACAGGAAATATTGCTGTAACATGTGTGCTGGCGTTAATTACATTTTTGATTACAAATCTTAGTGGGAACGCGAATTACTGGAAGCACATTTTCTGGACTCCGGGTGTGCCACTCCCTTTGCGAATTTTTATTCTGCCTGTAGAACTTATTGGAGTAATTACAAAGCCTATCTCATTAACGGTACGTCTTTTTGTCGCCATTACTGCGGGCCATATTGTATTGCTGGCATTGATATGCCTTACGTTTATTGCGCATTCTTATTATGTAGGTGCAGGGGTATCTCTGGTTGTAGTATTCATAAATCTGATTGAATTGCTAGTGGCAGGTATTCAGGCATATGTATTTACGTTGTTCACTTCCCTTTATATTGGTACGGCAACTGCCGATGACCATCATTGAGCAGGATGATGGACTATAAGACTTTTTATTGTTTCACTTTTAATTTTTAAAACTATGTTGTTCTCTTTAATTCTTGATGTTAGCTACGCTGTTATGGGTGCTGGTATTGGCGCAGGTCTCGCTGCAATTGGCGCGGGTATCGGTATTGGCCGTATTGGTGGCTCTGCCATGGAAGCAATTGCTCGTCAGCCTGAAGCATCTGGTAAGATCCAGGGTGCTATGCTGATCATTGCTGCTCTTGTAGAGGTAGCTGCCCTTTTTGCGCTTGTTACCTGTTTCCTTGTTTCTCTAACAGAGATGCCAGCTTAAAAAATCAGAAGGACTCGCTTTAGCATTAGGCTCGGTGGTCCTTCTTTTTAAAGAATTGAAGAGTTGTCTTCAGAAACTCAAATGAAAAGAATCGTTATATGGAATTCCTAACCCCTGGTACAGGCCTCCTATTTTGGCAGGTCATCATTTTCATTTTGCTGGTCGTTCTATTGTCAAAATTTGCATGGAAGCCTATTCTTTCTTCATTGAAGGAACGAGAGACATTCATCCAGGATGCACTTGATCAGGCAGAAAAAGCTAAGAGCGAAATGGCTGCTCTGAAGGGTGACAATGAAAAATTGCTAAAGCAAGCTCGCGATGAGCGCGATAAAATTTTGCGCGATGCCCGCGATGCTGCGAACCGGCTTCAGGACCAAATCCAGACAGAAGCAAAGAAATCGGCCGATAAAATCATTGAAGAGGCTAAAGCCATCATCAACATAGAAAAACAAGCGGCATTGCGTGATGTGCGTGAACAAGTTGCGATGTTTTCTTTGGAGATTGCTGAAAAGCTGATGAAGAAAAATCTTTCGGATGACAAGTCACAGAAGGAAATGGTGAGCACATTCATTAAAGACCTCAAACTGAACTGATCGCATGGCTAACTCAGCATCACGGTATGTGAAATCATTGCTCAGCCTTGCGGTGGAACAGAACGCATTGGAGGAGGTTCACAAAGACATGCAATTGATTGATTCCATCTGTGGATCAAATCATGACTTCAGGGCCATGCTTAAAAGCCCCATCATCAGGCATGAGAAAAAACTTGATATCCTTGCGAAAATATTTAAAGGAAAAGTAAATGCATTAACGTTTGCTATCATTGATATTCTCACGCGCAAAAACAGAGAGCCTTTACTACCTGCCATTGCAAAGGAATTTCATGTCGCATACAATGAATTTAAGGGAATAGGCAAAGCAAGTGTGGTCACGGCTTTTACGCTTGATAAGGACTTACGCGGTGAGATCGAAAACATCGTGAAAAAACTGAGTGACTCAAAGCAAATAGAGTTGGAAGAGAAAGTAGACAAAGATCTTATTGGAGGATTTATTCTGAACGTGGGAGACCGCCAGATCGATGCATCTATTAAGAGTAAATTAAAAGCATTGAAAGTAAAATTTGCCCAGAACCCTTACCTGGCAGAAATAAAGACGAATTAATTTCCAATTGAAATAACAACGAATTATGGCAGATATCAGACCCGAAGAAGTTTCCGCAATACTCAGAGAGCAACTTTCAAAATCACGCACAGAAGCAGAGCTACAGGAAGTAGGTACCGTGCTCACCGTAGGTGACGGTGTGGCTCGTATTTATGGTCTCACCAAGGCTCAAGCGGGTGAGCTTCTTGAATTTGAAAATGGCTTACGCGCCATGGTAATGAATCTTGAAGAAGATAACGTGGGCGTTGTGTTGTTGGGGGAATCAAAAGAAATCCGCGAAGGAGATACTGTAAAACGCACTGGCCAGATCGCTTCTGTAAAAGTAGGAGAAGGCATGCTTGGACGTATCGTGGATACATTGGGCAATCCGATTGATGGAAAAGGTCCATTGTCTGGTGAGCTTTATGAAATGCCGATGGAGCGCAAAGCACCCGGTGTTATTTTCCGTCAGCCGGTGAATGAACCTCTTCAAACAGGTATCAAAGCGATTGACTCAATGATTCCCATTGGTCGTGGTCAGCGTGAATTGATTATTGGTGACCGCCAGACGGGTAAGACGGCCGTTGCCTTGGATACCATCATCAACCAAAAAGAATTTTATGCCAAGGGTGAACCTGTATTCTGTATTTATGTAGCCATTGGGCAGAAGGCATCTACGGTTGCCAACGTTGCTAATACTTTGCAGAAAGCGGGAGCCATGGATTATACGGTAATCGTTGCTGCACCAGCTTCTGATCCTGCGCCTATGCAATTCTTTGCTCCATTTACAGGGGCTTGTATTGGTGAGTTCTTCCGTGATACGGGTCGTCCGGCACTTGTTATTTATGATGACTTGTCGAAGCAGGCCGTTGCGTATCGCGAGGTGTCGCTTTTATTGAGAAGACCTCCGGGACGTGAAGCTTATCCTGGTGATGTGTTCTATTTGCACTCACGCCTTCTGGAGAGAGCTGCGAAAATCATCAACAACGATGCGATCGCGAAAGATATGAATGACCTTCCCCCTTCATTGAAGAAAATTGTAAAGGGTGGTGGATCATTAACGGCTCTTCCTATTATTGAGACGCAAGCCAATGACGTATCGGCATACATTCCGACAAACGTAATTTCGATTACAGATGGTCAAATCTTCCTTGAAACGAACTTATTTAACTCAGGTATACGTCCCGCAATTAACGTGGGTATCTCGGTATCACGCGTGGGGGGTTCTGCACAGATCAAATCGATGAAGAAAGTGGCAGGTACGTTGAAGTTGGATCAGGCACAATTCCGTGAGCTGGAAGCCTTCTCTAAATTTGGTTCAGACCTTGATGCTTCTACAAAATTGACGATCGATCGTGGTCGTAGAAATACTGAAGTATTGAAACAACCTCAATATGCTCCGGTGCCTGTTGAAGAACAAGTAGCAATCTTGACTGCATCGACAAGAGGGTTTATTGACCGTGTGCCGGTAAACAAAGTTGTGGAATTTGAAAAGGAGTTCCTGGGACTTTTGAGACTACAGAACAAATCAATTCTGGATAATTTCCGCGCAGGTAAGTTTGAAGATAGTGATGTGGCGACCTTGAAAAAAATAGCAACAGAACTGGCAGCTAAGTATTAATCTTCTAAAGAAGAATGGCAAGTTTAAAAGAAGTTAAGAACCGAATCCTTTCGGTAGCATCAACACAACAGATCACCAAAGCCATGAAAATGGTGGCGGCAGCAAAGTTGCGTAAATCGCAGGAGCGGATTATGAAAATGAGGCCGTTTGCAAAAAAGCTGAATGAGCTTCTTCAGAATTTATCGGCTGCAGGAGATGAAGGACCGGAATGGTATAATTCTCCCAGAGAGGAAAAGAAGATTCTTATTGTGGCTGTCAGTGCTGACCGAGGACTTAGCGGATCGTTCAATAGCAACATATTAAAAGCCACTGTAAAGCTAGTTCAGGAGAAATATGCACAGCAGCATGCTCAGGGAAATGTTACAGTTCTTCCTTTAGGCAAGAAGGCATACGAGTTTTTCAACAAAAGAAATTCAAAAGCGTTGTTAGAACACTGGAATATTTTTCCGGGATTGTCTTTTGATAAAATAGCAGTGATTGTTGATTTTCTGATTGAAGTATACAAGAAAGGAGAGTACGATAAAATTGAAATTGTTTATAACGAATTTAAGAACGTAGCAACGCAGATACTTCGCATTGAACAATTTCTGCCGATTCTTCCCCAGGAAACTACAGATAAGGTCAAGACGCCCGATGTTGATTATATTTATCAGCCCAGCCGTGAAGAGATTGTAACCGGCCTTGTTCCTAAATCATTGCGTGTTAAATTGTACAAAGCCGTATTGGACTCTGATGCAGCCTTTAATGGAGCGCAGATGACTGCCATGGATAAGGCAACCGAAAATGCAGGAGAGTTGTTAAAGGAAATTAAACTAGCCTATAACCGCACGCGTCAGGCGGCAATTACAAAAGAGATTTTGGAAATTGTAGGCGGAGCAGAGGCATTAAAGTCTGCATAAATGAATGAACTTAAAAGAAGCTCCCTGATAAACTCGGGGAGCTTTTTTTATTTATGGGAAAATTGAATTGGCTATATCGGCAGCTTAACCTTTTAAGCCTTGACGTTGTTGCAGGCGTGGTGATCTGCGCCGTGTTCTTTTCAGAGATTTTCGAGGTTCACATAAGGCCACAGGGATTGGTGACATTAGCGCTTACAGTTTGGATTATTTACACCACCGATCATTTATTGGATGCTCACCGCATTCAGGGAACAGCGTCTACAGAACGACATCGGTTTCATCAACAGAACTTTTTATTGTTATTCATTTTTTTGGCTATCGGCACCATTATCAATGTAATTTTAATTTTTTTTATTCGAGAAGCGGTTTTCCTGTGGGGCCTTTGGCTCATCGGTTTTGTAGTATTCTATTTGCTTTTTCAAAAATGGCTTCGTTTTTTCAAAGAACTTATTGCAGCACTACTTTATTCTGGTGGCGTTATGCTCCCCTCGCTGGCAGGCTCCACGCTGGCAATTGATTTTTTTATTGGTGCCCTCATTGTACAGTTTTTTCTTACTGCGTGGTTTAATTTAATGTTGTTCTCGTGGTTTGATGAGGAAAAAGACATTCAGGATAAGCATCACTCATTCGTCACCACCGTCGGCCATACGGGCACGAAGCGTTTCCTTTTTTTTATTTTTTTATGTCAACTGGCACTTTTTATTGGTCAGCTTATTCATCGTACACCCTGGTCAGTTCCTCTCTATATTTTGATGATGATGAACAGCATTCTTCTTCTGATTTTACTTTGCCGAACGTGGTTTGCAGTGCATGATCGATTTCGGTTATTGGGAGACGCGGTCTTTTTGTTTCCCGTTTTGTTTATTCTGGAAAACACCTGGCATGAATGGATTTGACCTGCTTGCACCCGTTTATGATAAACTTTCTAAACTTATTTTTGGAAAGGAGATGGTTCAAGCTCAATTTTTTTTCCTTGATCATGTTAGAGCGAACGACCGAGTTTTAATTTTAGGCGGAGGCACAGGCTGGTTGCTTGAGGAATTGCTAAGAAGGCAACCTTATTGTGAAGTGTGGTATATTGAATCATCACCAGCCATGATGGAACGGGCGAAGCATAAATGTGGTGACCGATCCAATGTTCACTTTATTTTGGGAACGCAATTGGCTGTCCCTCCCATGATCTTTGATGTTGTGATTATGAATTTTTTTCTGGACATGTTTTCCGAAAAGAGCCTTTCTCTTCTGATTGAGAGAATAAGGATTTCAACCCGCCCTCAGGGGTTATGGATGGTAACCGATTTTGAGAATAAGGGCAAGATATGGCAGCATGTAATCGTAGCGATCATGATTACGTTTTTTAGATTGGTTTGTAAGATAGAAGCAACGAAGCTCCCGGACTTAGGACGGATCTTTACCAAACACGGAATGAGAGAAGTGGACTCGCATTCTTTTTTTCATGGATTTATCAAATCGGGACTCTACAAAATATAACATCCTTTACATAACCATTTGTTCAGGATTGCAACAACTAAACTAAAAAAAACGAATAATTGCCGAATATCTTACCTCCCTAAGAACAGTTGCCGGTAAAGTCATATATTGCTTTTCTACCAATTCGCATGAACAATAAAATTATTCCAGGACGCAGGCAAGGCCTTCAAATCATGATGGACAAGTTGCCAGCCGTTGTATTTGAATATGCAGTATTTGCTGATGGATCGAGGGATTTTACATACATCAGCCCACGATGTAAAGAACTATTAGGAGTCAGTCACGATGTTTTGACAGGTGGCGTTTTACCCATGCAGAACTTTATTCATCCTGATGATTGGGTTCTTTTCCACGAAAATATGGAGGCAAAAATTAAAGCTAAGGAAGAATTTAAGTGGGAAGGAAGGGTGAAAATTGGAAACCGGATATCGTGGATAGAAGCAAGTGCTTCACCTTCAGAATGGGAAGATGGAACGGTCTTGTGGACAGGTTTGATGCTGGACGTTAGTCCGAGGAAGGCATTGGAACTTAAGGAACAGGAAAGTGAAAAAAAATATAAGGATCTCATTGAGCATTTGCCCCTTGGGCTGGGTGTTCATGTCAATCAGAAACTTGTTTTTGCCAATTCGTATGCAGCGCGCATGGTGGGAGCCGCACATCCTGATCAGTTAATTGGAAAAAGTCTTATTGACTTTTCATTTCCTGAAGAGTATAAAAACATGAATGAGAGGATGAGGGTAGTTGAATCTGGAAAATCGGTTTTGCCCGTTGAGAAAAGAATGATTGGATTTGATGGCAAACCTATTGATGTTGAGGTTTACACCTACCCCATTGTCTATGAAGGCCAGCCAGCCATACAGAGTATTGTTAGAAATATCACGGATCAGAAGGCGGCAGAGAAGGCAGTAAGTAAAACAGAAACCCTTTTTTCTCAATTATTTCAAAGTTCACCCATGGCGGTTGTGATGCTGGATGATCAAGGCAACGTAACCCAGGTGAATGGCGGATTTGAGGAAATGTTTGGCTACACATTAGCTGACGTGAAGGGAAAGGGTCTGAATCCTTTTATTGTTCCCAGGGAGTTAGAATCTGAAGGAAATGATTTGAATAGTTTCATTTCAACAGACCAGATTATCCGCACAGAATCAGTAAGGCTTAGGAAAGATCAAACCAGACTCTCTGTGATTATCTATGGCGTGCCTGTGTATTATGAAAATAAAACGATAGGAATTTTTGGTGTTTATGTTGACATCACGGAAAGAAAAAAAGTGGAGGAGGAATTAAAGATCAGAAACACCGAACTTGATAATTTTGTCTATAAGGTATCGCATGATTTGCGAGCACCTTTATCTTCTATACTTGGGTTAATAAATCTGGCCAACATGCCTGGCAATGATGATAGCCTGGCCGGGTATATGCAGTTGATAAAAAAGAAGGTTGAACAACTTGACCATTTTATCAATGATGTATTAAGCCATTCCAAAAATCTTAAGATGGAAGTGAGAATAGGCAAAGTAGATGTTCGAAGGATTATTGATCAAACCTTTCAAGACCTGAACTACCTCAACGGTGCTGATCAAATAAAAAAAGAGATACTTGTCAGTGGGCCTGATTTTTATAGTGACTACTGGCGTATTGCAGAGATCTTTCGGAATCTCATTTCCAATGCCATTAAATACAGAAAGGCCGGTCGAGAAGATTCCGTGATTAGAGTAGTGGTTAAAACGGTAGAGAAGAAAACGGAAATCCTGTTTCAGGATAATGGAATCGGTATCGAACGCGAATATCTGACCCATATTTTTGATATGTTCTACAGAGCCAGTGAGCAATCGCAAGGTTCTGGACTTGGCTTATATATTGTAAAAAATGCCATCGAAAAACTGGGAGGAACAGTAACAGTAGAAAGCATCCTGGGCACCGGTACCATGTACCGGATTTCACTTCCAAATCATGACCCCTGTGAGGAGTAGTGGGTGAGATTTTATGAACCCAGGGTAATTTTTATGCCCCTCCCTACTATGAAATCCAACAATTTTCGGCTCGCCCGTTATGCTTTTTAAACAGCAGACGTTTGCGGAAGCTAAATTTTGAGAATGTAATTCAAAGTTTGATGTTTTTGGTTTCGAAGTTTGTACTTTAGGAACAAAGCTAAACTTCGGCATCGTGGAACCGGAACTGTTACTTAAGAATTATGCTGCCAGTGCAGGTGTGTGGGACGAAATGTTCGGTAGTGAATCTGTGCGTGCAGCCTATCAGGGGGTTCATAACTTTTTGCAGAAGAATCCAATACGCGATCTGAATGGTAAAGAGGATTTGGCCCGAAGGCTTTTTATGAGTCAGGGTATAACATTTACCGTATACTCCAGTGGGGAAGGAATCGAAAAGATATTTCCTTTTGATATTATTCCACGCATCATTACAGCCTTTGAATGGGATTTTATTGAGAAGGGAATCAAGCAGCGTCTTCAGGCCCTGAATCTTTTCCTAAAGGATATTTATTCAGACCAGTTCATCTTAAAGGACAATGTGGTTCCTACGGAGTTAGTTTATTCCTGTCCTCATTTTTTACGTGAGATGATGGGTGTAAATGTTCCTCACGACATCTATGTACATATTGCTGGAATAGATCTGATCCGAAATAATGATGGTACATTCTATGTACTGGAAGATAACCTGAGAACACCGTCTGGGGTTTCCTACATGATTGAGAATCGTGAAATTACAAAGCGTATTTTTCCTGATCTCATTCCACAAAACAAGGTTCGGCCTGTCATTCAATACCCATCGATTCTTCATAAAAATCTTGTTTCGCTTTCTCCTCGTCAAACCAGCAATCCCACAGTAGTTGTTTTGACGCCAGGCATGTACAACTCAGCCTACTTTGAACACTCAACATTGGCTCGGTTGATGGGTGTTGAATTAGTTGAGGGAAGAGATCTTGTTGTTGATGATCACCGCGTGTTTATGAAAACCACGGCTGGGTTGCAGCAGGTTGATGTAATTTACAGAAGGGTTGACGACGACTTCCTGGATCCATTAGCTTTTAACCCTTCCAGCGTGCTTGGTGTGTCAGGTCTTCTATCTGCATATCGCAAAGGAAACGTGGCCATTGTTAATGCGATAGGAAATGGTGTAGCCGATGACAAAGCCATTTACGTCTACGTTCCGGAAATGATTCGTTATTATTTAAATGAGGAGCCTATTTTGAAAAACGTTCCGACGCACCAGCTTGGAAATCCTGATGAACGTAAGCATGTACTGGAGAATATTACCAAAATGGTCGTTAAACAAACTAACGGATCTGGAGGCTATGGGATGCTGATGGGGCACATGGCCACCGACAAAGAGATTCATGATTATAAATTAGAGATACTGAAAGACCCCCGACAATTTATAGCGCAACCTGTAATTAGTCTTTCATCAGCTCCGTGCTTTATCAATGGCAAATTGCAGCCCCGGAGAATTGATTTAAGACCTTTCGCACTTTGCGGGCCACACGGTATTGAGATCGTGCCCGGCGGGTTGACGCGTGTAGCCTTAAAGGAAGGTTCATTGGTGGTAAATTCATCGCAGGGTGGTGGTAGTAAAGACACCTGGGTGTTGTCTGTATAAAGATGATAAAGAAGTTAAATCCATGTTGAGCAGAGTTGCCGATTCGTTGTACTGGATGTCACGCTATATGGAGCGTACGGATGGTATTTTAAGGATGCTAAAAATAAATTATGCTTCGTGGCAGGATAATAGCGCAGAATTTAGCTGGAGTCCTGTGTTAAAAATATTCAGCTTTCTCGAAGAAGAAGAGATTGCTGCCATGGAGAAAGACGGAAGGTCAGTTCTTCTGTTCATGGTGATTGACAAAGAAAATCCGAATTCAGTATTGAACATGGTTACGCGTTCGCGCGAGAACGCCCGGTCGATGCAAGATCATATCACGAAAGAAGTGTGGCAGTGCCTGAATGAGTTTTATCATATCATGCGTGATGAAAAACTCCAGCAGCGTCTTATGCAAGAGGATCCGATCACGGTGTTGGATGGTATTATTAAACAAGGGTTGCTCTACTACGGAACGGCCGATACAACGATGTCGCGTGGTGAGGGAATGAGTTTTATGAATGTTGGTAAATACCTGGAGCGAGCGATTCAGTCAGCGGATATTTTAGACGTTAAATTCAGTGAACTCGCTTATGATCTGAAAAAGACAACGGATACAACCTACTGGAAATATTTATTGCAGTCCATTTCCGGCTACGAGTTGTATTTGAAAAATTATCGTTCAGGGTTTGAAGCCCGCAACATTATCGATCAGGTGTTTTTTGATGTGCATTTTCCACGCTCTGTGCTTTACTCCGTTCAGCAATTACAGCGCAATTTTGGCCGATTAAAGAGTGACCTCAATATCGAGAGTTTTGATAAAGTAAATTTCATGATAGGTAAACTATACAGCAGCATTCAATATTCGAATGTGCAAATCATTACTGACATGGGCATTGAAAAATACCTCACCCAAATCCATGATGATCTGTCATCCATAGGCAGTGCATTGAACCAGCATTATTTTGCTTACTCCTGATCTTACACATTGATATGCCGAAATTTAGAATCCGTCACCTTACGAAATATTCTTATGAAGTTCCTGTGCGTGATAGTGCAAATCAGATTATGCTATATCCGCTTAAAGACGCGTCTCAAGGAGTGCTGCAACATGACATTCGTATATCCGGCGAACCAACGGTAAGTATTCATCATGATGCTTTTGGAAATGAAGTTGGCACGTTCATGCACTCAGAGCCACACACCCGGCTTATCATTGATTCAAAACTCCTGGTGGTGACAAATCCCGTGCAACCACCTATTGACGATGCACCTGCGAAAGAACAGTGGCTCGCCCTGGATGCGCTGAAGTCGCAAATCCCCTATCTGGACTTTCTTCGCCAGGAAAAATTTGATTTATTAACTGAGGTAGAGAAATTGGTTCTGGAACAAAAATCAGACTTAACACCATTTCAATCCTCTAAATTATTTTGCGACTATATTTTCAAAAACTTTACTTACCAGAAAGGGATAACGACCGTGGAATCAACGATCGATGAGGTTTGGAGATTAAAGAGCGGAGTTTGTCAGGATTTTGCACACATACTTCTTGTCATGTTGCGATTGAAACGCATTCCCTCTCGTTATGTAAGCGGGTATGTGTGTCCCAAGAAGAACGGCATGCGTGGTGAAGGTGCCACCCATGCCTGGGTAGAAGTGTATCTTCCCTTTTATGGATGGGTTGGGCTTGACCCGACAAACAATTGCATTGCCGGTGAAGCTCATGTTCGACTGGCCGTTGGAAAAAGTTTTTCGGATTGCTCACCGGTCAAAGGAACGTATCGCGGAACTTCTGCTCATACCCTCGAAGTGACAGTTTCAGTATCGTATGAGGACGGGGAGACTACGGAAGATTCAGAAATTCATCAACCCGAAGCAGCACCGGAGTTTGTCAGGAACTCATTTCGGAGGCACCAGGAGATGCAAATGCAGCAACAACAGCAATAGGGTTACTCAACCTTATGAAGAGCGCGAAGCTTTGCGGCTTTCCATCCCGTAATACCCACAACAGCCAGTGTCATCATTCCCCCAATCACAACGGAAGGAACTACACCGAGAAGCTTCGCTGTAAATCCAGATTCAAAAGCTCCAATTTCATTTGACGATCCAATGAAGATACTGTTAACTGCTGAAACACGGCCTTTCATATTTTCAGGAGTAAGGGTATGAATCAATGTACTTCGTACAATCACACTAATACTATCAAAAAGACCACTCAGAAAAAGAACAAAGAGTGAGAGCCAGAAATTCGTAGATAAGCCAAAGCAAATCATGCTTGCCCCAAATCCGGCAACGGCCCAAAGGAGTGTCTTACCTACATTTTTTTGAATAGGATAATGGGTAATCAGAATTGCCATGGTGAATGCTCCGATGGCAGGAGCTGAGCGCAGAACACCTAACCCTTCTGGTCCTACTTTTAAAATTTCTCCTGCAAAAATGGGAAGGAGTGCCATTGCGCCTCCAAACAAAACAGCAAAGAGATCAAGACTGATGGCACTCAGGATAATTTGATTACTGAAAACAAATTTTAGACCTGCCGCTATTTTGTCAGCAACACCATTTCCGTGTTCAGTACTTGCCTTGGGAACGGGCCGGTTAGGAATAGAAAAATAAAAGAACAGACTGGCGATAACCAAAATTGTATCGGCGATGTATGATGCAGAAATACCGATGAATCCATAAATAAAACCCGCTAACATAGGTCCGCCGATAGCGGCGGCTTGCCAGAATGTGCTGTTCAATGTAACTGCATTCGAGTATAAATTTCGCGTTACCAATTGAGGCATGAAAGAAAAATTAGCTGGCGACAAAAACCCTCTTGCAAAACCACTTAAAAAAATTGTCGCATAAATGGGCACCACGCCGTATGAAAGAAAGAAATGCTCGGGTTGCCATGTGAAGAGAAGCAGGGCAGTAGAGCAAATGAGCAAAATGAAAATAGCACTAAGAATTATTTTTTTTCTGTCTATGATATCGGCGATGTGACCGGCATACAAAGAAACACTAATGGCAGGAATAGCTTCAGCAAGTCCGATAAGACCTAATGAAAGCGGATCTTTGGTGATCTCGTAAATTTGCCACCCCACAACAGTAGCTTGTATTTGAATAGCCAGCGTAATACAAAGACGGGCAAAAATAAATTGACGGAAATCCCTGATTTGCAGTGCTGCATAGGGATTGGATTTTACATCACTCATGTCGGTTGCTGCCCGAGTAATTGCTGAATGGCATCAATAGATTTTTTTCTTCGCTCTTCGCGCTCTCCACGGACCTCTACAAAATTGGCTTTTCTTTTCTCGAGTTCAGCCTTAAAAATGTTCCAAAAAAACTCCCGTTTATCAGGATGTTCCCGTAAAGGATCATCTTGCCAGGGCACATCAATGTATGTGAGGAGGTATAAGTCGTATTTTCTTTCATCCAGCAGTCGAAGGATTTCTTTGTCGCAGTCTCCGTATTTGAATTCACTCCATACCTTCACAACGAGGGCATTGGTATCGCAAATAAGTACTTGGTTGGCGTCAATGATCCACTCATCTTCCATCCTGGCCTGACCATGAGCAATTTTTGTGAGATCTACTTTTTCGTAGGGAAGGGTAAGTCTGTTCAGGTAGGCGCGAGCATATTCTTCCACCCATGCCGTTTTGAAGTGATCTGCCAAAAATTTTGAAAGGTCAGACTTGCCTGTGCATTCGGGGCCAATGACAACTACCTTTTTTATGTGACTTAAATCGGAGGGAGAGGCCTGCATAGGATTAAAATATTGTGCAAAATAGCCAATGAAGAGATATTTCACGGTTAATTTTATTCGTTTCAATTCCGGTTTTGTAAGTCAGGTTTTTTTCCTGATTTCCCAATAAACCCGTGTATGGTTATCTTTGCCGAAACATTATTCAGTGAAAAGAAGAAAAGCGCTTAAACAGATCGGTTTGGGTCTTTCGGCAGGATTGATCGCACCGCAATTTTTGAGCTCATGTGGTAAGGAGGATCCGGGACCAGAAGTTCCTTTTGATGGCACAGTGGCAATTATAGGCGCTGGCCCGGCGGGTCTTTACGCAGCGGATATACTTTATGCCAAAGGAATCAGCGTTGTGATTTACGAGGCATCCGGGCAATGTGGCGGACGAGTTAAATCGTTACGCAACCAAACCGATTTCGAATCATTATACGGTTCAGCAACACCTCTGGATTTTGGTTCAGATTTTCCGTTGGAAATAGGAGCTGAGGTTGTCATGGGTTCAGATTCTATATTTGGAAAAATAGTTTCCACCGCACAAATACCAACCACCGATCTAGCAACCGCCCCTAATAAATACATTTTAGGTAATCAGGCGAAGAGTGCCAGCGAGTGGCAGGGTGACGGAGATTTTGCTGCATCTCAAAGTTTTGTAGACGCATTACCTAACTATGCCGGCACGGACGTCTCTGTAGAACAGGCATCGGCCGGGATTTCCACCAGAGCCAGACCACTTTTAAATGCCCGGATTGGAAATGTATACGGATCTTCAAATGACCGTATTGGCATATCACCTTTATCAAAAGCTATTAAAAAAAGAACGCATGATGGAAAATTGCTAGCACCGAAGTCAAACCCGATGCAGGACATTTTATTATCGCGACTCAGCCTGGTGACTCCATTTATAAAATTGAATACTCCGATTCAATCGATTAATTATAGCGGAGATGTGATTATTCTTGGTGATAAATCAGGAAATCAATATGAAGCAAAAAAAGTAATCGTAACCGTTCCTGTGTCTATCATCAAATCAGGAGCGATAAATTTCACACCATCATTACCAGGCAGTATGACGAGTTCACTGAGTAAATTTGGAATGGATGCGTCGATGCGATTTATTATCGATTTTAAAAAGAATTTTTGGGGAGAAAACTCGGGATTTGTATTAGGAGGCTCAACGGCCCCGCAGTATTTTAATACAGGTGTCGGACGGAGTGAATTCTCAAGGACTCTATCGATTACTGTCAATGGACCAGCAGCGACAAAATTATCGTCCATGACAAGAGAGAATCAGATTAAAGCCATTCTTGATGAGTTGGATGCTATTTATGCAGGTCAGGCATCTCAATTCATTCGCTATTCACTTTCTGAAGCAACACCTACAACTCCCTCCGTACAGATTGCTCCCATTGTTGCGATCAAAGATTGGGGAAAGGATGAGTATATAAAAGGCGGGCAGTCTTACCCCATGGCAGGCGCTACGGATAACGACAGAATAAACATCGGGCAACCGATTAGTAAAAAATTATTTTTTGCCGGAGAAGCGACTGATGTGTCGGGCGATGCGGGGACAATAAATGGCGCACTGGCGTCAGCCGAACGAGTGACTACGGAAGTGATCAATTCTATCCTTGAAGCTTGATAGCAAGCTTCACAAAGGTTGCAAAACAAATTCTTTCAGAAGAATCCAAAATCCCATTGCCAGGGTAAACCAGCCGAAAGTTTTTCTCAAAAAAAGTGCAGAAATGCGTCTTGAGAAAATATTGCCAAGTAAAATGCCGGACACAGCAATCGCGGTGATTGTCAGGAGAAAGCTCCAGTCAATACTATGATTGAAAACATCACCGAGAAAACCTGCTAAGGAATTGATAGCGATAATAAACAGGGATGTTCCGACGGCAGTTTTAAAAGGCAATCCCGTTAATAATACCAGGGCTGGAATGATGAGAAATCCTCCTCCGGCCCCTACCAGGCCTGTAAGAAAACCAATGAGAGCACCCTCAAGTATTATTCGACCCTGACGAGCAGGATCCGGATCCTGCACAAAATCCTTGCGTCCTTTTATCATCGAGATGGCAGCAAGCACCATCAGTAATGCAAACAACCCGAGTAGCAACATCCGTTTTGAAAACACAAAAAATTCAAGGGTAAAAAGTGTCTCCGGAATCGAAGCGACAATCCATTTGCGTGTAATGAAAATGGACAGAATTGAAGGAACCCCGAAATTTATTCCGGTCCTTATATTTACCAGATGCTCCCTGTATTTTGGAACAGCACCGACAAAACTTGTGATGCCGACAATGAAAAGAGAATAAGCAGAGGCAATGATGGCATCAATCTGAAAAAGATAAACAAGAATAGGTATGGTTAGAATTGAACCACCGCCGCCTAACAATCCAAGTGTAAGTCCAATAAAGAGTGATGCAATGTACCCGGCTATTTCCACATGCTATGGGTTGAATTAATTGGTCAATGCATCATGAGTACTTAACGCTTTCGGCAAGAGTTTTTGCATCATATGCTACTCCATACTGATTCAAAACATCCTGAGGTACACCGTCCCATTGATTGGGAACGTTGCCCTGATATCCCAAATCTTTTATACCTATTTCGCTGGTGAAGAATCCCGTTGCAGTAAGATCTCTCATTCGATTAAAAAAGGCTACACCTTGTTCAACTTCAGGTTTTGCTTTTTCAGGATAAGCGATTTCGTCAATAATTTCAGTTTGCTGCATTGAAGAACAGGAAAGGAAGTCAGAATTGTATCGTTTCATACATTGTATGTCCAACCATTTTATCCCACCGCGCATTGGCAATTGATGCTGAGGCATATCTTTTACAATAAACTCAATGAATGCAGGAACACCGGCATCACTGGCAGATCCTGACTGATCGTCCTTAGGAATGATCATGTCCGCCAAATGAGTAATTGTTTTCATCTCATGCTCATCGAAAAATCTTTCACTTAGTAATTTTTTTTCCCGAGCTAACTCTTGTGGTGTGCGGTCGATGGTGAACGATGGATCAACCTTGGCACTGTCTGGTTTTTCGATATCGCAAGATTGTAGTAGTGTAGTAGCACCAAGCGTACTGATGGCAATTGTTTTTAGATATTTTCTTCTGTCCATGGATGCAAATTAGGGTTACAAGCTTTTTAGATATTCTGTTTTTTCAACTCATCAATAATAAATTCAGACGCCCGCATAGACAATGCGAGTATCGTCCAGGTTGGGTTTTTATCGGCCTGAGATACGAATGCACCGCCATCAACGACAAAAATATTTTTGCAATCGTGGGCCTGATTGAATTTGTTGAGTACTGATTTTTTTGGATCATTTCCCATTCTCACAGTACCGACTTCGTGAATGATTCGTCCGGGGGGTTCAAGTCCATAATTATTTTCGGGAGTTCCTTGCCCTGATGTTATGACTCCACCCATCGCATCAACAATTTCCGCAAATGTTTCCTTCATGTGTTTGGCCTGCCTCACTTCATAGTCGCTCCAGTTGTAATGAAAGCGCAATACGGGAATGCCGTACTTATCAACAGTGACAGGATCAATCTCACAAAAATTATCTTCGCGTGCGATGGATTCACCCCGTCCCGCCAAATTGATGGAAGCACCAAAGAAATAACGATAGTCATCCTTGAGTGATGCACCATACCCGCCTGCTTCTTTTAGCTTGCCGTCGCGTCCCGGAAATTTTCCATTGCTGTTTTGTATGCCGCCTCCAAATCCGTAGCCGGGCATATTCATTCCGCCACTGTATTCGATGTGATAACCGCGCGGAAAATCAAGTTTTTGATTATCCAGCCACCAGGGTGTATAAACGTGCATTCCTCCTACTCCATCTTCATTGTAACGTTTACGACCTACCAGCTTCGGCAGGATTGCGTTCATGGATGCACCGGTTGAATCGTGAAGGTATTTTCCTATGACCTCACTTGAATTAGCTAACCCGTTTGCATAGCGAGATGATTTTGAATTGAGAAGCAGTCGCGCAGATTCACAAGCACTCGCAGCCAATACTACAATTTTAGCATTGACCGTGTATTCCTGCATGTCGTCTTTGTTAACAAAAGAAATTCCTGTGGCCTTACCCTCTGTATTCGTCAGCACCTCGCGTGCCATGGCATTGGGAATTACGTCTACGTTTCCAGTCTTCAGAGCAGGATTGATCAATACCGATGATGAGGAAAAATCTGCGTAAACAGTACAGCCCCGATTGCATTGATGGCAATAAAAACAACTACCTCGATCTTCGTTAATGGGTTTTGTGAGAATGGAAAGCCTTGATGGAATAACGGGGATATCTAAATTCTTACCTGCCTCTTTAATGAATAACTCATGCAGTCTTGGTTTGGGTGGAGGAAGAAAAATTCCATCGGGTTCATTCGGCATATTTTCCTTCGAACCAAAAACGCCTATGAGTTTATCCACCTTATCATAAAAAGGAGCTACATCACTGTAGCCAATGGGCCAGTCATCCCCAAGTCCATCGAAGCTTCGGTGTTTGAAATCGCGTTCACTAAAGCGCAGCGAAATTCTGCCCCAATGGTTCGTGCGTCCTCCCAACATACGTGATCGGAACCAGTCGAACTTCGTTCCATCTTTGTGTGTGTAGGGTTCTCCTTCGAGTTCCCAGCCACCATAGGCTGCATCGAAATCCCCAAAGTTCCGATAAGGAGAACTTGCTCCTCTGCGTGGAGATTCCCAAGGCCATTTTAATTGAGTAACATTCTTTGCAGGATCATATAAAGGGCCAGCCTCTAAGAGCACTACTTTGATGCCCGCATTGGCCAGTACATAAGCAGCCATACCACCGCCCGCGCCGGAGCCAACAATACAAACGTCATAATCCTTAGGAGTTTTTTTAATCTGGAAATCTGCCATCGTGAGTAGGTTAGGTACTCCTAATGTAGATTTAATTTTACTAACGGATGGGTAAGCAGACGATAATTAAATTGAAATCCGATGGAGAGTTCCAGGTTCAGATTTGTCTATATAAATACTAGGGATTAAGTCTTGTCAGAGTCGGTTGAATTCCACAATGAAAGCATCGGGAAATTTACCTTTCACCTCAGTCAAAAAACCATCTGCTTTACTTCGCGAAGAAAACTGACCAAGCATGATACTGTAATACTTTACACCATTAATTACTTTTACCTGAATCGTGACTTGTTTTTTGTACGAGTTCTTAAGATTGTCAGAAAGACGCATCAGGTTTACCAATTCTTGATAAGTTCCGATCTGCACGGCAAAACCCTTTGGCTTAAGACGAGATATTTCAAAATCATAAAATTCTTTTTCATCCACCGATACATTACTGATAGGTCCGGTTTGAATTTTTCCTTTACCGTCTCCGGCATCAATGACTTCTATTTCCACTTCAGCCAACCCCTTGTTCACAAAGCCAAGTTTTTCAGCTGCTGATTTTGAAACATCAATGATACGTCCATCAACGTAGGGACCACGATCGTTGATCACAACATCGACCGTTTCATTCGTAGATAAATTCTTCACGCGAACAACCGTACCGAAGGGCAGGGTTTTATGTGCAGCGGTGAGTTTTGAATGTTTATATTTTTCACCGCTTGCTGTAGTGCTTCCTTCAAATTTATCGGCATAAAAGGATGCTTTACCCGTTTGTGTCTGAGCAAATGACGTGAGCGATGTGGTGAGAAGAATCAGGAGTAAATATTTTTTCATGTTGTAAATTTAAGCGGTTTGCTGAATGATTCGGTTTCCTAAATTCAGATTTAGGGTAAGTGAATGGTAATTAGTTTATTCACGATTTAGAGGTTACCTTTGCCCGGCAAATAATGAATCGTAATTTATTTGCCATGGCACTCGACCCATCGAAATTCCTTTTTGAAGCGCTCACCTATGATGATGTGCTTCTCGTACCAGCTTACAGTGAAGTCCTTCCACGCGAAACCAGCACGATTAGCTATCTGACCAAGAATATCAGGCTCAATATTCCACTGATTTCCGCTGCCATGGACACGGTAACAGAAGCAGAATTGGCAATTAGCATGGCTTTAGAGGGTGGTTTAGGCTTCATTCACAAGAATATGTCCATTGCGGAGCAAGCTGAACAGGTACGCAGGGTAAAACGATCCCAAAGCGGTCTCATCCTCGACCCGATCACACTCCGCATAAATTCTACCGTGCGGGATGCTGAGAAAATAATGCGTGAAAATAAAATTGGAGGGATTCCGGTAGTCGATGAGAATGGAAAACTGGTTGGCATCATCACCAACCGCGATCTTCGTTTTCAAAAAGATATGGCCATGCCAATCGAGAAAATCATGACCAAGGAAAATCTGATCACAGCACCGGAAGGAATTACCCTTGAAAAAGCAGAACTACTTCTTCAGAATTATAAAATAGAAAAGCTTCCGATCGTAAATAAAAAAGGAAAACTCACGGGCCTGGTTACGTATAAGGACATTCTTAAGAAAAAAAATAAACCCCATGCTTGTCATGATGAGTACGGAAGATTACGCGTAGGTGCGGCCGTAGGCGTAACGCACGATATTCTCGATCGCATTGCTGCTCTGAAAACTTCGGGAGTAGATGTTATCAGTGTGGATACTGCACACGGTCATTCAAAGGGTGTAATAGAAGCAGCAAAGCTGGTAAAGAGAAAATTTCCAGAACTTGACTTGATCGTCGGAAACATCGCTACAGGTGAAGCGGCTAAAGCATTGGCTAAAGCCGGGGCTGATACGGTTAAGGTGGGTGTAGGGCCGGGCAGTATTTGTACAACCCGAATTGTCGCAGGAATTGGATTGCCTCAACTTTCAGCTGTCTATGAATCGGCAAAGGCCTTGAAAGGGTCTAAAGTAAAAGTCATTGCAGATGGAGGAGTACGCTTTTCGGGTGACGTAGTAAAAGCACTTGCGGCTGGTGCAGATAGCGTAATGATTGGTTCATTACTGGCGGGCACAGAAGAAGCACCCGGTGAGGTTATTATCTACGAAGGAAGAAAATTCAAGAGCTACCGGGGGATGGGATCGTTGGAAGCCATGGATGATGGTTCAAAGGATCGTTATTTTCAGGATGCTGAAGAAGATATTAAAAAGCTGGTGCCTGAGGGCATTTCAGGTCGTGTTCCCTTTAAAGGCGCAGTTTCTGAAGTTCTCTATCAACTGGTAGGCGGATTAAAAGCCGGGATGGGCTATTGCGGTGCAAAAAACCTGGATAAGCTCAAACTGGCCAAATTTGTGAAAATTACTCCCGCAGGAGTGCATGAGAGCCATCCGCATGATGTTACGATAACCAGAGAAGCCCCGAATTATAGCAGGAAGTAGCCTCATTTTTCTACGTTAAGTTGTTAAATAAACCTTGTAATTAATAGCAAGGTCATGGTCATCTTTTCCGTAGTCGGCGCATTAATTCCATACCTTTACGGGCTTAAATTGAAATAACACGATAAATGAAGCGTTTTGCTCTCTTTCTAGTATTAATGATGGGGTCGTTCTTTGGAATGGCTGTAGATAAAACAACGACAGGTACCACTGGAAACTGGACCACTCCAGGAATCTGGACGGACGGTGTTGTACCGTCTCTAGCCGCAAGCATTCCTAGTACCAACGTGAATTACGTCATTAATGGAACCGTTGGGGTAGGGACTTTCCCTCAGACGAACTCGGTGACGATGGACTTTCAAAGTGTTAATAGCGCTTATGATTTCACGGTGAATGGAACCCTGATTGTGTATGGCAACATGACATTTGCCAACAAGGCCATGAATCTGATCATTCCCACAGGAGGCGTTGTTATCGTAATGGGAAATTTGACTACCGATAACAAAATCACACTTAGCAATGGAGGAATCCTTGTGGTGAAAGGAACGACAACATTTAACGGAGGCAATGGCCAAAATAATTATGTAGATAGCGGAGGTAAATTTTGGCCTGTTGGCGGATTGGCAGGTGGTTTTATCGATCCAGATGCAACAGCAGCCTCAGCAGCATCAGGCTCGTTTGGTTCCAATGCCCCTTCTTACATTCAAAACATTGTAAATGGTAGCATCAATCCACTCCCAATTAAATTATTATTTTTTAAGGGGAACCTGACAGAGAGAAATGTTGATCTTTCATGGGCCACTTCGTCTGAATTGAACTTTGACTATTTTGAAGTAGAACGTTCTGAGAATACCAAGGACTTTACGAGTATAGGAAAAGTTACTGGCCACGGTACATCTACAGTCAAACACGACTACTTTTTGAATGATGAAAAGCCTCTTATCGGTAGAAATTATTACCGTCTTAAATCTGTGGATTTTGATGGCTATACAGAGTATTTTAAAATAGTAGCTGTTGATTTTTCTGCTAATAAAATATTTGAGATTTCACCGAATCCGACAGATGGGAACTCAATAAGATTTACCACGAACTTTACTCCAGATAATGGCGTATTCGTTATTATCTACGATAATTTCAGTAATGAAGTATCACGTTATTCTCCCTCGGGCAGCTCATTGGCTATTGAATTTTCAAACCCTCTTAAAAGTGGTTTATACTATGCCAAGATCTTTTCCGGAGAGTTTGTAAAAGTGCAGCGTTTTGTTGTGAAATAGCTCGACTAAATACTTGTGCTCTAAATCTGAGCACTAGCTTTTTTGATTCCTTCCTTACAATTTTAATCGAAGTTGTTATAGCTTCGACTTTTTTGCAATTTCTGCTCGAATTTTGAGGTTACCTTCTGCTTAAAAAGCAGATTGTTGAGTGTTGTATTTAGAATAATACTGCTAATTTGCATACTTAGATTTAGACTGATTAGTTAACAAGTAGAGCCATGAGGTAAAACTTGGTCGAAAAGTAAGATATTGAGGGTGATTCCGGTGATTGGCTCGAGAGCTTCAAATTCGTTTCCCATTTGGCGAAGATTTCCGGCATTTCATTCTTGTTCTTTTTAACGGTGAGATTGAGATATGAAAAGAGAATTTTTACGTAGCCTGTTTTTTGTGCTAACGTGTGTTTCTGTTTCTGCGTTTGGGCAAAAAACCTGGGATGGCGGTGGCGATGGCGTCAATTGGAATAGCGCCAACAACTGGAATCCAAACGGTGTTCCTACGAATGCGCAAACTGTCACAATTGGAGACAACATAAATTTAACCATCAATACTGCAGCCGTTTGCTCGACATTTACAATAAGTAGTGGTGGTAATCCCAACAATATTACCATTAGTGGATCAAATAGTTTGACAGTTGGAACCACCGTAACTATTGGCGCAGGATCTGGAGCTAATGATCATAAATTAATAAATGTAGGTTCTGGTACACTTTCGTGTGGTTCCATTAGTGTTGCTGCAACGGGAGGTGCCAATAGAAATTCGGGTATCACAATATCTACGGGAACAGCAACAGTTTCGGGAAGTATTACCATGAATGATGTGAATGACGTGGTAACCTTTTCGGGAGCAGGTACGCTCAATATCGGAAATACTATGACTGGAGGTACTTTGACTCCCTCTTCGGGCACAGTAAATTACAATAATAATGGTGCCCAAACCGTAGGAACATACACTTACAATAATTTAACGCTGTCAGGAACTGGGACGAAAACGACAACTAGCGTAACTGTCAATGGCATTTATTCCTTGGCAGGGACAACAGCAGCGCCATCGACAGCCGTTATCTATGGTGCCGCTGCAACCCTGAAGTATGATAAGTCAGCACCCTTCACAGCCACCACCACAGAATGGATAACTCCTTTTGTAGCAACGGGTGGTGTTATTATTTCTAACACAGGCCAAATTACAACTCCTGGCGTGCTGCAAATGGGAAATAATACGAACGTTCCTTTAACCATTGAAAGTGGAGCTAGCTTACTAGCCTCTAACGTTATTACGTTGCATGGAAATTTCATTAGAGTAGGAACATTCACCAGTTCTGCCGGAATTACGATAGGAGGGACAACCGCTACTCAAAGCATTGACGGATTTACAACATCGGGTAACGTGATATTATCAAAGCCATCTGGAGTTGCAACGTTTCAGGGCAATGTGAACGGAGGAACGTTGTCTATTAGTAGCACGACCCCCTTCACCGGAACATTGAATCTTGGTGCAGCATTGACCCATACCTTTGGTGGTACCTGGACTAGAACGGCCGGTACGCTTAATGGAGGTTCGAGCACATTGAAAATAGGAGGAAACATTAGTGGCACAGGGGGCACATTTACGGCAGGTACAGGTACCGTAGAATGGAACGCCTCAGGTAATCAAAACATAGCATCAGGGGCAACAATAACATACAACAACCTAATTCTTTCTGGTTCTGGAAATAAGGTATTTAGCGGAGCAACAACTATCTCAGGAAATCTTTCAATTACAGGAGCCGTTGCCGATTTAGGCACGTTTACGCATGGCGCTAACTCTCTTACACTCGGAGGAACAGGTCAGCTTGCTGGTTCTTACGGAAGCACAAGTTCTACCGCAACATACCAGAATAACACATACTTTGCTTCTACCGGAAGGGTGAACGTAACCACCTGTACGGCTCCTTCAACGGGTACGGCAACTATTTACTACTCCAGAAACGCAACGGCAGGGATAGGAGCTGGAGGCAATTGGGATGATAATACGTCATGGACGACCAATGCAGATGGCACAGGTGGCCCTTTGGCCGCTGGAGTCTGGCCCCGGCCGTATGATAATGTGGTAATAAAAAGCGGCCACATCATTACTGTAAATGCGATTACAGACAATAATTATTGCGGTATTAGTCCTGATGGGTTGGGCAATCCTAATATAGGAGCAGGTGGAGGAACGGGTTTCAATGGTTCAAATCTCACGATGTTCTATCAGACAGGAGTTCTTTTCATCAGTGGAAGGCTTAATGTTATTTCGGGTGTCAATATGATGGTAGCAGGATATACCTACATAACATCAACAGGTATCTTTAGCCTAAACTCTTATCTCGTTAATGCAGGGTATTTGGAAGCTGATGCATCATCAACTCTAACAACATTAGACGACTTATCGCTTACAGGAAACAGCACTACCATAATTAATACCAATTCAACTTCGGCCGATGATTTAAACATCGACCATACCAGTGCAACACTTTGTGGAACTGGCACTTCGGGATTATTGAATAGTGGTGGAAGTGCAATAAACTATACCAACTCTGCAACAGTCGCCCAAATTTGTAAGTCGTTTACTGTAGTTTGTGCAGGATGTCCGGGATTTCCAGTGGTGGGAACTACTGCCGTAATCATTGGAAACGTTGGCCCTGGTGGAGTAGGTAATTCGACCGAGAACAAACTCTGGTTGAAGGCGGATAATCTTTCCCAAGCCAACAATACAGCTGTTACAAACTGGACAGATGCATCAGGAAATGGATTGAATGCATTGGCAAACACACCTCTAACGGTTGCAAATCAACCAACCTTCCTCACGAATTCTGTCAATACAATATTACCTTCCATAAGATTTGATGGTGGTGATTGGCTAAATCTTGGAACACCGGCCGCGTTGAATTTAATTCCACAGACAGACAATTGGTCAACCTTTTTTGCCATTAATGTTAACACGGGCGGTTCTGGAACTTTGCTTTCAAAAGCGACTGCAACGTTAACAACGCGACAATATCAATATACCATAGACAGTAATACAGGAATTGCCAATAGATTTGCTGCTTTTATGGGTGGCAGTTTCTCCAATTCTGGAGCAGTGGCAACGGGAGCATGGACAATTGCCACTGGTCTGACCACTGCTAGCGCTACAGGGTATAATACATTTTTGAACGAAACAGCGGACATGGTAGGCGAAGGTGTAGGCACAGCTACAATACCATCGACAGACGTACTTGTTGGCGCCCGGAGGGAAGATGCTGCAACAACCACATCGGGCTTTAATCTCACGGGTAACATTGGTGAAATAATATTGTACAACAGCGCAGTGAATACGGCTCAACGGATCATCATAGACAACTACCTTTCTGCGAAATATGGGACGACACTTGCCGCAAATGATGTTTATCAGATGGATAATGTGGGCAATGGTAATTATGACTTTGAAGTTGCCGGAATTGGCCAGGCCGCCGATGGAACAGGGCACCTTAATGCAAAAGGAACAGGCATGGTAAGAATGTGGAATGCCAATGCTCTTGGCACGAATGAATTTTTAATGTGGGGCCGTGATAACTCAAGCGGAGTCACTTCAACTACCGCTGTAGGAACGGCTGTAGACGGAACAATTATTAAGGAAAGACTAGTCAGGATCTGGAGGGTGAGTGAATCCGGCGGTGATGTAGGAACAGTTTCTGTTTCCTTTAATCTTAGCAGTCTCGGCGGAACTCCCTTAGGATCAAATTTGAGATTGCTGATTGATCGGAATGGGAATGGATTTGCGGACAATGATGTAGCTCCCGTAGCTGGATCCTCGTCTGGATCTATCATTGTTTTTTCGGGTATTAACTTTCAAAATGGTGATCGTTTTACCTTAGGGAATACGGATTTGACAAATCCATTGCCTATTGAGTTGATGACATTCAAAGCGAATGTTCAAAACCAATCCGTAGTACTTAATTGGAGTACGGCCTCTGAGCTGAACAACGACTACTTTACTGTGGAACGTACCACGGATTTGGAAAAATTTGAAAAAGTGGCCACCGTAAATGGCAAAGGGACTACCAAACTAAAAAACAATTACACGGTGACAGATGAAGTTCCCAGGTTGGGTATTTCTTACTATCGCCTTAAGCAAACGGATTTTGATGGAAAATTTACCTACTCCGAGCTAAGAAAAGTGGAGGTTACTGATATAAAAACACAATTTAAAATTTATCCCAATCCGACTGTTGATCACAAATTCAATTTTGAATTAACCGGAGTTGAACCCGGAATGGAGGTGCCCTTAAAAATCCTAAGTTCTATTGGGGTTGCTGTTTTCGAATCTACTTATACGGCCGATCAAAACGGGCTGATTAAAGCTACGATAGATGTAGACACCATTTCAACCGGGGTTTATATCGTTCATATCAATGGAGCGACAGTTTTAAGTAAGAGGATTCTAATCCGATAGCCCCTTTTATTTTATAAGGACTTTTCCTTTTCCTATTATTGTAGAGCCAAACTTCTCGTTTGGCTCATTTTTTACAATGGTTCAGCATTTTGAAGACTAAAGCAATCACTAGACTGGCGTTTCTGGCCGCAATTGTTGCGTGGCTCGTGCTTATTTTTTCTGATGTGGCAATTCTGCTGAGCGACATCAACAGGCTCCAGCCTGATATTCCTAAATGGCTTCCGCGGATCATGCTGGATATCTACGTAGTGGGCCTTTATTACTACTATAAATTCAAAATTGACCGAGATGAGACGCTCAACTTTACCGATTTGCTGTGGAAGGTTTTTGCGTCAGGGCTGATCACAACGGTATTTTCACTCAGTATCCGGTTTCTGATGTTTTTGCTTGGCAGTACCAAACTGACCAGCAATGTTCTTTTTTCAGACATCGTATATCAACTAAACGTTGCCCTGTTGATAAATTTTCTGATTGCAACGTACACCTCATGGAAGCGCCTTATTCAATATCAGAAATCAAAATGGTTGCTGCGAGCATGGGCTTTGTTTGAAACAATTCTTTTGTTCCTGCTCCTTTATGAAAGTTTCGGCGGTATTTTCAATTCGAACGTATCGGTTGCTGCGATCCTGGCAGTTGGATTACTGATTGTGATCCTGTCGGCCAACATGAAGTGGGTAGCCTATCTTAATTTTAAGCAAAAGCTCACAAGTTTGCTATTGCTTGCACTCACCCTTTTTTACCTGGGTTATTTCTTTTATACGGTGTCGACACAGTCAGAATTAATTGGTTCACGATCATTTGCATTCCTGAACTTTGGAAAATTTATTTTCAATTGGTCACTCACGGGATTTGTAATGGTTTATAGTGTTTTTTCCTTCCTGGTCATACTCTTTAACCTTCCAACATCTTCAGTGTTTGAACAAAAGCTGGAGGAGGTTGTCAATTTTCAAAGGATCAGTCAGTCCACACAAACAGAACAAAACGAAGAAAGTGTTTATAAAATTCTTCTCGAAAGTTCAGTTAACTCTGTATTCGCCGACGCGGCATGGCTTGAAATTAAAGATTCGAAAGACAACGAAAGGATATTTACATCACGGATGACCGAGGAAGAAGCACATGACATCAGGGATCATCTTACAAGGAATAATATTAAGGGTGTGCTCGATCAGAGTCCTGATAAAACCAAAAATCTTTCAAAACATTTATCGACTCTAAAGGGAGCACGTTTTCACTCACTGGTGTCCTTTCCTATCGTGGTGAAGGATCAGACAATAGGTATGTTGGCGCTTTTAAAGGAATTACCGGAAGGATTCAATAAAGAGATGACCAGAATTGTGTCAACATTCACGAATCAGGCAGGAATTTCCATTGAAAACTTTCGGTTGATGGAAGAAGCTTTTCAGCACGAACGGTATAAGGAAGAGTTAAAAATTGCAAAAAAGGTTCAGAAGAGCTTGTTGCCCGAAAAACTTGAAAAAGATGCTGATTTTGATATGGTGGCGTTCTCGCAGTCCGCAGATGAAGTGGGAGGCGATTATTATGACACCATACGAATAAACGATCACCTTGTTGCGCTTATCGTGGCGGACGTTTCAGGAAAGGGCACAACTGCGGCTTTTCACATGTCGCAGATGAAAGGGATTTTCCACAGTCTGGCGCAACAAAATTTGGATCCCAAGGAATTTATGATCCGGGCCAATCAGGCTTTGGTATTTTGTTTGGAACGCGGATCTTTTATTTCCGCAACCTATTTTGTTTTGAATACCCAGACCAAAACAATCCGTTACGCGCGAGCCGGTCATTGCCCCGTGTTGTATTATCATTCCAATGGAAATTTCTCGGAATACATCAAGGACAAAGGTACTGCCCTGGGGATGGTGCGGGGCAAAGAGTATTGCAATTTTATTGAAAGCTATGAACTTCCATATGAGCATGGAGACATCATGGTATTGTATACCGATGGCATCACGGAAGCCAAAAACAACAAAGGGGAGGAATATGGCTATGAGCGCTTGCAGCAAACGCTGGATGAAGTGGCATCAAAAAGCCCTAAGGAGATTCAGGAACACGTGATACAACAACTTTACGAGTATTCTGGTTCAGATCAGATCAATGACGACTACACGACAATGATCGTGCGTTTTAATTAACAGAACATAAAGATTTTTAAATCGTTTACACACTATGGTTCGCATTAAAAGGATACAAGAGGATAAGATCGACGTTATCGTCATCAACGGTGAAATCGATGCCAGTTCTTCCATCGAGCTGGATTTAACAATTGCGAAAAGTGTAGGTGAAGGCTTTAAAAAAATTCTGGTAGACTGCACCTCGCTGGAATACATCTCCTCGGCGGGTTTGGGTGTGTTTATGTCTTACATCGAAGAATTTAAAGACAGTGGTATTGGAATGGTTTTGTTTGGCATGAAAGATAAAGTAGAGAACACGTTTAGTATTCTGGGGCTGGCGGAGTTACTGCATATCAGCATAGATAAACAGGAAGCAAAGAAATTGGTGGATGAGCTATCAGTATAAAATAGGGTGTAGTTTAAGCAACCTGAAGGGTATTCGCGATTTCGTACGGACATCGCTTAAGCATCATGATGTTCCTGAAGTAGAGCTAAGTGCTATCATCCTTGCACTTGATGAAATGTGCTCCAATCTGATGATACATGCGCACCATTGTAATCCAGACCATGTGTTGGAACTTCATATTACCATGCCTAAGAAGAATGCATTTATTTTTGACATCATTGACGATGGAAATGTGTTTGATATCAATCGATTCAGTGAACCTAATCTGGACAACCTTGTTTTTGAAAAACGAAAAGGTGGTCTTGGCATTCGCCTGGTCAAGTCGATCATGGATAAAGTGGAATACCTGAATCAGAACAGCAAAAATATCTGCCGCCTTACCAAAGAAATCCATAAATAAATCGTTGTTAACATCCCGCTAAATTTTCCATCTGCGCGTTATCTGAAATAATTGAGTAAGCGAATGTTGAGTATCACAAAACCGTCAATCATCTTATTTTTACTTCTTGGTAGCGTTTCAACTGTATCGGGACAGTTGACGGAAAAGCAACCAGAAGACCCGCAGCTTCCTGTAACTGTTTTCACGATAGACAAAAAGCCAGTGTATGCTACGGAGTTTGTTTATCTCTTCAGGAAGAACAACCCCAAGGCTGAGAATACGGATGCGAAAATCCAGGAATACTTAAATCTCTTTATCAACTTCAAATTGAAAGTGACAGAAGCTTACACGCGTAAGATGGACACTACGGAAACTTTTAAAAATGAACTAAAGACTTACAGTGAAGAGTTAAAAAGACCTTATCGCGCAGAGGTAAGTGACATCAATCGACTAACGCAGGAAGCCTATCAGCGGCTTACCGAAGAAATAAAGACTTTCCATATTTTGACAACCATAAGCCCGGATGCAACACCCGAGGATACATTAAAGGCTTATTCGAAAAGTGAGTCCATCAGGAATCGGCTTATAGGAGGTGAAGATTTTGAAAAACTCGCCAAAGAACTATCCGATGATCCATCGGCAAAATTAAATGGAGGAAATTTGGGATATTTCACTGTGTTCCAAATGGTATTTCCCTTTGAGGATGCAGCTTATAAACTTCGTGTGGGAGAAATATCAAGGCCCGTTCGTACCCGTTTTGGTTATCATATCATTAAAGTCGTTGACCGGCGGCCAGCACAAGGGGAAGTGGAAGTTTCTCATATTCTTGTCCGTAAGAACTCTGCGAATGAGAAGAAGGCCAGGAATACAATTTTTGAAGTCTATGATCAGTTGAAAGCAGGTCGTTCCTGGGAAGAAGTTTGCAAAGAATATTCTGAGGATCCAGGTACAAAAGATTCGGGGGGACGCTTACGTGTATTCGGCATCGGAGCCTTAGCATCTGTTCCTGAGTTTGAAAACGTAGCTTTTTCACTCAAACAACCCGGAGAGCTTTCCGATCCTTTCGAATCGGCAATGGGTTGGCATATTATACGACTGGAAAAGAAAATACCCATCCCTGCTTTTCAAGATATTGAGGCGACACTGCAAAGGCGAATTGCACGTGATGAACGCGTAGAAATTTCGAAAAATGAAACCTTGAGTAAACGCAAAAAACAATTTGGTTTTGTAGAATCGGACGCAAAAAATGCATTGTTTTCACTGGCCGACTCCGCGTTGTCAGCAGGACAATGGAAATACAAAGGAGATGATATTTTGAAAAACAGAGTTCTATTTACTATTGAGAACAAGGATGTAAACGTGGATGAGTTCGTACGGTATGTCGTAAAAAATCAAAAATCATCCACGCTTGCTCCGTTCGTTTACATGACGGAACTCTACAACAAATTTGCAGATGAGAAAATCAACGAAGCGGAAGAAACAAAACTTCTGGCCGAGTATCCCGAATATCGCAACCTGTTAAATGAATACAGAGAAGGAATTTTGTTATTCGGTATTATGGAAAAAGAAGTATGGACAAAAGCTGCCGAAGACACCACAGGCCAGCGGAAATTCTATGATTCAAATATTTCCAGGTATCATGCCGGAGAACGCATAGAGGCAACCATTTTTTCAACCAAGGACCAGGAATTTCTTGCGGAAATAAAAAAACGAATAACGGACGGAGATACTTTACGGGCGTCTGACCTTAAAAAATTCAATGCTGTCCAAAAAAAGAGGAAGTACGAAAAAGGAGAGAACAAAGTCATTGATAAGATCACCTGGGCTGTTGGCATTCAGGAAACGGAATTGGATGGAATGCATTATCTTGTAGAGGTGAGTAGACTCGTGCTTCCGGGGTCAAAAAGTTTTGAAGAGGCTCGGGCTAATGTTATTTCTGACTACCAGGATTATTTGGAAAAAATCTGGATGGATCAACTGAAAAAAAAGTATTCTGTTAAGATAAATTCAAAAGGAAAGCGATTCGTGTTTGCTGAGCTTAAAAAAAATGATGTCGCACCTGAGCCCCATTAGCTATGAGTAAAATTTTTGCATACGGTATTATCATGATGCCTTTTCTTCTTGGTAGCTGTGACTTTTTGCAGATGAAAAAGGAAGAGAAAGTGTCAGCACGCAAAGCGATTGCAAGAGCCAACGATACATATTTATATCAGGACGATCTGATTGGTTTGGCTACAGAAAAAACATCGAAGGAAGACAGTGCAGCCAGGGTAACGGCCTATGTCAATAGCTGGATTCGTAAACAGCTGCTTATCAATGAAGCGATGAAGAAAATCAATATTGATGAGGCTGAAGTGGAACGAAAGGTGCTTGAGTACCGGTACAGTCTAATTGGCTATGAGTATCAGAATTATTATATCCGGCAGAATTTAAATGGGGAAATAAGTGAGGAGGAAATTCAGAATTATTATAAGGAGCATCTGGATAACTTTATTCTGAAACAGAATATTGTCAGGGGAACGTTTATTAAAGTAGGAAAGGAGGCCCCCCGGATAGGCAAAATCAAGGAGTTGATGTATTCGAACAAAGAAAAGGAGATTGAGGAATTGAAATCATATTGTCTACGTTTTTCGACCGCTTATCATTTATCCGATTCTACGTGGATGGAGTTTGATAAATTGGTCGTAAACTCTCCGTTGGCAGAAATACCGAACAAAATCCAATTTTTAAAGAGCAATCCCTATTATGAAACCAATGATGCCGATTTTCTGTATTTTCTGAGGATAAATGCCTATCAGATATCAGATAATGTTTCGCCGCTGGAGTTCGTTAGAGAGGATGTTAAAAACATTATTTTAAACAAAAGAAAAGTAGAACTTGCGCGGGAATTGGAAGAAAAAGTTTATGAAAATGCCACATTGCAGAAGGATTTTGAGGTTTTTGGTAATTAACCTGGGAATATTAGGATTTTTTCCCCTAACGGGAAATGCACAAATACAAAGCTCTACAGGATTTGTAGTTGATAAAATAATTACCAAGGTTGATAATTACATTGTTCTGAAATCAGAATTGGAAGTCGCTTATCAGACCTATTTGTCAGAAGGCAATGTACCGTCCGGGGAAGCGAAATGCAGAGCATTAAGCTCTTTGCTGTTGAGTAAACTGATGGTAGCAAAAGCCGAAATCGACTCTGTGGTTGTTACCGATGCAGAAGTTGATCAGAATACCAATCAACGCATGAATGCAATTCTCATGAGTTCGGGCAGTTCTACAGAAGAACTTGAGAAGCGATACGGTAAATCCATGGATCAGATTAAGACTGAACTTCGTGATCAGATGCGCGAGAATTTAGTTGCCCGTGCGATGCAAAGCAAAATCACAAAAGATATTACCGTGACGCCCGCCGAGGTAAAAAAGTTTTTTAACAAAATACCTTCAGATAGTCTGCCCTTTTATTCATCTGATGTGGAGGTAGCACAGATCGTTCGGGTAGCGCAGGTAAGTAATTCACAAAAGGAAGAGGCCAAGCGAAAGCTTAGTGAAATCAGGGAGCGCATTTTAAAAGGAGAAAATTTTAATGAACTGGCGAAAAAATATTCTCAAGAACCGGCCGCCCAAATGAGCGGAGGAGAGTTGGGGTATGCAGGACGCGGATCCATGGTACCGGCGTTTGAAGCCATGGCTTTTAAACTTAAAAAAGGAGAGATATCGCAACCCTTTGAATCACCTTTTGGGTTTCATATTATGCAGCTTCTGGATCGCAGAGGAAATGAATATAATTCCCGCCACATTTTAATTTATGCCACGCCATCAAAAGATGATATCAAACGTACGGAACGTTATCTGGACAGCATAAGGACATTGATTGTTAAGGACAGCATAAAATTTGAACAAGCGGCAAAGGAATTTTCCGAAGATCCAGGTTCGAAGGGACATGGAGGTTTTTTTACAGATCAGGAAGGAGGTACACGAATTTCAATTAAAGAATTGGATCCTGTTGTTTACTTTGTCATTGACACCATGAAAATTGGTGGAATATCGCATCCTATTGCGTATAGAACAGATGACCAAAAAGAAGCAGTTCGGATTCTATATTTCAAAACGAAACTTCCGCCTCACGAAGCCAGTCTTAGAGAAGACTGGACGCGCATGCAATCTGCTGCATTAGCTGAAAAGAAAGATAAAGCGTTGGAGAAATGGTTTTCTAAAGCGCGTCTGGATGTGTTCATTAATATTGACCCGGATTATAAAAACTGTAATATTATTCAATGACCCATGGAGAAATTTTCGAATGATGTAGAGGCAGCCGATGCTCTTGCACAAGCATATAAAAATTTAAAAAAGGAAATTGCGAAAGTTGTTGTCGGCCAGGACGAGGTTGTACACCTGGTGCTCACAGCCATTTTCTGTCAGGGGCATTCTCTGCTGGTTGGGGTGCCCGGTTTGGCAAAGACCCTGCTGGTGCAAACCATCGCCACATCACTCGATTTGCAATTCAAAAGAATTCAGTTCACACCTGACCTGATGCCATCGGACATCATTGGTGCGGAGACCATGGACAAGGAACGTAACTTCAACTTTGTGAAGGGACCGATCTTTGCCAACATTGTATTAGCTGATGAAATTAATCGGACCCCCCCAAAAACACAGGCCGCATTGCTGGAGTCCATGCAGGAATATTCAGTTACAATAGCGGGTCAACGTTACGCATTGCCGAAACCATTTTTTGTTTTGGCGACACAAAACCCGATTGAGCAAGAGGGAACGTATCCATTGCCCGAAGCACAGCTTGATCGTTTTATGTTTAACATTTTTTTGGATTACCCCACCTACAAACAGGAAGTAGACATAGTTAAAAACACGACTGCGGATGATATTCAAAAAGTGAACAAGGTTCTTAATGCTGAAGAGATTATCGCATTCCAACACCTCGTTCGCAGAGTGCCCATCGCTGACAATGTGGTGGAGTATGCCGTAAAACTGACACATTCCACACGACCAAATGTAAACGGATCATCAACGGCAAATGACTTTCTGGAGTGGGGTGCAGGACCTCGGGCTTCCCAATTTTTGGTACTGGGGGCCAAGTGTCATGCACTTATTAATGGAAAATATTCCCCAGACATCGAAGATGTTCAGGCCGTAGCAAGACCCGTGTTGCGTCATCGTATTGTGCGCAATTTTAAGGCTGAAGCTGAAGGAAAAACAGTGGATACGCTGATTTCAAAATTGATGGAAGCTTAACCCGGGTTAAACTTCGGCTTTCCTTCCTTCCCTGAATTCTTTAAACCTTCTCACGAAGGCCAGGGTAAATCCGATCATCAGAATGATTGTGCCGATCCACATGATGTTGATATAAGGCTTCTCAAGGGCTTTGATAACAACCCAATCTTTTTGACGTGTACTGACTGCTAACTCAAATTCATTAGTAGGAGGATAGATATTTGTGAGGGTTATTTTTATTCCAAGATCGTTTATCTCAGACGGCAAATAGCCTACTTGTGAAGCGTCTTTTATGATGAATATGGGTTTTGCTTCATACACTTCATGTTCACCCTGAATTTTTATGGAAGCCTCTACAGCGGCATCACTGGATGAAAGTTTGAACCCCTGGATTTCATCAATTCGTTTAATATCCTCCAGTTGTGCTACGTAATCATTTACAAAAAAATTCTCCCCAATTTTCAGTTTCATTTCCTCAGGCTTACTCCATTCCGGCTCTGCTTCAGGATTCATGGGTAGAGAAACATGCGAGTAAAGATCAGCCGAAAGATTTCTAACAATATCCGGTGATGCGATGAAGCCGCCCATGCTCGGATTGATTTGTATTCGTGGAAAAACAGTGGCCTTTACTTTTCCATCTTTCCGTAACTCTATTTCGTAATATTTGTTTTCCGGATAGATCTCAAACGTGTCTTTAGCGTTGTATAATTTTTTGTCTTTAAAGAACAGATCTTTTGTAGCAACTACTTTATAGGGATCCGCGGTGGGTTCAACGTCATTCTTCTTCACGTAACCGCTCTTGTGCCTGGGTTCAAGGCGCTCTCCCTTATATTCGATTTCATAATCTGCCATGGTCCGTGGTTCATTAATGAAAAGCAAAAGATTGTCGCGATTAAATTCCGTATCAAGTTCTTTGGAAATCAGAAGTCCGCTGTTATTGAGCGAAACCACTTTTGAGTAGCCTGCTGAAAATAAAATTCCGATAAGCACCATACCGATACCGATGTGTGCAACGGCACCACCCGATAATCGTGGGTTTACTTTAAGAATGCCTGCCAGAACTTTTACATTCGAAACGATAATGTAGATGCCGGAGAAAAGGAATAACAGATAGGTGGGTTCGGTAACGCGTGCCATTGAAATAACAATGGCCCAAAGTACTAGGGTAATCAGCACCGGAAAGAGCATTTCTTTCTTGACTTTTTCCTGATCCATTTTCTTCCACCAGAAAAATTGTCCGGTGCCAGATAAGATTGCTACAGCAGCTCCAAACCAGAGTTGAAATTTTGAATAGAACTCAATTTGATTGGCAGGAGGCGCAATGTTTGACATTCCTCCAAACAAGGCCACGATTTTATTATAGACCGGAATCGAGGTAGGAATCAATACCTGAAAACCCATCAGGCATAATGTAGTGGCGCCAAGGAAAATCCAGAACTCTCTTGAATAGATTGAAATTTCTTTTTCCGAGGATAGAATGTGTTTCCATCGAACGATGGCCAGAATGATGGCAGCTACCGTGAAAAAAAGAAGGTAGATCAGTAACTGCCCGGATAGGCCAAGATCAGTAAATGAATGAACAGACGCGTCACCGAGAATGCCGCTGCGTGTCAGAAATGTAGAATAGAGAATAAGGATGAAAACAGAAATTGAAAGTATGATTGCACTTTTCAGGGCCGTGCCGCTATTCTTATAGGTGATCATGGTGTGGAGAGCAGCAATAAGAATTAACCAGGGTACATAAACTGCGTTTTCAACAGGATCCCAATTCCAATAGCCTCCAAAATTTAAGGTCTCATACGCCCAGTAGCCACCCATTAGAATTCCGAGGCCTAATACAGCACAACCAAAAAGGGTCCAGGGAAGGGCGGGCTTTATCCATTCGGAGTATTTTTTTTGCCATAAACCGGCGATGCAAAAAGCGAAGGGTACAAGGGTACATGCAAAACCCAAAAACAAGGTAGGTGGATGGATGACCATCCAGTAGTTCTGTAGTAGGGCATTAAGTCCACTACCATCTTTCGGTATGAAATCAGGTTGCATTTTGAAAATCGGGTCATCCATAGCATCACGCAACAGGATGAATGGGGAACTTCCGAGTTTTATGTTGATCAACGGGATAACAACTCCTAGAATCATCGATGCCAGGAAGGCTTGCACAAGTCCAAATACAACCATAACGGGAGCCTCCCAGGCACGCTGTGTATGAATAAGTACAAGACCTAATACAGCATGCCAGAACATCCATAATAAAAAGCTTCCTTCCTGACCTTCCCAGAAACAGGAGACCATATACTGACCGGGTAGGTGCAAAGAAGAGTGGCTATAGGCGTAATGATATTCGAAATAATGCTGGTAAATGATGACAAATAGGCTGACAATAATTCCCAGAACGGAAAAGGTGTGTGCGTAGAATCCGACGCGTGCGTTTTTTAACCAGGCTTCTTTTTTTCCTAAATCAGTGATGGCATTGGCTTTCACATAAGAAAACGCGCACACCAATGCTGTGACAAAGGAGGTAATGACGAAAATATGACCTAAGTCACCGATAAAATAATGCAACATGTTGCTGGGGTTCTCCTAAGGAGTTTTTCAACGCAAAACTAAAGACTTGCGTTTAATTTTTGCTCCTGATATTTTGAAGGACATTTGAGCAAAATTTTGCTCGCTAAAAAATTTTCTCCTTTATAACTTCCGATGACAACTACTTTTTCCGAGCTCGTGAAATCCGGAGGCATAGGTTCGTTGTAAAATACTTTTTGCTCTTTGCCCAGATCGTCAACCAACAAGAATGAAAAGGACACGTTGTCTGCGCCGTTCTCCAGACCAATAATATTTCCCGAGTCATCTTTTTTCAATTCTCCCACGACGTGAATCTTCTTCGTTTCACCGGAAGAAGCCATTTGATAGGCCTGACTGAAATTTACATAGGTACTTGCATCGCCCGCTGTTGAGACAATAATTCCAATAGCAACGGCGATAACAATGATGGCAATGATGTGTGTTATTTTCATGGGGAAAGCACTCTTTTACGGCGCAAAGTTAAGCCAAAAAAATGTAATTAATTCAGAGTAAATGCCTGAGGGTCAGGCTTATTTTGAAGGAAGTTTTTTCTCCAGTCGTGAGATTTTGCGATCCATTACTGTTAGATAAATAATCAATCCGGTGAAAATGACCAAAATAATTGCCACGACAACATAAATCTTACCATTAGACCGCATCACATCGGCCATTTCTGCATCCTGTGCAAAAGCTGACTGTGACAATAGAAGTGCAAAAAAGACAAACAGGTTAGATAAGTTTTTCATCTTCAAGATCGTAAATGGTTTCTTCAATTTTTTTTGAGCGAACACGCAGGGTAGCAATCCAGGCACCGATTGAAATCCAACCGATGTTAGCAGCATAAAATATAGGCCGCATACGGCTGTCAAGGTCGTACATGTTAAAGCCAGGATTTCCTCCGTTTCCGGGATGCATGGAATCCGTCATCCTCGGAATGATGAATATAAGAGGGATCATCGCAGCAAAGGCAAAAATATTATAGACTGCACTGAGCCGGGCAGCCTGCTCTTTATTATCAATAGATCCTCTGAGAACAAAATAAGCCAGGTAGATCAATGCGGTAATGGCAGATCCATTTTGTTTGGGATCTCCATGCCAGGGGGTTCCCCAGGCATAGTTTGCCCAGATCATACCTGTAAATATGCCCAACATGCCAAAAGCCAATCCGGTATGGGCAAATTGGGACGAAAATGTATCGTTATGTGTTGTCGGATTTCTTAAATACTTCACCGCATACACGGTGGATGTACAAAAAAGGAAAATCATAGCGAACCACATGGGTACATGAAAGTAAAGACCTCTCACGGTTTCATTCACGATGTTAAGCCGGGGTACTTCAAAGAGCAAGCCGCCGATCAGGGAATATACAAGCATGATTATGCCCATGATTTTCCACCAAGATCTTTTCATCTCAAATAATCTGACAATTTTGTTCCAGAATTCCCTCATTGAGCGGGCTAACGTTAGCTGCGCCAAATATACGGGAAGAGCAAGTAGGACACTGCTGCCACCAGACAATTAATTGCCGCCAGTATAAGAATATCATTCCAGCTGACCGACCTGTCAAGATCGTCGATGCAGTTTTTGGTGATTTTAATGACGAGGAGTAAAATGGAAATGACTACGGGAAAACTGAGTATCGTCATTAAAATGTGGCTGTTGTTTGCTTTGGCCGCGATTCCTGAAAGTAGGGTAAGTGAAGTAGCGAAGCCTAGCGATGCCAGAACAATAACCAACAGGAAGAGCGGGATATCAAAAACAGGATTTCCTAAAAAAAGCAGGAAAAGAAGAAAGCCCGAAATGGCGAGCAGAGAGCATAAGAAAAAGTTATAGATGATTTTTGAAATGATAATCGCCTGAGGGCTGGCTATGGAGTAATAGTAAATATCACGTCCTCTTCTTTCACCGATGAAACTTTTAGCAATGGTATTTATTGCTGTAAACAGGATTATAATCCAAAACAGAGCGCTCCAGACCAAAGGCGTGATAAGATTTTGCCGGAGGCTGAATATGAGGTAACAAATAAAAACAGTGCTGAATAAATAAAGAGCTAGCCCGGAGATTACAGACTTGCGCCTGAGTTCGAGGGATATTTCTTTAAGTAAAAGCGTGTAAAGCAATACTACTTATTTAGAAAAACTGGCGAGGTATTGATTGAAACCTGCAATTGCAACGAGTAGGTACCCAATTCCAATTCCAACCAAAAATGCAATTACTATAATCTTCAACGGACTTGCGCTTGACGGCTCACTGAACTCTGTGAAACCATCAACGATTTCAAAGTCCGGTTGGAGGTAGAGTTTTGAATTTATTTGCTGTAATTCATTATAAAGGTCGGTGTCTTGCTTATATATTTCAATCGGGTCGGTCACAGCTTTATCACCTAAATATAAATTATTTGAACCTTTGTCACGTTGCGTAGCCATATTTCTATAGTTGTCATAGATGACGGACTTTAAACTATCTAATTTTTGCAAGTCACCGGAAACTTTTTTCTTTTTCTCCTTTAGATTTTCTTTGGTTATTTCAATGCGTCTTTTGATATATTCATTGTTTCGGAAATAATTGACTAAGGCTGCCTGTAAATTAGTGATTACGGTTGGATTTAGGGTGCGTACAGTAATCTCAAAAGCATGGCGATTTTCGATTTCGATTCTGTTAATTACCTGGGTAACAACCTTCTCGTTTTTGGCGTCCGCCTGGGCGTTTTTGAGTTGCTCTTTCAGTACTTCTAACTCAATTAAGTCCTGCTCAGCTACAAAGGGTTTCGCGGTAAACTCAAGAATATTATCGGCAAGCGTATCTGAAATGTTGAATACTTTAGCCAAACCGCTTTTGTCCTTCTCTTCAGCTAGCAGATTTAATTTCTCAATCGTGTTATCCACCAGTCTTTTATTTAGGTAGTCTGAACTGAGAATCATGGTCGACTCGTAATAATTCTTCTGTAATAAGTTGGCATAAGCAATACCAAACACGACACTGCCTGAAACGATCAAGGCGAAGGCCAACTTATTTTCCAGCGGAATTCTTCGGATAAGTGCCAGAAATCGTATGAATCCTAACCCAATATTCCTAAAAAAGTCGCCAATTTTTGAGAAAAGCTGCCCTAAATCAATTTCGTCAGAGGAAGTACTTGGTTTTTGGTTCTCCATAGATTGTTGCAATTCGGTATTAATTGGCCGCTAAGTTAGTTAGTTTTGTGACCCAAAATTAGAAATAACTTCCGCGTGGCAAAAGAGATTGTTTTAGTTACCGGTGCAGCTGGCTTTATCGGATTTCACCTTTCGAAAAGACTATTAGACGATGGCTACGAAGTTATTGGTCTCGATAATCTGAATTCCTATTACAGTGTTGAGCTCAAAAAATCACGACTTTCCCTACTGGAAAATTCTCAACGTTTTAAGTTTATTCAGTTAAATATGGTGGATAAGAATCAGCTTGATGACCTGTTCAAAACTCATCAATTTGATTTTATCATCAACCTTGCTGCGCAGGCCGGAGTTAGACACTCCATGACGCATCCTTATGATTACCTGGAAAATAATCTTCATGGTTTTCTAAACATTCTCGAGGCATGTCGAAATAGCAAAATAAAGCATCTTTTATATGCGTCTTCCAGTTCGGTGTATGGAGCAAACAGGAAAACCCCTTTTTCGGTTCACGACGCAGTCGATCATCCACTTTCGCTTTATGCAGCTTCCAAGAAGTCCAATGAATTAATGGCCCACACGTATTCTGCATTGTATCAAATCCCAACAACAGGGCTGCGTTTTTTTTCTGCGTATGGTACGTATGGAAGGCCCGATATGGCCCTGTTTATGTTTACAAAGGCCATTCTTGAAGGTAAGCCTATTGATGTTTTTAATCATGGGAAAATGAAACGGGATTTCACCTATATCGATGATATTGTAGAATGCATCATCAGGTTAATTCCTAAAGTCCCCACACCAAATAAAAAATGGGATGGTGAATCGCCAGATCCAGCCACTAGTTTTGCTCCTTACCGACTGTTCAATGTTGGAAATAACAGTCCTGTAGAACTCATGCGTTACATTGAGATTATCGAAGAAAGACTTGGAAGGAAGGCTGTAAAGAATTTTTTACCGATGCAAGATGGAGATGTGCCTGAAGCGTTGGCTGATGTGGATGACCTGATTCGTGAAATTAATTTCAAACCATCGACGCAAATTGAGATCGGTGTCAATAAGTTCATTGACTGGTATTTGGAATATTATAAAGTCAAAATCTAATGGATAAAATCGGGATCATCGGGCTGGGATATGTGGGATTGCCGTTGGCGGTTGAGTTTGGGAAGGTGCTGCCGGTTGTTGGTTTTGACATCAATCAATCAAGGATTAACGAACTTAAAAATGGATTTGACCGAACACTGGAAGTTGAGGGTGCTGAATTAGGGGATGTCAAACACCTGTCTTTTTCAAATAATCTGAAAGAATTGGAAGACGTAAATATTTTCATCGTTACGGTACCCACTCCCGTCGATAAAAATAACGACCCTGATCTAACTCCGCTTCTAAAAGCAAGTGAAACCGTCGGGAAGGTTTTAAAAAAAGGAGATCTGGTAATATATGAGTCAACGGTGTACCCTGGCTGCACCGAAGAAGACTGTGTGCCTGTATTGGAGAAAACGAGTGGGTTGAAATACAATGTTGATTTTTTTTGTGGTTATTCTCCCGAGCGAATTAATCCGGGGGATAAAACACATCGATTACCCAGTATAAAGAAAGTGACGAGTGGCAGTACACCCGAAATTGCAGAAAAGGTAGACCAATTGTATAAGCGAATTGTGAAAGCAGGCACCCACAAGGCGTCAAGTATTAAAGTGGCTGAAGCCGCCAAAGTAATTGAGAATTCTCAGCGTGATATTAATATCGCATTCGTCAATGAATTATCGCTCATTTTTGAGAAGTTAGGAATTGATACTTATGAAGTGTTAGAGGCTGCGGGCACAAAATGGAATTTTCTTCCTTTCAGACCGGGGTTGGTTGGTGGTCATTGTATTGGGGTTGATCCCTACTACCTGACGCATAAGGCCGAAAGCCTAGGTTACCATTCTGAAGTGATTTTAGCGGGCAGAAAGATTAATGATACCATGGGCATTCATATTGCACATCGGGTCATTAAACTTATGACACAACGGGATGTGCCTGTTAAGAATTCGAAAATTCTTGTCTTGGGCATTACGTTTAAAGAAAATTGTCCGGATATTCGAAATAGCCGCGTGATTGATGTTATTCAGGAGTTAAGAAGTTTTGGGGCAAATGTTCATGTTTACGATCCTCAGGCGAATTCAGTAGAAGTGAAACACGAATACGATATTTCTTTGACAAATTCCTTGGGCGAAAAGTATGACGCCGTGGTCTTAGCCGTGAGCCATAAGGAATTTAGCGCGCTGGATTGGGCATCGTTAAAAAAAGAAGGCACAATTGTTTTTGATGTAAAAGGGTTTCTTGATAAATCAATTATTACGGCAAGGTTATAGAATGAAACTTAACACTAAAATTTTAGTAACAGGCGGTGCAGGATTCATTGGATCGCATACTGTGGTAGAGTTGACCCTCGCAGGCTACGATGTGGTGATTGTTGACAACCTTTCAAGAAGCGAAGAAGTGATGCTTGAAGGTATTCAAACTATTGTGGGTAAAAAGGTACCATTCTACAAAATTGATTGCCTGGATCAGAAATCACTTGAAAAAGTTTTTACGGAGAACGCAGTTAACGCTGTGATTCATTTCGCGGCATATAAATCCGTCAATGAATCTGTAGAGAAACCATTAGACTACCACAAGAATAACGTTGAATCTCTGATCACCGTTCTTGAGGTGATGAAGGGTTTTAATGTCAAGGACATTATTTTTTCTTCTTCCTGCACGGTATATGGCCAACCCGATCATATTCCGGTTGATGAAGCTGCTCCCTTTAAACGGGCAGAGTCACCGTATGGTGCAACCAAACAAATATGTGAGCGCATTTTGGAGGATGCTCAAACAATTGGGTTTCGTGTGGTTTCGCTAAGGTATTTTAACCCAATAGGTGCACACCCGAGTGCTGCCATTGGCGAATTGCCGATTGGTATTCCGAATAATCTGGTGCCCTACGTGACTCAAACCGCAGCAGGAATCCGTGAAAAACTTACAGTTTTTGGCAATGATTATAATACCCCGGACGGATCATGTCTCCGTGATTTTATTCATGTAGTTGATTTAGCTAAAGCTCATGTTAAGGCTTTAAATTTTTTGGAAAAAGCTCCAGCGAATGGCTTGTTTGAAGCATTTAACATTGGCACCGGTCAAGGTGTTTCGGTGTTAGAGTTGGTGAAGACGTTTATCGATGTGACAAAAGTCAATTTGCCTTTTACTATTGGTCCGCGACGGCCTGGTGACGTTGAAAAAGTGTATGCCGATCCTGAAAAGTCCAACTCGTATTTAAATTGGAAGGCCGAGTTTACGTTGGGCGAGTCACTGCTTCACGCCTGGCAGTGGGAGAAGAAAATCAGAAAGATAAGCTAGTGGAGAAAATCAGGATGGTTGATCTTCAGAATCAATATCTTCGGATTAAGCCTGAGATTGATAAGGCCATTCAGGAGGTTTTAGATTCGACCGCGTTTATTCAAGGACCGCAAGTAAATCTGTTTGCCGATGCACTTGCCACATATCTCAATGCGGAAGCTGTAGTGCCCTGCGCAAACGGAACTGATGCCCTGCAGATTGCGATGATGGCCCTTGAGTTAAAACCTGGAGACGAAGTGATTTTGCCAGTGTTTACGTATGTGGCAACTGCTGAAGTTATTGCCCTACTTGGTTTGACGCCTGTGTTTATTGATGTTAAAGACGATACGTTTAACATTGATGTTGATCAATTAGAAAATAAAATCACCAATAAAACCAGAGCAATCGTGCCTGTCCATCTTTTTGGACAGTGCGCTGACATGAAAGAGATTTTACGCATTGCAAGTAAGCATGAGCTCTTCGTTATTGAAGACGCCGCCCAGGCTTTGGGCGCGTCCTATACCTTTACTGATGATGTAACGAAAAAAGCAGGCACTGTGGGAACGATTGGAACAACTTCATTTTTTCCTTCCAAAAATCTAGGTTGCTTTGGCGATGGAGGTGCTTTAATAACAAATGATAGTACACTTGCAGAAAAGGCCAGAATGATTGCCAATCACGGACAAAAAACAAAATATTACCATGAAACCATTGGCTTAAACAGCAGGCTCGACACAATGCAGGCCGCCATTCTAAATGTGAAACTCAAATACCTTCCGGACTACGAAAAGAAAAGAAATGAAGTTGCTCACTACTATGATCAAGCTTTAAAAAGTGTTGATGAAGTAAAGATTCCAGTTCGGGCAACGCACTCAACGCACGTTTTTCATCAATACACACTCAAGGCAAATAGGCGGGATGGTTTAAAGCAGTATTTAGAAGGACTCGGAATTCCCTCTATGATTTATTATCCTGTTTCGTTGCATCTTCAAAACGCTTATAAACAGGGAAATATTAAAGTAGGTTCTTTTCCGGCGGCAGAGAAACTTTCTAAAGATGTAATTTCACTTCCCATTCACACAGAAATGAAAGAGCAAGAGCTGGACTTTATTTGTCAGTCTATTAAAAAATTTTACAATGGCTGAGCAGAATTATTATGCCCACCCGACCGCTGTTGTTGATGAAGGCTCAGATATCGGAAGCGGAACCAAGATCTGGCACTTTTCGCACGTTATGCCAAATTGTAAAATCGGTGAGAACTGTAACATTGGTCAGAACGTGGTGATATCGCCGGAAGTAGTGTTGGGCAACAACGTTAAAGTGCAGAACAATGTATCTATTTATACGGGTGTGATTTGCGAGGATGATGTCTTTCTGGGCCCCTCTGCAGTATTCACAAATGTTACGAATCCAAGAAGTGCAGTCAACCGTAAAAATCAATACCTAAAAACGACTGTAAGGAAAGGAGCAACCATTGGTGCCAATGCTACCATCGTTTGCGGCCATGACATCGGGAGGTTTGCTTTTATCGGAGCGGGTGCTGTCGTTACAAAAAATATTCCTGATTATGCTTTGGTGATCGGTAATCCCGCAAGGCAAAGGGGGTGGATGAGTGAGTATGGCCATAAACTGAACTTCAGTAAAGAAGGATACGCCATGTGTGAGGAAAGTCAGGAACGATATAGATTAACAGACGGTACAGTTTCCAAAGTAATATGAAAAATTTCGCTCTCATTGGAGTTGCCGGCTATATCGCTCCACGCCATCTTCAGGCCATCCGAGATACTAAAAATAACCTCGTGGCCGCATTGGATAAATCAGATACCGTAGGTGTGATGGATTCTTATTTTCCGAACGCTGATTTTTTTACCGAGTATGAGCGGTTTGACAGACATCTTGACAAATTAAGACGGCAAGGCAATGGAGTGGACTACGTGAGCATTTGTTCACCAAATTATTTACATGATTCACACATTCGTTTTGCTTTACGCCAGCAAGCCGATGCAATTTGTGAGAAACCGTTGGTTTTAAATCCCTGGAATGTTGAAGCGCTGGAGGAAATAGAAAAAGAAACGGGCAGGAAAGTTCATACAATCCTTCAGTTGAGACTTCACCCCAGTATTATTGCGTTGCGAAATAAAGTATTGAACGGTCCGAAGGAGAAAATTTATGATGTTGATCTCATGTATATTACTTCGCGTGGACACTGGTATCATATTAGTTGGAAAGGAGATGTTTCTAAATCTGGTGGTATAGCAACCAACATTGGGATTCATTTTTTTGATATGTTACTGTGGATATTTGGTGGCGTAAAGAGTCTAACGGTGAAGGAATTGCGCGAGGATGCTGGTTCAGGATATATTGAATTGGAGCGCGCGCGTGTGAACTGGAGATTAAGCATCAATTACGATCACATCCCGAAAGACATAAAAGAAAAAGGAAAGAGAACGTATCGTTCCCTGACCATGGATGGCGAACAAATTGAATTCAGTGATGGGTTTACGGAATTGCATACAAAAAGCTACAAAGCAATTTTGGAGGGCCGTGGATTCGGGCTTACTGAAGCAAAGGCGTCTATAGAATTGGTGCACAACATCAGAAATACGTTCAGGTAGGCATTTTTCTCTATTTTTGCATCCTTATGAAAGGAATTATACTCGCTGGAGGTTCTGGTACCAGGCTTTACCCGCTTACCAAAGCAATTTCCAAACAAATTTTACCGATTTATGACAAGCCGATGATTTATTATCCGTTGTCTGTCCTGATGCTGGCAAACATTACGGAAATCCTGATAATTTCGACGCCCTCTGACATTCACCTCTTTGAAGAATTATTGGGAGACGGAACTCAATTGGGTATTTCAATCAGCTATAAGGTACAGCCTTCTCCGGATGGATTAGCACAAGCATTTATTTTGGGTGAGGAATTTATTGCGACGGATTCATGCTGCCTGGTGCTTGGTGATAATATTTTCTATGGATATAACTTTTCGAAGCTGCTGGTCGAGGCAAGCAATTCAAAACAGGGTGCTACGGTTTTTGGCTATTATGTGAATGACCCTGACCGTTACGGAGTAGTAGAATTTGATGATGATGGCAATGTTTTATCGATGGAGGAGAAGCCTCAAGTTCCCAAATCAAATTATGCCGTCACAGGTCTTTATTTCTATGACGAAACCGTTGTTTCCAAGGCGAAGAAAGTAAAGCCTTCTCTGCGCGGAGAACTGGAAATTACGGATTTGAATAAAATGTATCTCGACGAAAAAACGCTTACTGTGAAATTACTTGGAAGAGGTATGGCGTGGCTCGACACCGGTACTCACAAAACGATGCTTCAGGCCTCTAATTTTATTGAATCTATTGAAGAACGTCAGGGATTAAAAGTAGCCTGTCTGGAAGAAATAGCATTCAGAAAGGGATACATTACTAAACAGCAGGTGATCGAGCTGGCGAAGCCATTATTGAAAAATCAGTACGGTCAATATCTGATGAAAGTTATAAATGAAAAATTTATTCGTTAAAGAGGCATGCACGTAGTTCCTACAGGATTTAAGGATTTATTCATTTTAGAGCCGAAAATCTTCGAAGATCCTCGCGGGTATTTCATGGAGTCGTATAGTTATAGAGTTTTGTGCGACAAAGGACTTGATTTTAAATTTGTGCAGGACAATCAATCCAGTTCTAAAAAGGGTGTGATCCGCGGTTTGCATTATCAAAATGCTCCCTATGCCCAGGCAAAACTTGTGAGAGTTCTGCATGGAACTATTTTGGATGTTGCGGTTGATATCCGCAGACATGAACCCACGTTCGGAAAATATTTCTCAACCACGCTTTCAGCTGAAAATAAAAAACAACTGCTAATCCCCAGGGGATTTGCTCACGGCTTTATGGTATTAAGTGAAGAAGCAGAAGTATTTTATAAGTCCGATGATTATTACAATCCCCAAAGCGAAGGAGGCATTATTTACAATGATCCTTCGATTGGAATCAATTGGCAATTAAATCCACATGAATTTATCCTTTCCGACAAAGACAAGACACATCCTGAACTTTCGGTTGCAAACTTTATATTTGAATGAAAAAAATATTAGTAACGGGAGGTGCTGGTTTTATTGGTTCTAATTTTATTCCGTATTTTCTTCAGAAGCATCCGGAATATCATATCATCAATCTTGATGCGCTCACCTATGCTGCAAATTTGGATAATCTTAAGGAAATCGAACACGATCCAAGATACTCTTTTATCCAGGGTGATATTTGCGAAAGAGGGCTTGTCGATTCGTTATTCAACGAACACAGGTTCTTCGGTGTAATTCATTTTGCTGCGGAGTCACATGTAGACAATTCGATAACAGGGCCAGAAGCTTTTATAAAAACGAATATCAATGGCACATTCACGCTGCTCGATGTAGCCCGTAAATATTGGATGGATTCACCCTTTAAGGTTAAAGAAGGATTAGGGAATAACCGGTTTCTTCAGATATCAACGGATGAAGTGTATGGTTCGTTAGGTAAGGAAGGATTATTTACGGAGCATACAGCATATTCTCCAAATAGCCCATACTCGGCCTCTAAAGCTAGTAGTGATTTCCTGGTCCGCAGTTATTTTCATACTTATGGAATGAACGTTGTGACAACCAATTGCTCCAATAATTACGGGCCCAAGCAACACGATGAAAAACTTATTCCAACGATTATACGCAAGGCCTTGGCGGGTCAGCCCATTCCCATTTATGGCGATGGTATGAATGTTCGGGACTGGCTTTATGTAATGGATCATGCGAAAGGAATAGAATTAGCTTTTAAAAAGGGCAGGCCCGGCGAAACATACAATATCGGGGGGCGAAATGAGAGAACGAATAATCAAATTGTGGATGTGATCTGCACCGTATTGGATTCCAAGAGGCCTCGCCAGGACGGAAACTCGTATAAACAGCAAATCACTTTTGTGAAAGATCGTGCAGGCCACGATAAACGCTATGCCATTGACGCCTCGAAAATAGAAAAAGAACTTAACTGGCAGGCTGAAGAAAATTTTGAAAGCGGCATACAAAAGACGATCAGTTGGTACCTGGATCAGGTTAAATAACCCACGAAATGCTATCTTTGTCGCCTTATTAAAAAACCATCAAAATCTGTGAAAAAAGCACTCATTACAGGTATTACGGGTCAAGACGGAGCATACCTTGCGGAACTTTTGCTTTCAAAAGGATATGAGGTTCATGGCTTGAAGCGGAGAAGTTCGCTGTTCAATACAGACCGCATCGACCATCTTTACCAGGATCCTCACGAAAAGAACGTAAAACTTAAGCTGCACTATGGAGATTTAAGTGATGCAGGAAATCTGATCAGAATCGTGCAGGAAGTTCAGCCTGATGAAATTTATAATTTGGGCGCCATGTCGCACGTGAAAGTGAGCTTTGATTCTCCGGAATATGCTGCTGATGTAGATGGCGTAGGAACGTTGCGCTTACTGGAAGCCATACGGATTTTAGGACTTGCAGAAAAAACAAGATTTTATCAAGCATCCACCTCGGAACTTTACGGACTGGTTCAGGAAATTCCGCAGCGTGAGACCACACCATTTTATCCAAGGTCTCCATACGCGGTAGCGAAGCTTTATGGTTATTGGATCACGGTAAATTACCGGGAGGCTTATAACATGTTTGCCTGTAACGGCATTTTGTTTAATCATGAATCTCCGCTACGAGGAGAAACTTTTGTTACCCGGAAAATAACAAGGGCAGCTTGTCGCATTGCGTTGGGTTTACAGAAGACTGTTTTCATGGGCAATATTGATTCAAAACGTGATTGGGGTCATGCGAAGGATTATGTACAAGCCATGTGGCTAATGCTTCAGCATCATAAGGCCGATGACTTTGTGATTGCTACGGGAGTAACAACGACCGTCCGTGCGTTTATTGTTAAGGCATTCGAACGACTTGGCATTGTGGTCGACTTTAAAGGTAGTGGGATAGATGAGGTTGGGTTCGTTTCAAAGGTTAATAATCCGGAAGTCAAAGTAAAAATAGGCGATGCTGTAGTGAAGATTGATCCGGCGTACTTCCGCCCTACAGAAGTAGAATTATTAATTGGCGACCCATCCAAAGCGAAGAAAGAGCTCAATTGGGAATTGAAACATGATCTTGATAGCCTGATTGATGACATGGTAAGCAGCGATCTTCAGCTGTTTAAGCGAGATCATTACCTGAAAGAGGGTGGGCACGAAATTTTTCAATATCACGAGTAACCTGGCACGAATCCATTAGACCGTTTTTTAGGAATCTTATTTTATAAATATTGCCACTTAGAATCGACATATTCAAAAAAAATTATGCTTAACAATAGAAGTGTATTGATAACGGGAGGGACAGGGTCTTTTGGTAAAATGTTTACTAATCTTATTCTGAAAAGGTATCCTGCAATTAAGCGTTTGGTTATTTTATCACGCGATGAACAGAAGCATTATCATATGGCGATGGAGTATCCGGAAGCAACGTATCCGGCAATAAGATATTTCATTGGTGATGTTAGAGAGGAGAGTCGGCTAATAAGCGCTTTTGAAGGTATTGATATAGTCATTCATGCGGCGGCCATGAAGCACGTTCATTTGGCTGAATATAACCCTATGGAATGCGTTAAAACAAATATTCTGGGTGCTGAAAATGTGATTAATGCAGCTTTGAAATGTGGAGTTAAAAAAGTAGTTGCCTTATCAACAGATAAGGCTGCCGCACCGATCAATTTGTATGGGGCGACTAAACTAGCATCGGATAAATTGTTTATCGCGGCAAATAATATACGTGGAAAAAGAGACATCACATTTTCAGTGGTTCGCTATGGCAATGTCATGGGCTCCAATGGATCAGTAATGCCATTCTTTTTAAAAAAGAGGTCAGAGGGAGTATTACCCATTACGGATTCACGTATGACCCGATTTAATATTTCTTTGGAGGATGGATGTGAAATGGTTTTTAATGCCATAGAGAATGCATGGGGAGGAGAAATATTTGTTCCTAAAATACCTTCTTATAAGATCGTCGATGTTGCCAAGGCGATTGCGCCAGAGTGTAAACAGGAAATTGTAGGAATCAGACCGGGTGAAAAACTGCATGAGGAAATGATTACAATTTCAGATTCCTTCAATACGCTGGATATGGGAAAATATTATGCTATCCTCCCACAGCAGCCCATTTTTAATGTTGATGAATATAAAACTTTTTTTAAAGCCACTGCCGTCCCTGAAGGCTTCAGCTATGATTCAGGAAACAATCAGGAATGGGAGAGCATTGAAAGTTTAAGGTTCTTGATTAAGAAGCATGTTGATTCGACTTTTTCCCTATAAAAGCATGGATAAAGTAATCCCCTATGGTAAACAATCAATTACGGAAGAAGATATTCAGGCCGTTATTGAAGCATTAAAGTCAGACTTCCTTACACAAGGGCCAAGAATTGCAGCTTTTGAGAAAGCATTTGCTAGCTATGTTGGTTGTACACACGCAGTAGCTGTTGCTAATGGTACGGCAGCACTTCATTTATCCGTGTTAGCTCTTGGAGTAAACCCAGGTGATAAAATAATAACCACTCCCATAACGTTTGCAGCTTCAGCCAATTGCGTTCGCTATTGTGGTGGAGAGGTTGTATTCTCAGATATAGATCCTGATAGTTACCTTTTAGATTATCACAAAGTTCATGAACTGCTTGCGTCATCACCCAAGGGAACGTATAAGGGGATTATACCAGTAGATTTAGCAGGTAGGGCTGTAGATTTGGAACAATTCAGGCAGTTGGCAAATGAATATGATTGCTGGCTTTTAGAAGATGCTTGTCATGCGCCAGGAGGATATTTTGTCGATGAGCAAGGAAACCAACAGAAATGCGGAAATGGAAAATTTGCTGAGTTAGCAATTTTTTCTTTCCACCCGGTTAAACACATTGCTTCTGGTGAAGGAGGAATGATAACCACGAATGACGAGATTTTGTATCGTAAGTTATTAACACTTCGTACCCATGGAATCACTAGAAATGGAGATGGATTTACGAATTCTGTCAGGTTTGCTAATGGAACCCTTGATAAAGACAACGGGCAATTAATTTATCCTAATTGGTACATGGAGATGCAGGAATTGGGCTACAACTACCGCCTTACGGACTTCCAGGCTGCTTTAGGATTAAGCCAGCTCAAAAGAGCAGATCATGGGTTAAACAGAAGAAAGGAAATTGCTGCGAAGTATTTTGAATCTTTTCTGGGAAAATCATTTGTTAAAGGACAATCAGGGGTGGTGGAAGGCCATGCCTACCATTTATACGTGTTGGAGGTAGAAGACCGTTTGGGATTGTATAATTACCTGCGCACTAAAAACATTTTTGCGCAGATACATTATATACCCGTGCACCTGATGCCTTATTACCGCGCGTTTGGGTGGGAAGAAGGCGACATGCCAAATGCTGAAAATTATTATAAGCGGTGTATAAGTTTACCTATGTATCCTACCTTAACCGGCAACGAGCAGCAATATGTAATTGAACAAATTGAATCCTTCTATCGTGGCTAATGTGTGCATCATACCGGCCCGGGGAGGAAGTAAGAGAATTCCCCGAAAGAATATTAAGGATTTTTTGGGAAAGCCCATCATTGCATATTCTATTCAGGCTGCTGTTGAAAGCGAATTGTTTGATGAGGTGATGGTCTCAACTGAAGATGAAGAGATTGCCTCGATTGCTATAAAGTATGGCGCCTCTATTCCTTTTTTAAGAAGTAGAGAGAATGCGGATGATTATGCAACTACAGTGGAGGTGCTGATTGAAGTTTTGAATTCATATAAAAACCTTGGAAAGGAGTTTAGTTTAGCTTGTTGTATTTATCCGACTGCTCCACTGACGCGGGCATCACGAATCAAGCAAGGCTGGGAAGAACTTTCCATTGGTCAATATGATACTGTGTTTCCAGTTACCCGGTTTAGCTATCCCATTTGGAGGGCACTTCAGATGACTGACAAAAAGGTGAAAATGATCTGGCCAGATAACTTGACAAAGAGGTCTCAGGACCTGCCAACTGCTTTTCATGATGCCGGGCAGTGGTATTGGTTTAAGGTGGAGCAAATGATTAATTCAAACCAACTTTGGACGACTAATACAGCCGGTGTTGAAATTGATGAATTGGAAGTTCAGGATATTGATAACGAAACTGATTGGAAATTGGCAGAATTGAAATATGAGTTATTACAAAATCCTTGAGAAGAATATATACGTTAGAAATGAATTTTCTATCGTGCCTATTCGCATGGAGGATCGTTTTGCAATTATGAAATGGAGGAACGAACAGATTTATCACTTGCGCCAAAACAAAGCGCTTACTATTGAAGATCAGGAGAGATACTTTAACGAGGTAGTAGTTAAATTATATGATCAGGAAAAACCGAATCAGATTTTATTTTCTTATCTAGAAAATGACACATGCATTGGTTATGGAGGATTAGTTCATATTAATTGGATAGATAAGAATGCCGAGATTTCCTTTGTTATGAACACTGAATTAGAACCGAATTTTTTCGGATTTCATTGGATTAACTATTTAAGTTTGATTGAGCAAGTAGGATTTCTAGATTTGAAAATGCATAAGTTATTCACATATGCATTTGACTTACGCCCACAGTTGTATACAATTTTTGAAGCTGAGGGTTATCTTAAAGAAGCTGTACTTCGCGAACATTGTTATTTTGAAGGTCAATATATTGATGTTGTTATTCATGGAAAGTTGAATCAAATTAGGTGATATGAATGATATTAAATTAGTAAAACTAACGGTTGATGATATTGAGTTAGTCAGAAATTGGCGAAACAGTCAAGAAGTTGCTGCTTATATGTATACCGAAAATCATATTACGGAGAGTCAACAAAAGAGCTGGTTTGAAAACATCAATCATGATAAATCAATCTATTGGATTATAGAATATGAAGGAAGAAAATTGGGTTTGGCAAGCGTAAACTATATTGATAGGACATTACAAAGTTGTTATTGGGCATTTTATTTAGGTGATACTTCTATACGAGGAGGTGGAATAGGTGCGAAAGTTGAATTCAACGTTTTAGAATACGTTTTTAATGAACTAAAGCTTAACAAACTTCGCTGTGAAGTGTTTGTTACAAATGGTAAGGTAATAAAAATGCATGAAAAATTTGGGTTTAGAAGAGAGGCTTATTATAGAGAGCACTGCATAAAAGGAAAAGAAAAACTGGATGTAGTGGGGCTCGCTTTGCTTAAAACGGAATGGGATTTGATTAAAGGTGTAATGAAAATTAAGATTTATGGAGAATAAAATTTCCCTGCATGATCAGTACAAACACGACTTCTCATTTACGCAGAGAGATGTTGAAAAATTTGCTGAGGCTTCGGGTGATTTTAATCCAATACACCTAGATGATAAGTATGCCAAGAAATCAATTTTTAAAAGAAGAATACTCCACGGGTTTTTGGGCGGGAGTGTATTTTCAAAGGTTTTTGGTACTTTATTTCCTGGTAATGGCACAATATACTTAAAGCAGAACATGACTTTTTATAAGCCCATGTTCTCGGATGTAAACTATAGTGCAATATTTGAGGTTATTCAAGTAATGAATGACAAGAAAAGAGCACTTGTTAAAACAGAAATACAAGATGAGGAAGGTCAGGTAGTTATTAGTGGTGAAGCCCTTATACAACATGATTCAATTGGATAATTTCAAAATAGATAAAAACTCACCGGTTTTTATCATTGCAGAGCTTTCCGCAAATCATAATGGAAATTTAGACACAGCGATTGCAACTATCAAAGCTGCGAAGCGCGCTGGCGCAGATTGTATAAAACTTCAAACCTACACGGCTGATACCATTACCATTGATTCAAGGAATCCTGATTTTTTAATAAAGGGTACCATTTGGGAAGGGAGAAATCTATATGATCTTTACAAGGAGGCGTATACACCCTGGGAATGGCACAAAACTTTATTTAAAGCTGCAAAAGAAGAAGGATTGATTTGTTTCTCTTCTCCTTTTGATAAAACCTCGGTTGATTTTTTAGAAGGCATTGGTGTGCCTGCCTATAAAATTGCCAGTTTTGAAATTACGGACATTCCATTGATAGAATATGTGGCATCTAAAATGAAGCCTGTCATAATTTCGACTGGTATTGCTGAAGAGCAAGATATTGAACTGGCATTGGATGCTTGTAGAAGGATGGGCAACGAAGATATTGCTTTGCTGAAATGTACCTCTAGTTATCCTGCCCCGGTAGAAGAAGCTAATATGATTATGGTCAAAGATATGGCAGAGCGGTATGGTGTAATTGCTGGTTTATCTGATCATACTATAGGAAGCACTGTCCCCATAGTCGCCACTTGCTTTGGCGCTAAAATTATAGAAAAGCATTTTATTCTTGATCGCGCTATCGGGGGGCCCGATGCGAGTTTTTCGATGAATGAGACCGAGTTCACACAAATGGTACTAGCAGTAAGAGAAGCAGAGAAAGCGATTGGAAAAATCGATTACAGCCTTACTCCTAAACAAGCGAAGGGCAAAGATTTTTCAAGATCATTGTATGTAGTTAAAGACATCAGAGCGGGGGAATTAATTACAGAAGAAAATGTGAGATCTATACGCCCAGGATTTGGCATGCACCCCAAATACTATAATGAGATTATAGGAAAGCACGCAACGATTGATTTAAAGCGCGGTTTCCCTTTAGAGCATAAGCATATTATTTGAGGGTTTCTATTTGGTCAGATAATAAATTCATGCTGGTGCAGTTATTAGCTTATTGCCATTCCAGTAAAACTAAATGTTGAATATTTACACTGGACTCCAATGATCGGTAAGAAATTAGTAAGTCAAAGTCTGATCTATGGGTTATCGAGTTTGCTCATTAATGGAAGTAATTTTTTTCTTATCCCTCTTTATACGCATTATCTTACCACAGCCGAGTATGGTGTTATCGGAAGTGTAACCCTATTTAGTACTATTGTTACAGCTTTTTTAACATTCGGCCTAAATAGTGCTATTACCAGGTTTTATGTTGAATTTGATAAAGAGGAGTTTGGCCGGTTTTTATTCTCTGTTTTTTTATTCCAAATAGTATTGGCTTGCCTTATTGTGGGGATATTTATTTTTTTTGATGGCTTTTTTTTAGATCATTTATTTACCAGCGTTCCTTATAATCCGTTTTTGAAGTATGGGATTTATATTGGACTAACGGGCATTTTTTCAACGATACCCTTGGCTTTATTACAGGCCCAATCCAAAGCTCTTCTCTATAGAATACTAACTACCTCATCATTCATAATAGTGACTACTCTCATGATTTTGTTTATCGTATTTAAGAAGGAGGGAAGTCTGGGAGGAATAAGGGCAGCACTTTATGCCAATCTTTTCATGATGCTTATTTATGTGTGGTTTATATTAAGAAATGGAAAAATTAATTTTAAAGTAAATTATATAAAAACCGCTCTGCTATTTGGCCTGCCTATCATGGTGTATTCTTTGTTTGGAGTATTGACAGAATTATCCTCAAAATATTTTATAGAGCGTTTTATTTCCCTATCGCAACTAGGTATTTATAACGTTGCCCAACAAATTGCCTCATTATTAGTATTGTTGATAAATGCAGTTAATATGGCATGGGTGCCGATATTTTATGAAGAAGCTAAAAAGAACGAATACTCAACACTGTTCTCTGATTTTGGAAAACTGCTAATATTTGCAACAACATTCGTAGGGCTAACTTTATCATTGTTTTCGAAAGAATTGATATCGCTATTAATGCCAGAGAGTTATTACAGCGCATCCATTTACATTCCTTATTTGGTTTTAGCTTATTTATTTGGAAGCGGTTATTGGGTGTTGGTCATCAATCCAATTGGCTTCTCGAAGAAGACAATCTATTTGCCACTACTAACAGTATTATCTGGAATATTATCAATATCCTTATCGTTACTTTTGATCCCAACTGTGGGAGTAATAGGTGCTGCACTATCAACACTGATCAGCTATTGTGTTCTTATTTTAGTAACGTATGCGGTTTACAGAAAGCACTCAGCTGTTAAATATGATTTTAGAACAATGAACACAATGGTGGTGCTGGGAGTGTTTTTGTACATACTCTCCACTCAAATTCCATTGAAGGGAATTTCAATGGTTATTTCAATAAAGATTTTGCTCATTGGAATTTTTATCTTTTCATTGCACTATATGAAAATATATTCCTTTCAGGACGTTAGGCATTTTATTAAGGAAAGACTTAATTAAACATCATGCAAAAGTTATTGATAACACATGCACTTAAATTTGGAATCAAGCTGTTCAAATCTGCTGCTTCAAACTTACATATGCTTGCTAAGAAATTGGATAGGATAGCTCTCATCACCCCTGCCGAAAGAAATATTTTAAAAAGAAATGCACAATTTAGGGACAAGCATAAAGACAAGCGGGCTTTCGTTATCGTGAATGGCCCGTCTTTAAAGCAACAAAATATTGACATGCTTGAGAATGAAATTACTTTTGTTGTCTCAGGCTTTTTTCGGCACGAAGTAGTTAAAAAATGGCAGCCCACTTATTATAGTATACTTGATAAAAATTTTTTCGTTGACAACGAACATACGGACTTTTTTTTTAAACAATTAAATGAAGTCATAAAGGATAGTATATTTTTTATCCCATTATTTAGAGGTTGGACCGCGAACCAGAACAGAAAATTGCTGCCTCTGCAAAACACCTATTACATTGCAACTGCAGGAGATGGTAATTCTGAATTGGATATGACAGAAGTTGTTCAATCATTTCATATGGTTAGCGCTTTTGCATTGGCACAAGCAATTTATATGGGGTGTTCCCCAATATATCTACTTGGCTTCGATCATGACTATCTTGCTAATCGTGGCGTTGACCAACATTTTTATACCGGCGGGACAATCCCAGGCATGGCAGGTACAACTGTAACTCTGGCTGAAAGGATTCCGTATGACACGGAGATTAAGGCATATCTTAAGCTATGGAAGAATTATCGATCCTTAGCTCGTATAGCGAAGAAGAGAGGGATCAAGATTTATAATGCCACTAAGGGGGGCTATTTGGATGTGTTTGATCGATTTGATTTTGAATCGCTCTTTAAAGGAAATGGCAATTAAATTGACTTCGGCTATGAAATTTCGATTACAGGCCGTCAACAGCAAGAGATTGTTATTTTTTTAAAATTAATATTACTAATAACATGGAAATAAAAAGGAAATTAGATTACCTGTTACTGGTTTCTCTTCTCTTGGTAATATTGGCAATTCCTTTTAGACCGGTGTGGGGATCTTATACGATCGTTCTGCTCGCGGTAATTGGATTAGCAAATGCGGTTATTCTAAAGAGAATTGAAAAACAACCCCTTTTTGTTTACTTGCTAGGTGTGGCTTATATTGTTCGAGTGCTTTGGATATTTCGCGCTGAAGATTTCCCCTATGCACTTGGACGATTGGAAACGGAATTTCCACTTCTGGCTTTCCCATTAATATTTTCAACTTTTGATGTTACACACAAATTAAAACGCTTAGGGGTAAGAATTTATTGCCTGGTAATGATGATGACCATGACGTACGGATTCTTTCAATTGATTTTATATTTCCAAAATTCGCCATACACATTTTTAGAGTATACACAGTTTCATCTAGATCCAGAGTGGTTTTGGGAAAACTCTCGTCATTTTGCTCAGAAAATGCTCACGTGGGAGGGAGCCCATTATTCGTTTATCAACATCGCGATCCTTTATGGTTTGCACCTTTTTTTTTATATCGAAAACAAATCCAAGGTCGACAAGTTGCTTTTAATTATTTATGCCGTGATGACCTTTTTATTTTTAGTTTATACCGGATCACGAATTGGATTTTTTGCATTTGTTGCCGCATTAATCGGTTATGCCGTATTTTCTAACAAATTGATTTTTGAAAAAAAATGGATGTCACTGAGTTTTTTTTTCCTAGGTATATTTGTTTTTGTAGCTTGTTTAAGTAAGTGGGGTGCTCAAATTGAGCCTGTACGATATCATTATTGGAGTAGAGCTGTAACAGCAATCGAAGGAAAATTGTTACTAGGCCATGGAACAGGATCTGGATGGATAATCATGCACGAGCCGGAGTTCGAACAGAAGATTGGCTGGGCAGTAAATCATCCCCACAATCAATATCTGTCTGAGCTGATGCAATTCGGCTTGCTGGGGTCAATGCCGTTATTTTTATTTTTCCTAGCTGCAACATGGCATGGCCTTGTAGTTAAGGATCGGGAGCTTCTGTCCGTTATATTTACCGGAATGGTTTTTATGATTACGGAAGCACCCCTTAATTCAAACAAGGGAATTGTGCCATTTGTTTTGCTTATTTGTTTGCTTGCAAATTTTAGTGTAGAGAAAGCAAGAGTCAAATAAAATCCGGAGGTTTTGATTAACGGAAGTTAATCAAAGAGTACTTTATCTCTTGATTCAGATGAATGATACAACAATAGTCAGAGAAGTCAAGATCATGGTTGGGTCAACTTGGGTTGGTAAATTAATAATGACTTAAACAGGATGCTGAAGCTATTCTCCACTATTTGCTCAAAAACATTGAAACGGGGATATAAATAAAATTATCCGTTGACAGTTTTGGACTCCTGATCCCCACTGAAAGCCGAAGGGAAAATTAATTTGTACTTGGGTTCTTTTTTAGACAGGTAATAACTCAATAAAATAGCAAAAATGAAACTACCGTGTGCAAGCTTGAACGTTTCGTGGAATAGTCCATAAGTCAGAATCCCCATAAGGCCATAAAATACTCCTGGTGAAGAATAGAAATAATATTTTGTCATTCTGTAAATAATAAACAGGATCGTTGTGAGTCCTACTAATCCCGTCCTGAGAAGAACATCTGTATATTGGTTATGGGCTGAAGCTCCTACTGTACGATATTCATCGTACAGTAAATACAAACCGGCGTAATTACTGCCAAATAATGGATGAACGACAACGTACTGAATTATTTGATTGAAGACATACACCCGATAACCTTCCGATGTTCTTGAATTGGTCAGATTGTAATTTCCGTAAGAGAGCAGGTATTGAGAAAAGAAATCAATGATTTGTCCGATAATAGTTTCACGAAAAACAAAAACGAATACGATACCCAAAAGAAAGGCCCCCAATAAATACTTCACATTGATTTTTCTAAAATTTAGCGCACCCCAAATAAGTGCAGCCACACCAAATGCAACAATGGATGACCGAGAGAATGTTAACACCAGGCCAACCAGAAGAATAGTTAAAAATAGTATTTTATATACCAATTTATACCCCGTCTCATGGAATAGAACAAAAAATGCAAAGACAATAATAAAGCCAAACCTGTTTGATCCGATTAAATCTTTTGTTGCGTAAAAATCACCACTGTAACCGATTGAAATCAATTCAAAAAAAAGCATTAATGAATAGGCCATAGAAACGTATATAACTGCTTGCTTGAATTTTTCAAAATAAGTATCCTCAATTTTTATGAAAATAAGTGTAAAAGGAATCATGAATACTATATAGCTCGATGTCACTCTCGCCGCATAATAAAGGTCATTCATGAAAAGCCTTGGAATCCCCACTATATAAATGAAGGTATAAACCAGCACCAAGAACACTCCGGTTTTACTATAGCGGTATTTGATAAATGGAAGGAATAGAAGTAACAGGTAAAAATAATTAATGAAAAGCCCGGATTGGCCGGAAGCAACGCTAATCGGAATCAGAGATGCGCTGGCGATTAATAAAATAAGGCTGTTCTTGATGGAAAATGACCGCATCGTTTTTTTCTCGAAGCTTAGACGTGTTCAGCAAGATATGATTTAAAACCCGCCAAGATCATCAATTCATGATGTATACCCAAAGCAAATTAGAATAAACTAACAGTCAGACTTGAAAACCATGACAGATAGTTTATAACCCACTAAATAATTTGTTGAGAATTCCACATATTTAATGCCGCTTATCATTCTACGACATTACTTTAAGCTTGGATTGCCGCTTTGCGGTCTGGGTTTTAACACAATATTTATAGATAACGCAAAGTAATCCAAAGAACTTTGCGTTCAACTCCGAAACTTTAGCTTCTTTTATAAATCTCATTCGCCACCTTTTTTAAAAAAAACTCAGATAAAATTGGTGATATTTGTTGAAATTAACTGCTTAGATTTTGTCATGCGTAAACTTATCACGGCTTTAATGCCTCCAGTCATTGTTAATTTCGGAAAATCTATTTATTATTTTTTCCTTCGGGAAAGAACATACAGTATTGATGGTTGTGAAGTTCTTCTTCCGCCTCAGCACAGACTCGATTTAATTCAAAAAAGGGTTAAAACTTATGATATGTTTTTGCCTATATTATCGGAACATCTTGATAAAGAAAAGTATGTTATTGATGTTGGAGCAAACATTGGGGACAGCGCAATCCCGTTTTTGAAAAAAGGGATAAAAACCATCTGTGTTGAACCGTCAGAATATTTTTTCTCCTATCTAAAAAAGAATCTTGCATCGAATGGTTTTGAGAAAAATACTGTTTTGATAAAGAAATTTGTTTCCAACTCAACAACTAAAATAAACCTTTTTATCAAGGATGGGACCGCCTCCACATTGATGCATCAGAGTGATACGGAAGCCGTGGAAGATGTGTCTTCCTTTGTTACCTTGGATAATCTTCTGGAAGTGAATGGCGCAAATGTTTCCTTAGTTAAGGTTGATACGGACGGTTTTGATTTTGATGTTATTCTGAGCGGAATTAATGGGTTAAGGGAAAATGAGCCTATTCTGTTTTTTGAGAATATGATTACTCAGAAAAATGTGAAGGACTACCAGCAAGCTTATAAAGCTCTGGAAAGTATTGGATATGATAAGATAGCGATCTTTGATAATCTTGGAAATATTATTCTTGATAATTCAACTTGGGGGAATGTCATTTCCCTAAACAGATATACGTTAGGCAGGGACGCTATCCCCTTTTACTATACTGATATTGTTTGCTGTACGGCACGGAATAGCGCACTTGTTCAACGCTCCCTTGAACAATTCAATACAAGGTATAACTCGCAGAATATAGTGGGGTAAAATTCATCTCGGTGGCTGCACCATTGGACATTCCCGACTGAGATCGGATATTGCTAATTGCCTATTATGCCTATTACGATCGTTGAATGGATAAATCATAATATAATCTGTGCCTGAAGCAGGCACAGTGTGATCATGACTATCTGTGTTGAAAATTAAAAAAAATGTAAGGGGTTTAAATAGTCATGTAAGATTGAGTATCAAGACTTAAAGTTATATTTTTGCAACTTATTCTAAAGGCATGACAGAAATAGAAGAAGTCAAATATGAAGGTGAACTTTTCGCTCTGATTGTGCGGAGTTCCTTCAAAAAACCTGGTATATCTTTTTTCACAAGTGGCGAATGGTCTCAGCAGTTGGCCTATATGAATCATCCTGCGGGTAAGATCATTGAGCCTCATGTGCATAATCCAGTAAAAAGAGAAGTTCATTATACTCAAGAAGTATTGTTCCTCAAGAAGGGAAAATTAAGAGTTGATTTCTACCTGGAGAATCAGGAATACATAGAAAGTAAGGTTTTAGAAGAAGGAGACGTTATTTTGTTAATGACAGGCGGTCATGGCTTCGAGGTTTTGGAAGAAATTGAAATGATCGAAGTTAAACAAGGACCTTACGCAGGAGATTTTGACAAGACCAGATTTAAACCAAAACCGCATGCAGGTACCCGTTAACGAGCCACTGTTGGATGGTAATGAAAAAAAATACCTTCTGGAATGTATTGATACCGGATGGATTTCATCGGAAGGGCCTTTTGTAAGGCAATTAGAAGAAAAACTTGCGACTTATTTCGACAGGAAATTTGCCGTTGCTGTGTGTAATGGGACTATTGCCATTGATGTAGCTGTGGATGCACTTGAGTTGCGGGCTGGAGATGAAGTTATCATGCCTTCATTTACAATTATTTCGTGCGTCTCCGGATTATTACGAAAGGGATGTGTACCGATCTTTGTTGATCAACAACCAGACTCATGGAACATGGATGTTCATCAAATTCAACAAAAGATCACATCACGAACAAAAGCGATCATGGTCGTACACATTTATGGTTTACCTGTTGACATGGACCCGATTTTGGAGCTGGCAAAAAAGCACAGTCTTCTGGTCATTGAAGACGCAGCTGAAATGATTGGACAGACATACAAAGGAAAAAAGTGTGGAGGTTTTGGTGATATTTCTACGCTAAGCTTCTATCCCAACAAACATATTACGACCGGTGAGGGAGGTATGATTTTGACCGATAATCCACGATTGGCAGAACGTTGTCGCTCATTGCGGAATCTCTGCTTTGTGCCTGAAAAACGGTTCATTCATTACGAACTGGGATACAACGCTCGCATGACCAATCTTCAGGCCGCCATAGGGTTGGCCCAGTTTGAAAGAATTAATGAGTTTTTGGAAAAGAAGAGATCGATTGGGGCTTTTTACCAAAAGCATCTAATGAATCTTCCATTTGTAACTCCACCTCTTAAAAAGACTAGTTACGCTGAAAATATTTATTGGGTCTTTGGTTTAGTCCTTGATCACGAGTATGAACACGATGCACAATACGCCATGACGGAACTTGCCAAACTTGGCGTAGGCACTCGACCTTTTTTCTGGGGACTTCATGAGCAACCTGTGTTGAAGAAGTATCAATTCTATAAGGAAGAAAAATTTCCAGTATGTGAAAATCTAAGTCGTAATGGTTTCTATATTCCCAGTGGCCTCGCAGTTACTGAAAATCAAATGCTTTATGTAGTCGAAAAAGTAAAACAGATTATTCATAAATAATAAAAGATGAGTCAGTTTTTTGATTATTCAAAATACTATAATCTCCTATATAAGGATAAGGATTATTCGGGTGAAATCAATTATGTGGAATCGCTGATAAGGCGTTTTCATCCCTCAGCCAAGAGTATTCTAGATATTGGATGCGGCACGGGGATCCATGCGTCGCTGCTCGCTGATCGGGGATACACGATCCATGGAATGGATTTGAGTAATGAAATGTTAACATTAGCAAACCAAAAACGAAAATCGAACTTAACATTCTCACAAGGTAATATTCAAAATTTTAAACTTAATAGAAAGTTTGATGTGATCACATCCTTATTTCATGTGATGTCATATCAAACGTCCAATGAAGCAGTAGCGCTTTCTTTTCAATCAGTTTTTGATCATCTTGATGATGAAGGAGTATTTATCTTTGATTGTTGGTATGGCCCGGGCGTTCTTCTTGACTTACCTAAAGTTAGGATCAAGAGAATGGAGGATGAAAGATTAAAAGTATTAAGGATAACTGAACCCTTAATGGACATTAACCGATCAACGGTTGAGGTAAATTTTGAAGTAAACGTTTTTGAAAAACAAACGGAAGAAAGACAAACTGTTTCCGAGAAACATTTTATGCGATATTTTTTTCAAAACGAGCTGTACCTTTTTGCGGAGGCTGCCGGCTTAAGCATCGCTGATATTTATGCATGGCTTTCTGAGACCAAGCCCAATGATTCCTCCTGGTATATAACCGTTATTTGCAGGAAGATTAAATGAAAAGGGTTGGCTTGTTCATATATGTTGCTTATGGATCAGGGGGAATGTTTCAGTATGGTCAGCAGATTCTTGAGGCATTACTCGCTTTACCAAGGAATCAATTTGAAATAACTGTTTTTTATGTTGATAACGCTTGGTCAGAGATCATCCCAGAGAGAATAGCAAAGCATAAAATTACCTTTCCGACATTTGTGGATAATTTTTTGAAGGTGCTTTTCATACTTCATTTCCCCGATTTTGTTTTGAGGATTTTATTTCGTCTAACTCAATTAAGACGCATCTCCAATTCTAATTTGGATCTTGTTATTTTTCCTTCGCAGGATCTTGCAGGTGTTTTTTTAACAAAAAAATCAGTTAACGTAGTTCATGATATGATGCATCGTTATGAGCCGCAATTCAAAGAGTCTTCTTCTTTTGGTCGGGGTAAATTTAGAGATCGGTTATTTGAATCTTTTTGTGAAAACTCGATGGTGGTTCTTGTGGACTCTAATGTTGGGAAAAATCAAATGAAAGAGTCTTATGGTGTTGATGAGCGTAAGATTGATATCTTGCCTTACGTCGCACCTTCCCATATCGTATCTTACAATGACAGTTTAAACACGCAATACTTTAAGGATGTAAATCTACCTGCTAAATTTGTTTTTTATCCAGCACAGTTCTGGCCACATAAAAATCATAAGATTTTAATTGAAGCTGCGGAATTATTAAAAGAAGACATTAAGGACTTTCAACTTTTATTTCTAGGTCCGAAGAAACACGCATTTCATGATTTGTATGAAATGGTTAGGGAAAAGAATTTGTTGGACACAATAAAATTTATTGACTATGTGCCTAATGAGGTACTTGGTGGATTTTATTTACGTGCCCGTGCGATGATTATGCCAACTTTCTATGGCCCCACCAACATTCCCCCTCTCGAAGCTATTGCATTGAAATGCCCAGTTGCCGTTTCAAACATTTATGGGATGCCTGATCAGTTAGGAGATGCTGCTCTCTATTTTGATAACAAGGATGTGCGGGATGTAGCCAAAGTCATTTCAATGCTTTGGACCGATGATTCAATATGTGCAGCGCTGAAGAATAAATCAGAAAAACATGCACTAGAATGGAATCATGAAAAGTTTAACTTGCGATTACGCGAGATCATAAACGTTAATTTGCAAGAAGCGTAACAACTCAAATCCAAGATCCAATTTGTAAAAATAGAACAGTCTGTCATTTTTTTTTGCAGGAAAATTAAGAGCTGACATTTTTCCAAATGAAGGTGAGGATTTGAAAAGACAGCTCGCATTCTTGGAGAGACTTCCAGACTAAAAGAAATGGACTATAGAATGAAAATTCTTGTTTTCGGAATTAATTATTTTCCAGAGTCTATCGGAATAGCAAAATACTCAACAGAAATGTGTGAGTGGCTTGCCGATCAAGGACATCATATAGAAGTTATTACCGCCATGCCTTATTATCCGTATTGGCGTGTTATGGATTCGTATAAATGGAAATGGTGGTATACTGAGATAATAAAAAGTGTTAAAGTCTGCCGTTGTCCTTTGTATGTGCCGGGCAATGTTACCGGAAGATCAAGAATCATTCATGAATTATCATTTGCCCTGAGCTCTTTCGTGTATTGGATTAATAGTCTTTTTAGAAAGTATGATGTAATAATTTGTATCGCACCTCCCCTACCAACGGGATTAAATGGATTACTTTATAAAATATTTCATAAAAGAAGTTTGATGATATATCATATTCAAGACCTCCAGCTGGATGCGGCCAAGCAAATGGGACTGATAAAAAATAAGAGAATTCTCAGCTCAATTGGTAAATTGGAAAAATTGATACTTAGAAGAACTGATTACATCACGTCCATAAGCGAGGGGATGATTAGAAATATTGGTTTAAAGGGAGTTCGACCAGAAAAAATCATTAGTTTCAGGAACTGGATAGACACAAACAAGATCAGGCCTGAACCGGCAGATCCATCCATCAAAAAAAAATTTGGCGTAGATTCATTTAAAAAGGTAATTCTTTATTCTGGCAACATAGGGGAAAAGCAAGGGTTAGATAATATTATTGGAGTCGCGGAGCTTCTGAAAAATTCTAGTATTGTTTTTCTGATTATTGGTGATGGAGCTTACAAAGAGAAATTGGAGGAGTCTGTTTTTTTGAAAGGTTTAGAAAACGTAAAGATGTTTCCATTACAACCTGTAGACATATTTAATAAGGTATTGAATATGGCCGACCTACACTTGGTACTTCAGAAGAAAGCAGCGGCAGATTTGGTTATGCCATCTAAACTTACGGCCATTCTTTCAGTTGGAGGAGCGGCAATTGTTGCTGCTGAGAAGGGAACAACGCTATATGATATTGTGACTGAAAATAAGATTGGAATTATTGTTGAGCCGGAAGATTTGCAATCGCTTAAGGATTCTATTGTGAAAAATATTGATTCCGATTTAATCCAGGTAAAAAAAAATGCGCGACGTTATGCAGAGACCAACCTTGAAAAGGAGATAATCATGGAACAATTTCAATCCTTCCTACAAATGAATCTGAAAAAAAGAACCGAGGTCAGATGAAAAAACAAGGATTGACAGGATTGCGCTTTGAGGAGATCATAGACTTTTCAGTTTTTGTATTTGCTTTTCTAATTCCGATCTCTTCCTTTCTAAGTACACGAGTGCTTTTGCTGACGTTCATTGTCAGCATCTTTTTATTGGGCGATTACCGAAGGTTACGAAACACATCCTGGGATATTTTTTTGTACTCACTGATCATTATTTTTGGCGTTTTCTATTCCGACGACTTGGCCATGTCATTAAAAATATTGGAAACCAATTTTAGTTTATTGGCAATACCTGTTGTGGTTGTTAGAATGAAAAATCTTAATGAAAAAAAAATAATCAAAATTTTTTATTTTTTTGTCGCGGGTCTTCTTTTGGCTTCCTGCATTTCTCTTGTCAGAGCTTTTTTTTCCTATGAGGAAACGAAAGACGTTCGGTTTTTTTTCTTCTATCAGTTTACAAATGTAATTAATTCTCACCCGACCTATTTTGCATACTATCTGATTTTTGCAATTGCATTTGGGTTATACATTCTTTACTATAACAAAAGCGACCTTAGTCCCTACCTGATAATCAGCATTTTGATTTTTCTTTTTGTGGTGCTCGTGTTGACAGGCGGGAGGACGGCTTTCATCAGTATTCTATTAACCTTTTCTTTTTTTATTTTGAGGTTTCTCGTTGGCGAACGGGGCGTGCACAAAAAGACTACGATTGTTTTAGTTGCGGCGTTGATGATTGTAATGTTTTTGGTAAACGTTGTTGATTTAGGAAACAGATATTCTGCCCTTAACGATTCATGGGAACGTTTTGTCTTGTGGGAGTCCGCCGTTCGGGCCACGCCTAGCATCTTGTGGGGGGCAGGTACGGGCGACACGAAATTATTGAATGACTATTATTTGTCTCACAACCTTGCGCAGTATGCAGAAGGAAGTTATAACGCACACAACCAGTTTATTCAAATCTTATTTAGCAATGGGGTTTTTGGCCTCCTTGCAGTGCTCATCATGCTTGCACGTCCGCTTTATGTTTCTGTCATCCAAAAAAATGCCCTTGGAGTTCTAGTTTTTTTCCCCTTTCTCATTTACGGAATGACTGAGGTTTTTTTGGGTAGATACCAGGGGGTAGCTTTCTTTGTCTTGTTGCATCAGTGCTTCATTGCTCAGTATCAACGTGATACTCCTGTGTTCTCGTTGAAAAGCAATTGATTTTTGCCCATCTTTGCCATCTTAAAAATTAAGAAATGTCAGGATTAATCCGTGCGATCTTCTTTCTGGGTGATTTAATCTTCCTGAATTTCGCTATTTTTTTTTCCTACTTCTTTCTAAGTATATCATTAACGGGCCAAGAAAAGATAAATGGTATTTATCTTTTCATTTTCAGCAATCTGACATGGCTGTTTTTGCTTATCTCTTCCAACCCCTATGGCCTTTCCAGAAATTCCGGTATTGCAAAAATTATAAAAACTCAACTGAGCTTTGTTTTTATTCACATACTGGTCGTGACTTCACTGATTTTTTTCCTCAAGAAAAGTTATGAGCTCTTTCAAATTGGATTGTTGTACCTTCTTTTTGTTCCCGCATTCCTTTTTTGGAAGATTTTTATGCTGTATCTGCTTAATGTTTTCTCGAAAAAGAGTCTTGAGGTGAGAAATGTTATCATCGTGGGGAAGCCCGAGTTAAGGCATGAAATCAAAGGTTACTTCGAAAGCCATTCCGAAGAGAAGTATCAAGTTCTTGAATTTTTTGAAAATGAAGGGGAAAGAATTCCACTTGAGAAAATCCAGTTTTTTTGCCGAGAGAATATCGTGCATGAAATTTACTGTTACCAGCCCTCTGTTCAAAATACGGAAATTAAGCAGCTTATCGATTTTGGACTCGATGCGATGATTCGGGTTAAACTTCTGGCTGACGTCCGTCAATTTCCGCAAAAATCATTGGAATCCGACGTATACGATCAGGCTCCGGTTATTAATATAACGATAATACCACTTGATGATGTAAGAAATCAAAGAGTGAAAAGAGTGTTTGATATAGTATTTTCGGTGAGTTTTATTTTACTGGTATTAACATGGCTGCTGCCGATAATCGCTATTATTATTAAACTCGATTCAAAAGGCCCGGTATTTTTCAAACAAAAGAGAAGCGGAAAGGATAATAAGCCCTTCGATTGTCTTAAATTCAGGACAATGAAAATGAATGCGGAGGCAGATACAAAACAGGCCACATCCAATGACTCCCGTATTACTAAAGTGGGTGGCTTCTTACGAAAGACAAGCCTGGATGAATTTCCGCAATTTTTCAATGTTCTGTATGGAACAATGTCTATCGTAGGTCCCCGACCTCATATGTTAAAGCACACTGAGCAATACAGCAAACTCATTGATAGGTTTATGGGCAGACATTACGTTAAGCCGGGAATAACAGGACTTGCACAAAGTATGGGGTATCGTGGTGAAACCAGAGATTTGATTGATATGAAAAACAGGGTAAGGATGGATCGTTTTTATATTGAGAATTGGTCTTTATTTTTTGATATCAAGATTATTATTCAGACCATCACCAGCTTATTACGCGGAAGCGAAAAAGCATTCTAAACAAAATATCGGCGTGGCTTCTTATCTTTTTCTATATTCTGCTACATCGTTTACCATCGCCATATTATTTTTTCCGGTGCTGATAAAACTGTTGACACAATGGAAGCTTTTTGATTCTTCAGGACATCATAAAATCCACCAGGGATTTACACCATCCATGGGAGGCATACCCATTGTTATTGGAGTAGTCTTTAGCGTTCTCATTGCTTTTTCTCTTGCTGACTGGATCAGCATGAAGTTTTTTTTTATTTCCTTAGCCTTGATGTTCATTACCGGACTCAGGGATGACGTTCTTACTTTAACACCGAGAGATAAATTATTAAGCCAACTTTTACCCGTTATTATCCTCGTAGTTTTTGGCGATGTCGTGCTTGATTCCTTTTATGGATTCTCCCCTGAGTTTGAATTTCCAAAATCCTTGGCCTGGGGTGTGAGTATATTTTCAATCATCATTTTCACCAACGCCTACAATCTAATTGACGGCCTAGATGGCTTAGCTGGAAGTATTGGGGTGATCGCATTACTGTGCTTTGGGTGCTGGTTTTACACGACCGACAATTATCCTCTTTCTCTCATTTCTTTGGTATTCGCCGGATCAATTTTGGGTTTTCTATTCTTCAACTGGCAACCTTCAAAAGTGTTTATGGGTGATACAGGTGCGCTAACAATAGGATTTCTTCTCTCTTTTCTGGCTATTCAATTTGTGAACCAGAATTATTCCCTTTCACCGAATCATGTGGCGCGTTTTCAGGCCTCTATCGGTACTGTAATTTGTGTGCTCATCATTCCGGTGTTTGATACCATACGGGTGATTGTCCTACGACTAAGGAAATTTGAATCGCCCTTTCACGCCGATCGAAACCACCTCCATCACCAGTTCATAAATCTAGGTTTTTCTCATGCACAGGCGGTATTAATGATTGGTGGTATCAATATCTTTTTTGTTTTTCTGGCTTGGATTTTAAGGGAAAAGAGTGATCTTTTAATTTTACCTTTGGCCATTGGTATATGCCTGATCATCAATCAGGTTTTAAAAGTGGCCCAGCAAAGACATGTAAATGGAAGAAAGAGTTAAAATTCTAAAAGCCGAAATAGATTCGTTCAGTGGAACATCTTCGTCTGATCTTGAAAATTTTCGGTTGAAATACATCAGCAAAAAGGGTGAAGTTTCGCTGCTTTTTGAAGACCTGAAAACTGTGCCTGCAGATCAAAAGCGCGCGGCCGGCCAGCTTCTCAATGAATTAAAAAAGTCAGCGGAAGCTAAGTTTAGAGAACTGACTGAAAATATTGGTAATCAGGATGCGGTTTCACAAGAAATTGACCTGACGCTCCCTGCAGTACCCAATACAATTGGCAACCTCCACCCCCTTAATATAACCCGCTATCAGATCATAAAAATTTTTGAGCGTCTTGGATTCAATGTTTCTGATGGACCTGAAATTGAAGACGATTGGCACAATTTCACAGCACTCAATTTTCCTGAAAACCATCCTGCCCGTGAAATGCAGGATACGTTTTTCATTGAGAAAAATCCGGATGTTTTGTTACGAACGCACACCTCAAATGTGCAAACGAGGTTGATGAAGAAACAAAAACCTCCCATTCGCTCCATCATGCCTGGCAGGGTTTACCGAAACGAAGCCATTTCTGCCCGGGCACATTGTTTTTTTCATCAGATCGAAGGGCTTTACGTGGATAAGAATGTAAGCTTTGCTGACCTCAAGCAAACCCTCTTCCACTTTGCCAAAGAAATGTTTGGTAAGGACACCAAGATAAGATTGCGGCCTTCATTTTTTCCGTTCACAGAACCTAGTGCGGAGATTGACGTTTCGTGTTTTATCTGCGGAGGGAAAGGTTGTAATATTTGTAAATACTCGGGTTGGGTAGAAATTGCCGGGTCTGGTATGGTGCATCCTAACGTTTTAAGAAATTGCGATATCGATCCGGAAGAATTTACGGGCTTCGCCTTTGGCATGGGTATCGAACGCATAACGATGTTACGCTACAGTATTAATGACCTTCGGTTATTTTCCGAAAACGATATCCGATTCTTAAAGCAATTCAAGCCCGTTTTCTAATGAAATGAAAGTTCCTTTTGTCGATTTAAAAGCCCAGTATCAAAGTATCAAGCCTGAAATCGACAATGCTATGGCGTCCGTTTTCGAGGATGGGAATTTTATTGGTGGGCGCTTTGTAAAGGAATTTGAATCTCAATTTTCTGCACTCCATAAAATAGAAAATTGCATTGCAGTAGGGAATGGCACCGATGCCCTCTATGCTACGCTGAAGATGATTGGGATCAAGCCGGGTGATGAAGTACTAACACCAGCCCTTAGTTGGATTTCCAGCGCAGAGACTATTACCCTTGCAGGCGGAACTCCAGTCTTCGTAGATATTGAAACACAATTCTATACCATTGATCCAGTTCAGATAGAACAAAAGATATCTTCCAAAACAAAAGCGATCGTGGTGGTGCATTTGTATGGGCAGGTGGCGAACATGTATCCTATTTTAGAAATAGCAAAAAGAAACAATCTGAAAGTAATCGAAGACTGTGCGCATGCTCATCTAGCGGAAATGAATAAAAGAAAAGCAGGAACTTTTGGTGATGCTGGATGTTTTAGTTTTTATCCAACCAAAAACTTAGGGGCTTACGGAGATGGCGGCTGCGTGATCACAAACGATAACGACCTTGCCCGAAAGATAAGGCGCTATGTAAATCATGGTGGTCTTACGAAAGATGAGCATCTGACAGAAGGGGTGAACAGCCGATTAGATTCGCTTCAGGCTGCGATTCTTATTGTAAAGCTGAAGCATTTGACCCTGTGGACAGGAAAAAGAATTCAACATGTAATGCGATATACTTCACTGCTAAAAGGAATAAATGGAATTATCGTTCCTCAGGTAAGGCTGGATACAAAGCATTCATTTCACCTCTATGTGATCAAAGCGAAGCAGCGAGACTCCTTAAGAAAATATCTGATGCTTCATGGGATTGAAACCATGATACACTATCCCCAGGCTTTACCTCTTGAGCCTGCATATGAATATCTCCAATACTCCAAGGATGATGTTCCGGCAGCATCAACCGCGACTGAAGAAATTCTTTCCTTGCCTGTTTGTCCGGAACTATCCGTTGAACAGATTGAATACGTTTGTAAAAAAATAAGGCAATTCTACGAATAGTATTGCCTTACCTGATTGACTCAGAATTATTTTCTGTTACCGAGCTTGCTGTGATAGCGGCTGTACAGGAAGTATACGAACAGACCTACCACCATCCATATCCCTGCAACTAAGATGGTATAAGGATCCAGCAATACAATCATTGCTGTACACACAATCATCCCCAGTATGGGCACCAAAGGCACCAAAGGGGTTTTAAATGCCCGGGGTATTTCGGGATTCTTTACGCGCATGATCCAAACACCAACACAAACCAGCACAAACGCGAAAAGTGTACCAATACTTGTAAGATCCCCCGCCATGCTACCTGGAACAAATCCTGCAAACACACCGACAAAAACAAAAAGTATTATGTTTGATTTGTAGGGTGTTCTGAATTTAGGATGTAGTTCTGCAAATACCTTCGGGATTAATCCATCGTTAGCCATTGAATAAAATACACGTGACTGGCCAAATAACATGGCCAGGATTACAGATGAAAAGCCAGCCAGAATTGCAATGCTAATTCCTTTTTCCAGCCAGCCATAACCAGGCATGTAGGTTTTAATGGTATAAGCAACGGAAGCTTCTTTACCTACCGTTTCAAACTCCGACCAGTTGGTTATACCCGTCAATACGTAAGAGAACAAAACATATAAAATTGTACAAATCACTAAAGACCCTAAGATACCAATAGGCATATCACGCTTTGGATTTTTAGCTTCCTGTGCCGCAGTTGATACCGCATCAAACCCAATAAAAGCAAAGAACACTATACCGGCACCTCCCAATACTCCTGTCCATCCCCATTCTCGTATACTTTCGTGGCCTGGTGTTCCTTCCGGAATCATATAAGGTGTATAATTTTCAGGATTAATGAAACTCCAACCCAATGCAATAAAAATAAGCACGATCGAAACTTTGATAAAAACGATGACAGCATTTAGTCCGGCAGATTCTGAGGTGCCTTTAATCAATACGGCAGTAAGGATACTCAGGATTAATAATGCTGGAAGGTTGATCAATCCCTGTGAAACAATAATATCACCCGTAAGGACCTGATCTGTGGATACAAGTGCCTGAGCCCCATTTACAACGCGTGTTACAAGATGTTCGAGAGGAGAATGGCTTAAGGAATATGGAATTGCCCCGCCCAGTAAATTATTTAAATATTCACTCCAGGCAATGGAAACTGTGGCAGCACCCAATGCATATTCAAGTACAAGTGCCCAACCAATAATCCAGGCCACAAGTTCTCCCATGGTAGCATAGGCGTATGTATAGGCACTACCGGCAATCGGAATCATCGAGGCAAACTCAGCGTAACACAGTCCTGCGAAAGCGCACCCTACAGCAGCAATAATGAATGAGACTACTACTGCCGGGCCAGCCGCTTCCCCCGCAGCCGCTGCTGTGCGAACAAAAAGACCAGCTCCTATGATCGCTCCGATTCCTAATGCAACAAGATTACCGGCTCCAAGGGAACGTTTCAGACCCTTGTCGGAATCGGCGGCCTGATGGATTAATTCTGATAAAGGCTTTTTGGCGAATAAGCTCATAGTACAGTTCTTTAGACTTTGGGACGGGGAATAAGCCCTAAAAATAGAAATAATATTGTATTAAGAAAGGTAGGATTGACACCAAAGAAGGTATTAGTTGCCCGTGTTTTTAATTCGAAAGGGTATTGTGACACTGGCTTTATTATTAATGACGTTGCCGCCTTGAATCACTGAATTCCATTTGGGGCCTTCCTTAATTAACCGAATAGCTTCTTCATCGCACCCATAACCCAGACTTTTGTTTATTCTAAAATTCCGATAGTTACCGTTTGCATCGATTTCAAATTCAACAATAACATCACCCTGAATGTTATTACTTCGTGCAGCCTGAGGATAACGTAAATTTTCTTCGACGTATTTATTGAATTGAGGTATGCCGCCGACGGGCATCGGAAGGGTGACAGGACTAATTTCGCCCATGGTTGGTTGTTCTTCATCTTTTGCAACGGCCGCTCCGCCTGGTGCTTCAGATTTTTTACGCAGCGCCAGTGATCGTGTTGCTGCAGGGACGGGCTCATCACGTTTTGATGGAACTACAGCTATTTTTTTTTCATCAGATTCACTTACCCTGGATAATTCTGTCTGTTTATCCTTCTCTTTATCGGTAATGGTTTCCCCTTTCATTTCAAAGGCTTTCAATTCTTGTTCAGCTGGCACCGGTGCGGACGCTACCGCATCCTCACCTGCTTCGGCGGCTTCAGCATCGACTTGTGGTTTTTCAGAAATTACAGGTTGATTTTGTAAACTTTTCGCTCTTTTCGAAGAAGAAGTTTGTTGATCAGCCGATGCGGAGGGCATTTCTTTTGAGGGATCTGGAGACAATTCGTTTAAGGGGAAAGCATTCTTTTCTGTGGGTTCCTGTTTCTGTAGGGCCAAATGATTGCTGGTTTCATTTTCAGTTAATTGAACTGTTATCCAGGTAATCGAAATGATGAGAATAATTCCGGCAGCAACACGCAAGGGCCAGAAGAAAGAATTTCTTTTTTCGAAATTGATTTTTTGGCGAATCGCATTCAGGTCATCTGAGAATTCCTGACCGGTAAGCGATTCCCCGCCTTGGAGCGCCTCAGCCAAAAACGGATCAGCCAATGCTTTTTTCTCCAGTCGATGCCGCTCCATAGAGTTAAATTGACCCTTCAGGTATTTTTCTATATCGTCATTGAGTTCAGGCATTTTTCTCCATGCAAATTTTTAAGTTTCGTTTACCATTTTGAATGTAACTTTTTACTTTACCTAGATCAAAGCCGGTGAGCTCCGTAATTTCTTTGTAACACTTTTCCCGCAGAAAAAATAAAGTGACACATTGCTTTTGCTCTCCATCAAGCTCACTTACACATTTTTCCAATTTAACCAGATTTTGCTCCATTTCAGGCTCTTCTTCAAGATGCAGAATCAAGGCATTTTCCATAAAATCAGTCCGGAATTCTGTGAGTTTGCTTTTTTGGGATCGCAACTGCATGAGACAATGATTTCTTGTGGTTACATAAAGCCAGCTTTTGAAATTTACTACGTCATGATCTTTAAGGCTCAACGCCAATTTTTCGAATATCTGCATGACGGCGTCCTTGGCATCATCGCGATCTTTCAGGTATTTTAGAGCGACGCCGTAAACGAGTGAGGCATAACGCGAAAATAGAGTTGTCAATGGACGCAGATCGCCGGATTTCCTGTAGTGAGCAAGCAACTCCAAATCGGTGAAAACTGAGGCGTCTTTTTGGAATAACATCGACTCAATATAAATTTTTTCTGCCGTTTGCCTTACATAAATAATTGAATGACGAGTGAAAAGGTATGTACTTATAAATTACATTGTGATAAGACTGTATTTTGTTTTTTTGTGGAATTCAGGCGTATTTTGAAGACATTACCCTTATTATGATCCGGATCAGCGCTGTAGTAATCACGTTTAATGAAGAGGAAAATATAAGCCGCTGTCTGGATTCTCTATTGCCAGTAGCGGATGAGATATTGGTGGTCGATTCGTTTTCTACTGATGCGACAAAGAGGATTAGCGTTGCCAAAGGAGCTCGCGTTATTGAACACAAATTTGAAGGGTATATTGAGCAGAAAAATCTTGGGATTGAAAATGCGTCCTACGATTACATACTTTCTGTAGATGCTGATGAATATTTATCTGAAAGATTAACGCAGTCAATTCTTGCGGTTAAGGGAACAGCCACCAATGAGGCTTTTCAAATGAATAGGCTGTCAAGCTACAGAAACAAATGGATCAGTCACACAGACTGGTACCCCGATAAAAAACTCCGTTTGTGGAATAGAAATTTTGGCAGATGGGGAGGCCCAAATCCTCACGAAAAAGTAATCCTTCATGATTCTGTAGCGATTAAACATATTAAGGGAGACTTGCTTCACGTTGCCTACAAAGATGCAGATCAATTGCTGCTCAAGGCGAATCAATACTCCTCGCTTTTTGCTAAAAGTGCACGAATGAAAGTGGGGAGTAATTATTTCAAAATTTTTTATAAAACACTGTATACATTTATAAGAAATTATTTTATCAGGACGGGTTTTATGTCGGGGTTAGCCGGCCTCCAGATTTCATACACGAATGCCACTTATTCATTTTTTAAATTCTCCAAATTATTAGAACTCAACAGAAGCCTTCCTGCTTTTTGCGAGGTGAAGGACAGTTATGTGCCCAATGGGATTTCGGTGGTGATTCCAAATTACAATGGAGAGAAATTGTTTCCACGAACGTTGGGGCCTTTGTTGTCCGTAATGAAGCAAGCCCAACTGCCCTTTGAAATTTTTATTGTGGATGATTGTTCAACGGATAACTCGGTAAACTATATTGAAAACAATTTTCCTGAAATAAAGATTATAAGAAGTGATGTCAATAAAGGTTTCTCTTCAACCATCAATCGTGGCATTTTTGCAGCACAGTTTGATCTTGTTCTGTTGCTGAACAGTGATATTATTTTAACCGATGGATACTTTGAACATCAATTGAAGTATTTCCGCGACAAGGATACCTTCGGGGTTATGGGACGAGTGATTGGTTGGAAGGACGACAAAGTTCAGGACGCAGCAAGACTTCCGGAGTTTAGTGGACTCAAAATGAAGACATCTGGAAATTACCTGTTAAAAGAGATGGAGGATGAATCACTTTATACGTTGTATTTGTCAGGAGCGAATGCACTGGTGAATCGTAAAAAATTACTGGAGTTGGGTGGATTTGACGAGATTTTTTCTCCGTTCTACATCGAGGATTGCGATTTGTCATTTCGTGCATGGCGGCTTGGCTGGAAATGCTATTATGAAAACCAGGCAGTTTGCAGACACAAAACGTCCTCGTCGGTAAAAGCGAAAAACAAACGGGATTACGTTGAGGTCATTTATAATCGCAATAAATTATTTCTGCATGCGATTCATATTGAAAGTTATCTTCTTCCTCTGTGGTTTCTCCAGGTTTCTCTGGAAGCCTTTGCCCGGATTTTCATCTTCAGGTTCTCTTTTATAAAAGCCTGGATTCTCTTTATAGAGGAAAGAAAATCCTGGATACGATCGAGAAGAAGATATCAGGCACTTCGGGACTCGCGTGGCGAATCTGTTTCGCTCTTCAGGATATCAAAGGGAATAAAACAAAGCCTCTACAAAAGGAAAAAAATCAAATTTCTTTCTGTACGCTCAGAATAGCCACCTAAATTATTTTATAATTCTTATACTCTCCAGGCATCCAGCCTGTCCATCGTAACATTAGACGTTTGAATTTATCTTTGTTTGAAGCGTATTTTTTAGGAAAAGGTGTAAACGACCAGCTTTTTCTTTTTATTCTTTCTTTCATGACCTCTGGGTGTGTGCCTTCGAATTTTTTTACCGGTTCAGGTGCTCCTTCATACTGATAGCTCTCTTTAGGCTGAAAGAAATTTCGTATCCATTTATCGTCATGGTAGTGCTTGATCATGCTGGTTTGTTTCAGCTGCAAGGCCACGGGTTCTTTCACATATCCGTAATGGAATACTTTTGCATCGATGAGTTTTACCCTCAACTTTTCATTTGGGCTTTTACGAAATCCTTGCGCGTCACGATATGAAAAAATATCTTTTCTATTTCTAATTACTCTTACTTCTCTCCGATACCACGAATATGTCAATCCAACAAACTCATAAGAACCAAAAAAATGAGTGTAGTTAAAAAGCAAACCATCCACTTTTTGATTATTCAGATTGTCCTCCATGGCCTTGTATATGGTTTGCAAGTATTGCTCATGAATTACCTCATCCCCCTGAATATAAAATGCCCAATCATATTCGATAGGTATAGCCTGAAAAGCTTTATTTGTTTCAGAGGCAAGCACCTGGCCACCTTCGCGCAATGAATCGTCCCATATCGTTTCAATAACTTTTACTTTTGGGTCGATGGCCTTTACGCGCTTCAAGGTATTGTCATCTGAATTTCCCACCGCCACCACCACGTCATCGCATAGTGGGAGTATCGAACGTATAGCCTCCTCAAACGGATAATCAAATTTTACCCCATTGCGCACAAATGAAAAACCGCAGACTTTCATAAAAATTTGAAAATAAGTTAAGATCGATGAGCGATTGTTAAGTCCCCATGTTCGAAATACTGAAAATCATTCCGAATGAGATGCTTGTTTATGGAAGACCGAATGTTGAATTCATCATGGATTTCAATAGCCAGTAATTTCGTTTTGGAGAGCAGACGATCCGCCAGTTCATTGCTTTCAAACAGGTAGCGTTCAGATCCTTCAATATCAATTTTAAGAATATCAATGAAATCCCATTCTTGATCTTTTAAAAAATCATCCAAACTATTCCCCTCTAATCCTGTGTTGAGATCAACCTCCTCAACGTAATAACTGCATTCTGTTTGGTCTCTGAAATCTCTTTTTATTTCAAGATTTGCTTGCCTTTTCCAAAGTGCTTTTTTTATGGGGATCAGTGATGTGAAATTGTTGAGATCGAAATTTCTCTGAATCTGCAAAAAATTGGATGTGTCTACTTCAATACTTAAAATTTTTGCGTTGGGAAAACTAGCCTTGAAAAATAATGAAGCATAGCCAACATTTGCCCCGGCGTCAACAATTCTGATTTCAGCATTTGAATTCACCTTCTTTCTTAACAAATCGATAACCGGCTGGTATTCATTTTTCCCTAAAACCTGAAAAAGAATTCCCAAATCACTACTTGGATATCTTCTTGCGGCAACCGATACGTTCATCCCGGCAACAGGGATATTTAATTTGATTTCATCGGGATTAATTTCAGTCACCGAGCCCTTTGATTTTGCAAGCACGCGAAGAATGACATTCGCTTCTTTTTCCGCAAAAGATACTTTAATGCCAAAAATCTTCTTTAGAATATATTTTAGAAGAAGACCTTGTGTAGGTTGCGGAAGAACTCGGACATAGGGAACTTCATTCAGTTTCATTCTTCAAAGTTAACAGCTGCTTAAATAGTAAAGTGTCATTTAAAAGTTAATTCTCATGATTTTTGAAAAAACATATCTTCCATCTTTTTCACGGATACGTCCCAGCTGAATTGAGAAGTGATGTTCTGATGCGCCCGTAGAGCAATGTTTTTTCGAAAATCCTGTTCATCAATCAATTTGAGAATGGATTCTGTAATGCTATTGGTAGTTTTAGGTTCAACCAGAATGGCGGTTTCATTAGGGATGGCATAATCATGATGGCCTCCAATATCTGTGCACACCACGGCACAACCACAGGCCATAGCCTCTGCTGGCGGTAGTGCCCAGCCTTCTCCTAAGCTAGGAGAAATAAAAATGGCGTTTTGATTATAAAGTTCTGGCAGATTTGTAGGCCGATGTTGAAAAACTATCCACGCCGGCAAGGATGGTGGCCTTCTAAACGTGCTGAAAAGGGTCACAGACAGAAGAGGACACTTCTCCTTCACTTTTAACAATGCCTCAATTCCATACAGGGATCCTTTACGCGCTTCTTCTGAATAGAGCATGATGACAGAGTAGGGATTTCGTTGGTCAATCGGAGTTTCCAGGTTAAAGACATTAGTATCGATAGCATTGGGAATGTGTATGGGTACATGTCCGGTTATTTCCTGGACAAGCGTCGCGAGGTATTTAGCGATCACCACATTTTGAATTCCCAGCGAATAAGATTTCCTTACCCGTTCTTCTTGTCCTGTCCAGATTTCATAGTCCTGGATAAGGTTAAATTTCCTTCCCTTTTTATCTGACAATTGGGCAACGGCATAAGTCATTTGCCACCATGTGGAAATCACCACATCGGCATCAGGTACATCATGGTCTGTAATTTCCTTTACTAGTTTGGTTTCTATGCGGCTGGAGAACAGAAACCAAGTTTGGTTTTTTTTCAAACGAAGCAAAAAATGACGAAGCCAAAGCGGGGTCCTTGCCCTTTTAAACGGACGTTTTATGCTATGAATAATGGTGACCTCATAGCCCTTTTCGGCAAATCGATTTGCATATTCATACATGATTTTAGTTCCTCCTCCCGGTTTGCTGGATAGACCGGGAAGGATAAAATTGATTTTCGGCATCAGTTTAAAATCAGGATGAACAAGTAATTAAAACAATTTAGAAATTTCTTTATTCTTTTGGCTTTGAGGGTTCCATCATGACTTAAATCCTGCGCAGACACCAGCAATCTATAAAGCATTTTTACTATTTTTGACCTTCCCATGACAGAAGAAGAGGTTCCGCGTCAGCAATATTCCGAAAAAGAGAAGAATGAGATCTTCAACGGAGAATTTATGCCTTACATCAAATCGATGTATAATTTCGGCTATCGGCTTACTTTGGATGAAGATGATGCCAAAGACCTCGTCCAGGACACTTATCTAAAGGCATACCGCTTTATAGAATCATTCCAGAAAGGAACTAATGCTAAAGCGTGGCTGTTCCGGATTTTGAAGAACAGCTTTATCAATGATTACCGCAAGAAGAGCAAGGAGCCTTCGAAGGTAGATTATCAGGAAGTTGAGACGTATTATAATTCAGATGAAGTAGACAGGCAGATCACACCCGATTTGCGGGTGGATTCACTGAAGGACATGATTGGAGACGAAATTTCCAATGCATTAAATTCACTCGATGTGGATTTCAGAACAGTGATTATACTTTGTGACCTGGAAGGATTTAAGTATGATGAAATGGCAAAGATCCTGGACATCCCGATTGGAACTGTCAGAAGCCGGCTGCATCGTGCGCGAAATCTGCTAAAAGAAAAACTGAGCCAATATGCAAAAGAAATGGGTTATAAAAACGCTTAGCTTATGAGCCAAAATTCCAATCCTTTTATCGATGCTTCGGGTAAAAAACCCACATGCATGGAAATGCTTCAGCTGATTTTAGACGGAGAAGCCGACTGTGATCAGGAAAAGTATTTTAAAGAGCACATGGACCGGTGTATGCCCTGCTTCAAATCCTTTCATTTGGACATGGCGATCAAAGACCTTTTAAAATCCAAATGTTGTGGGGGCCAGGTGCCGGATGATTTAGTAGAACAGATCAAAAGTCAAATTAATATTAAAGCTACGGATGTCGGGTAAGGCTTTAATTTTTTCGGCTCCCTCGGGCTCGGGAAAGACCACCATCGTAAAACATCTTGTTGCTACAAATCCTGATTTGGGATTTTCTATATCGGCCTGCACGCGTGACAAACGCGGAAGGTCAGAACAAAACGGAAAAGATTATTATTTTCTCTCTCCTGAAGAATTCAAGGAAAAAATATTCAACGAAGAATTTATTGAATGGGAGGAAGTTTACGAAGGGAACTTCTATGGCACGCTTAAACCCGAAATCGAACGCGTCTGGAATGATGGCAAGAATGTGATTTTTGATGTAGACGTGAAAGGAGGTCTTGAACTAAAAAAATATTTTGGTGATAAGGCACTCTCCGTTTTTGTAAAAGTTCCTTCACTTGACGTATTACAAGCGCGTCTGGCAGATCGGGGCACGGAGTCGGCGGAGAGTTTGTCCCGCAGATTGTTCAAGGCAAAATTTGAAATGGGTTTCCAGGATAAATTTGATGTTGTCCTGGTGAACGAAGATTTAAAAACTTCCCTTGCCGAGGCGCAACGCCTTTATGATTCTTTCAAAAAGAGTTCCTAATATTCTTCTGATTTACCGCTTCCTTTCGATCAATCCATAATTTACCGTAATTTTCAGGGATGCAGAAAATCGGTCTCTTTTTTGGGTCATTTAATCCAATACATATTGGTCATTTAATTGTGGCCAATGTGATGACGGAGACAACCGATTTCGATAAAGTATGGTTTGTTGTATCTCCCCAGAATCCGCTCAAGCCTGGTAAGGGGCTGCTTCATGAATTTGATCGGTATGACATGGTGCAGGCAGCGGTGGCCGATAATTACAAACTCCAGGTATCCGACGTAGAATTCAATCTGCCAAAACCAAGCTATACGATTCACACACTGACTCACCTTGCCGAAAAACATGCCGATAAGAAGTTTTCGTTAATCATTGGTGAAGACAATCTTGAAAGTTTTCCAAGGTGGAAAAACTATCAGCAGATCGTAGATCATTACGGCTTATATGTCTATCCACGTCCCCACGTATCTGAATCACAACTTAAGTCCCACCCCAACGTTAAACTGGTCGACGCTCCCCTGTTGGATATCTCGGCCACGTTTATCCGCAATTGCATCAGAAGCAATAAATCCATCCGTTACCTCGTTCCAGAACCCGTAGAGAATATGATCAAGGCAAAAGGGTTCTATATCAACTAAGAAAGAAGTATGAGAAGGAGTTTTTACCTCGTATCGATTTTTCTTTTCTGCTTTTTTCAAAATACAATTGCAGGAGGTGTAAAGGGATTGATTAAATCTGCCGGGGGAGAGCCGCTTTCCTACGCTTCAATTTTTGTAAAGCAAACCGGTACGGGTGTTGTTAGTGATGCGAATGGTGCTTATGAGATCACGCTCCCACCAGGCAGGTATGAAATTGTATTTCAATTTTTAGGTTATGAAACCGTAAGTCGTTCTGTTGAAGTAGCTACTCAGTTTATTGAACTGAATGTTGAGCTTAAAATTCAGTCCATTGTTCTCGAAAATGTAGTGATCACTGCTGGCAAAGAAGACCCTGCCTATACCATCATGCGCAAGGCGATTGCCAAATCAAAATACCATACCCAACAGATTGACCGGTATTCTGCCAAGGTATACATCAAGGGTAAAGGCCAGGTAAGAGATTATCCCTGGATGGCAAAGAAAATGATGGAGAAAGAAGGGATTACCAAAGACAGGGTTTTTATCACAGAATCTGTAAGTGAAATCAATTATACCCGACCGAAGAAATTTGAAGAGAAAGTGATTGCAATCTATAACAGCGGAAAATCAAACAATACTTCTCCGAACATGTTTGTGTTTGGAAGTTTTTATGAACCCGAAATTGCGGAGACCGTGTCACCCCTTTCGCCAGTGTCGTTTTCCTATTACAAGTTTGAGTACCTCGGTACATTTAAAGACCGTAACTATGAAATCAGTAAAATTAAAGTAACACCACGATCAAAAGGTGACAATGTGTTTGATGGTACGCTTTACATTGTGGAAGACTGGTGGAGCATTCACAGTCTGGATTTTCACACCACAAAATTAGGAATCGATTTTAAAGTAAGACAAATCTACAATCCCATTGAAGACAAAGCCTGGATGCCCGTCTCACAAAATTTTGATGTAAGCGGAAAAGTTTTTGGATTTGATTTCTTCTACACTTATTTGGCCACGGTTAAAGATTACAAGATAACACTCAATCCAAAGCTTCCTCAGGAGATGAAGGTCATTGATGCCACGGTTGAAAAAGAACAGGCGAAGCAAATCGAAAAACAATTCAGTCAAAAAGGACAACAGCTTCAACAACGACTGGAGGCCGGAAAAGAAGTTACCAACAAAGAGCTTAAACAATTAACCAAAGAATTTGAGAAAGCAGAACAAAAGCAACAAAAGGAACCTGAAGTAATTTCAGAGAGTACTTTTTCGGTGGATAAACTGGCGTTTAAGAAAGACTCTGTTTTCTGGACTGACATGCGTCCGATGCCTCTCACCAAGGAAGAGGAAAGGGGCTATGAAAAAACCGATAGCATCGCTGAGGTTGAGCGAAAACGCGATGAGGGTGATAGTTTGAAACCTTCCAAGAATAAAGGCTTTCAAATTTTGGATATTATACGGGGCGATAGCTACCGCATTTCAGAAACATCAAACTTCAGAATACGTAGTCCTTATGGAGGGTTTAATACTGTTGAAGGATTTAACATTATTTATGGTTTGAATTACAACAAACGATGGGTGAAACGCGACACCACCGATGAAAACTCAAAGCCTGAAGTTAAACGACTTGACATTACCCCTGTAGCTCGTTATTCCTTCGCGAGAAATAAAGTAACAGGATTTTTGCGTGCTGATTACCGAACACCCACAAGCAGGTTTACACTTGAAGGCGGAAAGTATGTGAAACAGTTTAATCCGGATGAACCGATTCACCATCTCGTCAATACGTTTACCACGTTGATTTTAGGGGATAACCTGATGAAACTCTACGAACGCGATTACATCAGCTTTAATTATCGCGAACAGCTTTCTCTTAAGTACGCAATCCGCTCTACATGGTCGTGGGCAAAACGACATGAACTTTTAAATAATACAACCTTTACCATTTTCAAGGCTTATAAGGATGACTACACTCCCAATGCGCCAGTGAATGAGGAATTGACGACCACGTCGTTTCAGGATAATATTGCGTTTATCGGATCGGTGGGAATCGAAGCTCGCCCATGGCAGAAGTACAGAATTCGCAATGGCCGGAAATTTCCAGTGAGAAATTCGTCTCCATTTTTCACCTTTGATTATAGAAAGGGTTTTAACGAGATTCTAAACAGTAGTGTAGACTTTGATCAACTTGAACTTGGTGTGAAGCAGGAATTTCGGTTAGGTGTTCGGGGAACGTTGGACATTGGGATTACGGCGGGGATGTTCGTCAATGCCGATAGTCTTGCGTTTATGGATTACAAACATTTCCTAGGAAACAAAACACCGTTTATAACAACCGACCCTGCGGGAAGTTTCAGGTTACTGGATTACTATGCCTACAGTACGAGTGATCAATATTTCTCAGGCAATGCGCATTATCATTTCAGAAAATTTCTAGTGACGCAGTTCCCAAAAATCAGGTTAACAGGAATTTCAGAAAATATTTTTGTGAATTACCTCGTAACACCAACGTCAAAGAATTATACAGAACTTGGTTATTCCATTGATGGAATTTTACGTGTATTTCGATTGGAAGCTGCAGCAGCCTTTCGGGATGGAAAATATTTGGACTATGGTTTCCGGATAGGAATTGCAACAAACCTTACGGTTAACTTTAACGATTAACCACCGGGTATGACACTTGAAGAAATTACACAACATTTGCATTTGGCGTCTGAAAAGAAACGCGCCTGCCGAATTCTTCTTCGCGGTGAGCCAATTACACGAACCATCCATCCGCATGGCATTGCCCGATCTTCCAAAAACCAGATCGTACTGGTGTGCTGGCAAAGCATGGGGTTTACGAAGGCAGGTGGTAAGGAGGGCTATCGCAATCTGCAACTTGATCAGATTGTTGAAATAGAAATGGTGGATTTTCATTTTCAAAAACGGAGTGATTTTAATCCCGACGATACCCAGTACAAAGAGTGGGTGTATCACATCTGAATATCAACGGCTGCAAATAGATTATTGATTTCAATTCACTGAAATGCGAAAACTTCTAATGACGACCAAACCGAATGTATTGCTCCTTATCCAAGACATTCGTTTTTGGATAGTTTTGTTTTTTATAGGGAGATTGTATGGAATAACCAACCCACCATTGGAAGGGGCCTCGACATGGCGGCAGACGGATGTCCTCATGATTGCCAGAAATTTTTTTGAAACAGATCCTAATATTTTATATCCCAGGGTTGATTCGGCGGGCGCGCTATCTGGAATAGTTGGGGTTGAGTTTCCAGTATACAACTATCTGATATATCTGATATCGTTGATATTTGGTTATGAAAGTTGGTATGGAAGGTTAATTAATTTAGTGATTACTTCCCTGGGAACACTATATTTCTATAAGCTGATCAAAAATTATTTTGGCGAATCCTCTGCGTTCTATGCCTCTCTGACGCTGCTGGTATCGATGTGGTTTTCGTATTCACGCATTACAATTCCTGATGTTTTTGCAGCATCACTCTGTCTCATCAGTTTATATAATGGGTTTAGGTATTTTGAGGACGGTAAGACAAAAAATTTGATTGTTTTTGTTCTTCTCGCTTTAGTGGGATGTCTTTCTAAAATTTCGTCAGCACCCATTCTTACGGTGTTGGCAATTCCCATGTTCATGGGAAGAATGCCAATAAATCGGAAAATAACGATGTCGTTACTTGCTCTGTTTATTTTTAGCGTGGTCAGTTACTGGTATTTTGTTTGGGTGCCTTATCTTAACTCGACATTTGGGTTCGGCGGATATTTTTTTATGGGATTGCCCATGGATGTTGGGATTCAGCAATTGATAGTGGAATGGCGAGACTTGTTGGATCAATTTTTTGTTACACCGCTAAAATACTCGGGATTAGTCGTTTTCATGGTAAGTCTTTATTTAATAATGGTTCGTAATAAAAAATGGATTGTACTCATTGCATTTTTATTGCCCTTCAGTTTCTTTTTACTCTTTGTTGTGAAATCTGGACAATGGTACGCCGTAAATGACTATTACCCACTGGTGTCCGTTCCCATTTTTGCATTTATCGTGGGGATTGGACTAGCTCAGATCAATATCAAAGCTTTAGTGACCGTTCTGATGCTTATCATAGGTGTGGAAGGAATTGCAAATCAGATACACGTATTTAAAATCAGGCAACCTTTTATCTCTTTGCTATCTTTAGAATCGACGTTGGACAAATTTTCGCAGCCCGATGATTTGATAGCAATTAATTCCGAAAACAGTCCAACGCCAATGTATTGCGCACACAGGAAAGGATGGAATCTTACCAACGCCAATTTTTCTGACCGTAATCAAATCCATATTCTTAAGACAAACAAATGTAAATTTATTGTGATCTTGAAAATATTTAACACAAACATTGATCTGGATTTGCCTAAAGTTTATGATTCTGAAGAATATTCGATATATTCCCTGGTATCGAAGACAACGGAAATGTAATCATCAAAAAATAAAAATTATGTTTGACTTTATAAATTATTTCCTAAAGGGCATATGTAAAATAACTATAAATGCCTGTTTTCATTTTAGTATAAAAAAATAAAATCCCATGGCCGGGTCTTGGTATCTGATTTACTCTATTTCTATTTTAATAGTACTTAATTACTCGGCCCTTAAAAACCGATTGCCTTTCGATGGCAATTAAATAGAGTTTAGGATTGAAAAAAATCGACTCCACTGGGCAGAAAAATTATCACATATCCTAACGACAGGTAAGATTAAAAAAAATTGTTGACATTATTTCCCCGTCTGTTCGACTTTGGTCACGAAATACTTGGTGTCACCGCGCCACGGAAAAGTCATGTAACGCTTTACAAAATGCAGATTGACGCGATCACCCCCCAAGGCGACTTGTTGCAAATCTTTAATCACCTGTTCGTCGCTTTTCTCAATTGAAAAATCGCGTGTTTCTGCGATAGGACTCGTTCCCCGAAGAGCCCCGAAGGATTCCATGGATACCCGGCCTTCGTAGGTTTTGAAAACCACTCCTTTTTCAGAAACACTCAGCACCTTGCCTGCCCATACCCCCGTTTCATAAACACCCCAATACACAAACGAGGCAGCAATGAGAAAAATAACAATGACGGATATCAGGGTAATCCTGAGGACCTTCATGGTCTTGCGTTTTGTTTTTTGCAGGAAGGTTTCGTTTTCCATAAGGCTGGTGTTGAACTTATGAACTAAAGATAACGAAACGGATTGGAAAACTCCAGTGAGAACATCCTATGCAGATGCTCAAAAAAATTAAATGTCTACACCGTCATGATTTCGGCTTCTTTCTTTTTAAAGAGCGAATCGATCTTGGTAATGGTGTCGTTGGTCAGCGTTTGCACTTCTGCTTCAGCATTCTTGATGTCATCTTCGGAAGCGCCTTTGATCTTTTTTAGCTGCTCGTTGGTTTCTTTGCGGATGGAGCGGACGCTCACACGGCCCTGCTCACATTCCTGGCTCACTTGTTTCACCAATTGTTTTCTTCGCTCTTCTGTCAACATAGGAATGTTGATAATAATTTGCTGGCCATCGTTTTGTGGTGTAAGCCCGAGGTTAGCCATCATGATGGCTTTCTCAATTTCAACAATCAATCCTTTTTCCCACGGTTTGATAAATATCGTGCGTGCATCCGGAGTGGTCATCGATGATACCTGGCTGAGCGGAGTCATGGCTCCATAGTATGACACCATAATGCCATCCAGCATAGAGGGGTTCGCTTTGCCTGCACGGATCTTTGTCAATTCATGGCTCAAGTGATTCAATGCTTTACTCATTAAATCTTTGGCTTCATCAAGATACATTTCGATTTCTTCCATGAGGTTATTGACGATTTTAGATTTACAATTTTAGATTAATTCTAAAGTCTTAACTAATCAACGTTCCCGCTACTTCTCCTTTGGCAATCTTCAACAGATTCCCCTTTTTGTTCATGTCGAATACAATGATAGGGAGTTTGTTTTCCATGCACAACGTGAAGGCCGTCATGTCCATGATATTCAATTTCTTGTTATAGGCTTCCTGGAACGTTAACTTTTCATAGCGCACTGCGTCCGAAAACTTTTCCGGGTCTTTATCATAAACACCATCTACCCGTGTGCCTTTTAGCACCACGCTGGCCTGCACTTCAATAGCCCGAAGACTGGCGGTTGAATCAGTTGTAAAATAGGGATTGCCAATTCCGGCACCAAAAATGACGATCCGCCCTTTTTCCAGGTGACGGATTGCCCTGCGCCGGATGAAAGGTTCGCATACCTGTTCCATTTTAATACCAGCCATAAGGCGGGTGTAGACGCCGTGTTTTTCGAGGGCACTTTGAAGGGCCATTGCATTGATTACCGTGGCCAGCATGCCCATGTAATCACCTTGCACCCGTTCAATGCCCAGAGCTTCGGCTTGTCCGCCCCTGAAAATATTTCCGCCCCCGATTACGATGGCCAATTCCACCCCCTGATCCTTCACACTTTTTATTTCTTCACAATATTGTTCCAGTACAGCGGGATCGATGTTTGTGCTTTTGGAGGAGCCCATCAGCGCTTCACCGCTGAGTTTGAGGAGGATACGTTTATGCTTCATGCGGAGTAGAATTCTGAATTTTAAAACCTCGCAAATATGGTCAGGATTTCAGAATTTCTGGATACCGGTTGCGAATTTTCCGGTTGTTCCGAGGTTTTATTCGGGCGGCCCCTCTCCCGATAGTTATCGGGGATCGGTCGGGCTATTCGCTACAAGTCCGACAATCGCGCAGGCCACCGCACTTCGGGCTTTCCGCTCCTATCCCTGCCGCGAATTTCATTTACATTCAGTTGACTAAAATTTCCTGTTTCTTTTCTCAGGATTAACTTTCAGCGTTTTGAAAAAGACATCTTCCTTCGCCGTTAAAATTTGTTCATCGTTACCGACTGCATTTGTTGAGATGATATAGTCATCAAAAACGATGACTCTGCATATTACAATCTGATTTGTTAGCTTTATCTGCAGAGCGGTTCTTACTCCAGGCTCTGGATAGTTAAAGTAATTTTTTGCCACTGTTTCGCCCTTGAAGTTTGCTTCAACACCATTTATCATGCTTTCGAATATTGTGTTTAGGCGACTAGAATCTTTCTTCAATTGAAACATATCAAATTGTGACAGGGCAGTTGGAAAAATTAAGGAGTACCCAAATGCATTGTCGTCATTCGAAGTGGCTGTAATATTTACCATAACCAGTTTAAATGTAGGAAATGAAATAGTATCAAGCATTTCAGTTAATTCACCCGGAAGGGAAACTGAGCCAATGTCATATTTATCACTATAGGTCACCCAAGTGTCAGGTTGGCGAGAACATCCAAAAACGTAGACTAGTAGAAGCAGATAGAGTACACGTTTCATCATTTTAAATTATAAAATCCCTCATCAGATCAATAAATGACCGAAATTTTAATCGTGCTTCATTATTGCAATTTTTTCCTGTATTCTTCTTCATCAAATCCCAACAACAAAACCTTATCCCCATCTTCAATCAAAGGCCGTTTGATTACACTATTCTTTTCCATCATCAAAACAATAGCCGCTTTCTCATTAGTCACTTTCTTTTGTTCGGTTTCATCCAGTTGGCGCCAGGTTGTGCCACGTTTGTTTACTAAACTTTCCCAGCCTACTTGTTTGCTCCACGCGCTGAGTTTAGCAGGTGTGATGCCCAACTTTTTATAATCGTGAAATTCAAATACAATTTTGTTTTTGTTGAGCCAGTCAACAGCTGATTTTACTGTGTTGCAATTTTTTATGCCGTAAAGGATCATGGAGACTTTAGATTTTAGACGTTAGATATTAGATCACTTTGAGCTTTCTACTTTAAGCTTACAGCTTCTTTAGAATTCCACCAACACTTGTCCTTTTTCCACGCGATCGCCCTTCTTCACCTTCACGTTTTTTACAATGCCTTCGCCCGACGATTTTAAAATATTTTCCATCTTCATGGCTTCCAGGATCAGCACCTGATCACCAATTTTTACTACATCGCCAGGTTGCACTTTCAGGTCAATGATCAATCCCGGCATCGGTGCTTTGATGTTGTTTATTTTTCCTGCGGCGGCATTGCTCATGCCCATCTTATCCAACAATAAATCAAATTTATCTTTCAGCTGGACCGGATATTTTTTTCCGTTGATTTTTATGGTTATGGTTTTGGTACTTGCATCCGTGTCTACAACTTCCGTGCGATAACTTTTATTTTCATACAGAATATGAAAATAACCATCCGAGATTTTTGCTATGTCCCACTTGAATGGACTTCCATTGACGAACATTTCGTCGGCTATAGACTCAATCTCAAATGTCTTGCTGTTTACGGTTGCTTTGTACATCAGGTAAAAATAGAATATAGGAGTTAGAATTTAGAATGTAGAATAGGATTGTTTGAATTATTCTATCTCCTAAATTCTATATTCTAAATTCTTCTCGTACTTTTGTCCCGTTCTGAAGGTCAGAACAAAGGGGGTGCCTAAAAACAAGGGCTGAGATTATACCCATAGAACCTGATGCCGGTAATGCGGACGAAGGGAGGCAAGTAAACACGTAAGTAAGGTGCATTCCCCGATGTGCCTGCGGGTTTAAAAACAAAATACAATGTTCAAATCAATGATCATGGCAGCAATGGTATTGTTGTCAACGGGCGTAGCAGCGCAGGAGTTTTCCATCACAGGAATCGTGCGGGATGGAAAAAGCAATCAGATACTGACGGGAGCAACCGTTCAGGTAGAGAGTTTGTCGAACGTTACCGTTAGCGATGAATTTGGTAGGTTCAGGCTGGAGAAATTGAAGACTGGCGAATACGAAGTATCAATCTCGTATGTTGGTTTTCAAAGCGAAACACAAAAGGTCTCGCTGAATGCTAACATGGAGTTACCCGTTACACTCGAACCGTCAAATCAACTCACCGATGAAGTTGTTGTGTACGCCACGCGCGCCAATGACAAAACTCCAACAACATTTACAAATGTGAGTGGTCAGTCCTTACAAAAGCAAAACTTCGGGCAGGACATGCCTTTGCTATTAAATTGGACACCCTCTTTAGTGACAACATCGGATGCAGGTGCAGGAGTAGGATATACAGGCTTACGCATTCGCGGCAGTGATGCAACCCGGATAAACGTGACCATCAATGGCATTCCTTACAATGACAGTGAATCGCAGGGAACATTTTGGGTGGATATTCCTGATGTAGCCGCATCCACGCAAAGTGTACAAGTGCAACGCGGTGTAGGTACATCGACCAATGGAGCAGGAGCTTTTGGTGGCAGCGTAAATGTTCAAACCAATTCACTTCGTCCGGATGCTTATGCTGAACTCATGACCGCAGCCGGTTCATTCAATACACAACGCTATTCGCTACGAGCAGGAACAGGGTTGATCAATAACAAATGGGCGTTTGATGGCCGTATATCCAAAATTAATTCTGATGGATATATTGATCGCGCAGCTTCTGATCTAAGTTCCTACTACCTCAGCGGAGGCTATTACGGAGCGAAGACCATGATCAAAGCTGTGACGTTTGGTGGTCATGAGAAAACCTATCAATCCTGGAATGGCAATGATGGAGAAACCATGAAAACAAACCGCACATTTAATTCAGCTGGAGCATTGTATGATGAGAACTGGAATGTGACAGGCTACTACGATAATGAAGTGGATGATTATCAGCAGGATCACTATCAGTTGCACCTGACGCAAAAACTTAGCTCCGCATGGAACGCCAACCTGTCCTTTCACTATACACGTGGAAAGGGGTACTATGAACAGTATAAGCAACAGAAACCATTTTCTGAACTCGGGTTAAGTGATATTGTTTTGAAGGACACAACCTTAACCTATGGGGATTTCATTATTCGCAAATGGCTGGACAATAAATTTTACGGAGGTACATTTTCACTTAACTACGAAAAAGAGAAAACAAATCTCACCTTGGGTGGCGCTTTCAATCGATACGGCAACGCCAGGCATTTTGGTGAAATCATCTGGGCACAGTATTCAGCGAATTCACAAATCAGGCAACACTATTACGACGGGGAATCTCAGAAAGATGATTTCAATATGTATGCCAAATGGAATTACGAGCTAACTTCTGCATTGAATGCTTTTGTAGATCTGCAGTACAGGTATGTGGGATACAGAACTTCCGGAATCGATGATGATCTGAATCCTTATAATGTTGATGAGACATTTAACTTTTTCAACCCCAAAGCAGGTCTAAGTTATTCACTTTCTTCTAATGATATTCTGTATGGCTCGTATGCCGTTGCCAATCGCGAACCAAATCGTTCGGATTATCTGGGCAGCGATATAAAGCCGAAGTCGGAACATCTGGAAAATCTGGAAGCCGGATGGAGAAGAAGATCAGAGCGATACGCTTTCGAACTGAATTATTACCTGATGAACTACAGGAATCAACTCGTGCTGACAGGTAAACTGGATAATGTGGGAAATCCCATCCGCGAAAATATAGGGAAGAGTTATCGTTCGGGTATTGAACTTTCAGGAACAGTTAAACTTGCTGATAAACTGACTTGGAATGCCAATGCAACGTACAGTGTTAATAAAAATGTGGATTATGTTTCTGATCCAACGAATGTAAATGAAACGAAAAATACCTCGATCGTACTTTCACCAGACTGGATTGCCGGAAGCCAGTTAACGTATCGTGTTTTCAGGAACTTTGATGCCACGTTGTTGACCAAATACGTAGGCAGGCAATATCTCGACAACACACAAACAGAGACCTTGATTCTCGAAGATTATTTTATCAATGACTTCCGATTCAACTATTCTTTTTTTCCGAAAGGAATGAAAGCGCTGGATTTGAGCGTGTTGGTAAATAATATTTTTGATGTGAAATACTCTTCCAATGGAGCTACCTATGGGGATGGTGTTGGCTATTATTTTCCGCAGGCCGGAACGAATGTGATGGGAATGATCACGATGAAATTCTAACGGCAATCGTCATCGCGAATCAAAATGATTTGCGATGACGTTTACTTCTTTAGTTCTACCTTTGCGGAATGGCAAGCGAATCCCGCCCGTTCACGCTATCGGCACTTCTGCAACTAACCCGATTTTGGAACCTGACTATCATTGGATTAGGTCAGTACTTTGCTGTAATTTTTTTTATCGACAGAAACGCACTGTTTGATATTCGATTGTTTCTTTTGTCTGCATCTACGATCATGATTGCAGCTGCAGGATACATTATCAATGACTACTATGATGTAAAAATTGATCTGATCAATAAGCCCGACCGCGTAGTTATTGGGAAAAGCATTACAAGAAGATTTGCAATTTTTTTTCACACTGTTCTTTCAGCGGTGGGAGTCGGTATTGGTCTTTTGTTGGGATGGAAAGTTGGAGCTATCAACTTTTTTTCAGCTACGCTGCTTTGGTGGTATTCGAACAACCTGAAGCGTCAACCATTTATTGGCAATTTTTCTGTGGCGCTTCTGACAGGCCTTTCCATATTGATCGTAAATATTCTTTACCACGTATCGAGTATCGAGGTGATCATCTACTCGTTGTTTGCATTTTTTATGACCCTGATCCGAGAATTAATTAAGGATATGGAAGATCTGAAAGGAGATCATTCCTTCGGATGCAAAACGCTCCCTATTCTTTGGGGAATTCGGAAATCGAAATACTGGGTGTATGGGGAATTGGCAGTTTTTTCGATGATTGTTGTGATGATCAACGATCGCTTTGTGGTGTTGCCCATGTATTATTTTATCATCTTTTTGTTTATTCCCCTGCTGCTATTGCTTATCCGGCTTATTCGTGCTGACACCGTCAGGGATTTTTACAACCTGAGTCAGTTTTGTAAAATGATTATGTTACTTGGTATTTTGAGCATGCCGTTCGTTTAGCTTTCTTTGCCACACATGAAATCAAAAGCTCGAATCGCCATCTTCGCTTCAGGAAGTGGTACAAATGCCGAAGCCATTATAAAATATTTCCGGAACCATGAAACGATTGAAATTGCTTTGCTGTTGAGCAACAATCCTCAGGCGTACGCATTGGAACGCGCAAAAAAATTCAACATTAAGTCAGGTGTATTTAATCGTTCTCAATTTCGGGAAAGTAATGAAGTTCTCAATAAACTTGAGGACCATGCGATTACACACATCGTGCTTGCAGGATTTCTTTGGCTTGTGCCACAAAATCTTATTGATGCATTCCCTTCGCATATTGTCAACGTTCATCCGGCGTTACTTCCCAAGTATGGTGGAAAGGGTATGTATGGATCAAATGTGCATGAGGCGGTGCGGGCGGCCAACGAAATAGAAACAGGCATCACCATTCATATTGTTGATGAGCACTATGACGAAGGAGACATTTTGTTTCAGGCGAGGTGTGAAGTGAATTCGGAAGACACACCCGAAGCGATTGCACAAAAAGTACACCATCTTGAACACACTCATTACCCCAGAGAAATTGAACGCTGGATTATGAGACACTGATTATTTTTTTTCAGGAATGGTAAATTGAAAATCGGGTGATTTTGGAAATGACTCGAAGGTAGCGCGAATGGATTCAGGAGGTATCGCAAGTTTCCGTTTCTCAAGATCGATCCAGGCTGCATCAATGGTAATGATGGCTGCCACCGTGCCATCCGCTTTTGTAATATGATGACGAATGCTCCAGCGTCCATAATCCGGCGTGGTTTTTAAAAGCTGCATATCCATGGTGATTTCATCTTCAAGTTTTACCTCGCGTTTGAAAATCGCTTCCTCCCTAAACAATACGGGGCCAATATGCAATTCTGTTAACTTCTCGCTGGTGATGCCATGTTCACTTAAATATTTTATGCGTACTGCGGCACCAAAATCATAGTAGGCAGAATGGCGCAGGTGCCTGTTGGAATCCATATCCGACCAGCGCAGTTGTATAGGCATTGAAAATGTTTTCATGAGCTATAGCGATTACATCTTGCTTCGGTTCAATTCAGGAACCCGGTCAAACATTTTTACCGCTTGCTGTAATATTTCATTGGTTTCGTTGATGATGGGAAGGTAGGCTTCATTGCCCCACACCTTTCTGGCCACCAACGCCTTGATATGAATCTGAAATATTTTTTTGTTTTTCTTTAAATCAGCGTAGTCGGGAGTCGTGCTATTTGCCTTTCCGGTAGCCACCAGTTTATCAAACATGTCATTACTGACAACAAATTCATTTTGAAATTTTTCGAATCCAATTTTTTCGAGCTGAGTTTTATTTTCTTCAGCGTAATTGAAGGTATACTCTGACATCGAGTTCGAATTGTAGAGTGCATTTAAATATTTGCTGTTTGTTGTAGTATCCAGCGGTACAAAATAATCGGGCATGATGCCACCACCCCCATACACCGTGCGGCCCGAGAGGGTTTTGAATTTCAGGGAATCGTTGAATTTAATACTGTCTGCAGTGAAGAACTCACCGTGCTTGTAGCGTTTCATAATGTCTTCACTGTATTCATTCTCATCCGTGCCATAAGGTTTTTGTATGGAGCGACCACTAGGTGTATAGTAGCGCGAAATGGTAAGTCGTAGTTCGGAGCCATCGCTCAAGTCAAAGGGCGACTGCACCAATCCCTTTCCAAATGATCTCCGGCCGATAATCAGAGCCCGATCATTGTCCTGCAGAGCTCCGGATAAAATTTCTGATGCCGATGCGCTTCCTTCGTTGATCAGTACGATGAGGTCACCTTTTTCAAAATCGCCTTTGTCGGTAGACATGGCATCCGAGTTGTAACGTTTATCATGGCCTTTGGTGAAAACGATTTTCTCCCCTACAGGTAAAAATTCGTCAGCAAGATCAATGGCTTGATTCATATACCCGCCCGGATTGCCCTGCAGGTCAAGAACCAGGCGCTTCATGCCACTTGCTTTTAATTTCGTCATTGCTTTTTGAAACTCATCATAGGTGGTTTGTGAAAATCGATTCACTTTGATATAACCGGTTTGGGCATCAAGCATGTACGAGCCATCTACCGAAAACTGCGGAATACGGTCACGCACAATCGTAAACGCGATGAGCTTATCAGACCCTTTTCGGGCTACTTCAATTTTTACTTCTGATCCTTTCGGGCCTTTTAGATTTTTCGTTACGTCGGAATTGGTAACTTTTACGCCCGCCATAAGTTTTCCATCGACTTTAATAATCTTATCACCGGAGTGAAGTCCTGCTGACTCCGAAGGACCACCGCTCAGTGGAGACACGACCACAATGGTATCATGAAAAATATTGAACTCAATACCAATGCCTTCGAAATTCCCCTGAAGATCTTCATTTGCCTCTACGCGATCCGATGAGGAGATGTAGGACGAGTGGGGGTCAAGTTTAGCGAGCATATGGTGGATGGCATCCTCCATTAAAACATCGGTGTTGGTTTCATCTACATATTCATCGTGAATAAGGCCCAGCACTTCTTTTAATTTTTGTGTGTCTCCTTTGATGGACAGCGGAGAGGTAGGAGAGCTAAAATTTACGCCGATCAAAACACCGGCGGCCAGGCCAATGCAAAGAACAAGAGGTAAACGGATCTGAGACTTTGTATTATTAGGTTGACTTGACTCGCTCATGATAAATAAATGTATACGCGTTAAACGGGCGTTCAAATTAATGGTTCGCTTTCGCTTGTCTATCGAAACGAACCAAATTCTTTGCTATTTCTGAAATGAAGGAATAAAATAGGGTAAAAACACAATTTTTGCTCCCTTTAACCGCTTTAAGGGCAGTTTAGATTTGCGTTCTTATCCGAATATGAAATCACTACACTTTGTTATCTTTACTAATTCATGAATAAAGAATCCCTAAAAAACAGAAAAATCGGAGAGTTGGTGGACCAAAACAATGTCCGGGCGTATGTTTTGTATTACATGGGGATTAAATTCTACGAATATTCTGAGCAGACATTAGATCAGGTGTGCAAGGAGAAGGGGTTGAAAGTTGAACAGGTTGTTGGAGAACTGGAGAATCCGGGAGAGAATTTTAAAGAGGCTGATCTTCCCCTGATTTCGTATCCGATCGATTTGATCATTGAATACCTGAAGCATGCGCATTTTCTTTTTGTTAAGCACAAGCTGCCTTATATCGCAAGGCTGGTGGAGAGTTTCAAAGCCAATCATGAAGCATACGTCCTGGTAGAGAAAGACCTTAAAGTACTCTTCCCGCTTTTTTTGGAAGATTTTATTCATCACATCTACGAAGAAGAGGATACACTTTTTACGTATATCAAGTTATTGGAACGGGCTGCACGCGGCAATTACAACCCGTCCAGGCTTTATTATAAAATGGAGCGCAATTCCCTTCAGCGATTTGCCATGGAGCACGAGGCGCATGATGACGAGATGGAAGGAATTAGAAAAATTACCCATGATTATTTTCTGGCGCCTTCTGCACCACTGCATGTAAGAGTTATCTTTTCAGAATTGATTGCTTTTGAAAAAAGCCTCCAAACCCACGCCCGAATAGAAAATGAAATTCTTTTTCCGAAAGCGATGGCGCTCGAAAACGAAGTGAAAAAGTTATTCACTGAAAAAGTGAAATTCAACTAGCTAAATTAAATTTCTCATTTCGAATCAGGAATCAGCAACAAGAAATCAGAAATTATTTTCATGGGACGAATTCTTGCCATTGATTATGGAACAAAGCGCACCGGGCTTGCCGTTACCGATCCTCTAAAAATAATTTCAACCGCATTGGACACTGTGGAAACCCCAATCCTGGTGGATTATCTAAAAAAATATTTTTTAAGAGAACCGGTTGACGAAGTGGTTATCGGGATGCCTAAACAATTGAACAATCAGGATTCTGACACGGCTCCGGCAGTGCGGGCATTTGTCGACATGTTCAAAAAGAATTTTCCTGACAAGCCCATCTACCTTGCCGACGAACGATTTACCAGTGCCCTCGCCAAACGTGCCATGCTTGAAGGTGGTATGAGTAAAAAACAACGCCAGGTAAAAAGCAATGTTGATAAGATAAGTGCCACGATTATTTTGCAGGCCTATATGGAATCACGAAACTGAAATTCGTTACCCGTGTTTTAAATCCCGATTCCTTCTAACTTTGTAATTCAAAATTTTTGCAATGATTTATCCAATCGTGATGTATGGCGATCCGGTTCTTCGAAAGAAGGCAGTCGATATTGAGAACGGGAAAGACATGAAGGTTCTCATACAGGATATGTTTGAAACGATGCAGGCGGCACATGGTATCGGGCTGGCGGCACCACAAATAGGAAAGGGAATACGGTTATTTGTTGTAGATGGTACGGCCATTGAGGATGAACCGGATCTTGTAGATTTCAAAAAGGCCTTTCTGAATGCAAAAATTGTAGAAGAATTTGATGCACCCTGGGAATTTGAGGAAGGGTGTTTGAGCATTCCGAACATCAGGCAGAAAATCTCAAGAAAAGGATCCATCAAAGTGGTGTACTTCGATGAAAACTGGAATCGTCATGAGGAAGAATTCAGCGGAATGCGCGCACGCATTATTCAGCACGAATATGATCACATCGAAGGGACTTTGTTCATTGATTATCTGAGCCCACTGAAGAAGAAAATGCTGAAAGGCAAGCTCAACGATATCAGTAAAGGTGATGTGGACACGGAATATCGCATTACGTTTAAGAAATAATTCAAATTTCAGGTTTCAATCCCGATGGCTATCGGAATCAAATTAGAAGCAATCAAATTCCTGAAACTTGAAACCTGAAACATTCAATATCGCTTCCCGACTTCCTGATACAGGCACATCCATTTTCACCGTCATGTCGAGAATGGCAGCGGAGCATGACGCGATCAACTTATCTCAGGGGTTCCCGGATTTTGCCGTTTCTCAAACTTTGGTTGAGCTCATCCATAAATACATGCTGGAGGGACACAATCAATATGCTCCCATGCCGGGTGTTATGGCTCTTCGGAAAGTCATCGCAGATGTTGTTCATAAAACCTTTGCACGAAAAACAGATCCCGAAACGGAAGTAACCATTACCTCAGGAGCAACGGAAGCTTTGTTTGCTTCGATTGCCGCGCTTGTCAATCCGGGAGATGAAGTGATTTTGTTTGATCCATCGTATGATTCCTACGATCCATCGATTCGTTTAAGCGGAGGTATTCCAGTTCATATCAATCTTAAGCCTCCCCAATTTTCAATCGACTGGCAGGAAGTCAGAGAAAGGATCACATCGCGCACACGTATGATCATGGTCAACACTCCGCACAATCCTACAGGATCGGTGTTGCATGAAACGGATTTAAAAGAGCTTGAGAAACTGGCTATTGACTATGGACTGATCGTACTCAGTGATGAAGTATATGAGCGAATTGTTTTTGACACGGCCATTCATCATAGCGTTTTACGATACCCGGCGCTCAAGGCACAGAGTGTTGCGGTGTTTTCATTTGGGAAAACCTTTCATGCCACCGGGTGGAAGGTTGGCTATGCTGTTGCGTCGGAAGAGCTAACGAATGAAATACGAAAGGCGCATCAGTTCATCACGTTCAGTGTGAATACACCGGTTCAACTTGCCCTGGCGGAGTACATGACCAATTCTGATCATTATCAGGAACTGGGGAAGTTTTATAAACAAAAAAGGGATTTTTTCCTGGATCAGTTAAAAGGATCTTCATTTCAGCCACTTCCTTGTTTGGGAAGCTATTTCCAATTGTTTACGTACCAGTCAACGAAGTCGGATGTGGAAATGGCGGAGTGGATGACCAAAGTGCATAAAGTTGCGCCCATTCCGGTCTCGGCTTTCTATAAAGATAAAACAGACAATCACTTACTTCGTTTTTGTTTTGCAAAAGGAGAGGAAACACTCCGAAAAGCGGGAGAAATTTTAAAACGACTTTGAGCGGATTTTAATAGGCAATCGGTTCGATATTTGCCGTTGGATTGTTTTTCTTTGTGTTCCGTTTCGAGAACTATGCAAGACTTAAAAATCACAATTATTCAGTCAGATCTTCATTGGGAAGATATTGGGTCAAATCTGGCCATGTTTGAGGAGAAAATCTGGCAAATCGGACAGGCCACGGATGTGATTATTTTGCCTGAAATGTTCACCACCGGGTTCACGATGAAGGCTAACAGACTGGCCGAGCATATGAATATGCGCACTTTTAAGTGGATGAAGCAGATGGCAGATCAGACGGGAGCGCTTGTGTTGGGAAGTTTTATTGCCTCCATACACGATAGGTACTATAATCGCCTGGTATGGATGGAGCCGGGTGGGGTTTTCAAAACGTATGACAAACGCCATTTATTTCGAATGGGGGAGGAAAATCAAACGTATTCGCCTGGAGAAAGCCTGTTGATCGGTCATTGGAAGGGGTGGAGAATTTGCCCTCTTATTTGTTATGATCTGCGGTTTCCTGTCTGGAGCCGTAATCGCTGGAATGCTTCTCTGAAAAGACCTTCTTATGATTTGCTTCTTTACGTGGCCAATTGGCCCATGGTAAGAATAAATGCTTGGGAAACACTGCTCAAAGCCAGAGCTATTGAGAACTTAAGCTATGTAGCGGGCGTGAATAGGGTTGGTGTTGACGGAAATGGCATTGAGTATAATGGCCAGTCAGCAATTATTGGCCCCAAAGGAGATTCTATTTTCTCAGGTCAGGAGATGGAAACCATCAAAACATTACAAATAAGTTCGAATTCATTGCATGCCTATCGTGATAAATTTCCAGCGTTTATGGATGCGGATGATTTTACCATTGACTCGGAAGAACTTATGGAGCGAGACCAGCTGTTTGGTCAGGCATAGATATTTTCTTTGCAAAATTGTGGATGAGGTTCTTCACCTCTTCGTGATTCTTTGCTTGAAGGAATTGACCACCAAAATTCAAGATCGACTTTTCTATAATTTCATGTTCCCCAAGGATAATGATGTAATTGGTTTTGCTTTTGTTCTGAAACAGAAATCGCATCACCTTATCGGCACTTCCCAATCCAGCCTCTGACATCACTGAAATGAAAACAAATGTGGATTCAGCCTGTTCGATTAGCCTTATAACAAGGTCGATCACCGTTGATTCTGATTCATTATCAATGTCAGTGCCCATCAGGTCATCGGCCAGTGATGATGCATAGGGTACTAGTATGTTATCATACCCGCGACGTTTCCAATCGCCAGCATCAATTTGAAGAAAGAGCCTCATATTCTGTTTTACCTTTAACAAAGATCGGAAGTTCGTTCTTTGCATGACTGTAAAAAATAAATTTCTGAGACAGAAAAGAAGCTGTGGTTTTCGTTAGCGTGTTTCAATGAAATCCTGCATTTTTGCGGCTTCATTTCCCTCCCACATTCATGTCCCAAAAAAAGATCACCCGTGCCCTGATTTCGGTTTTCTATAAAGATCACCTTGAACCTATTATTAATGCGCTTGCGGAAAATGGTGTTGAGTTTGTCTCGACAGGAGGAACACAAGAGTTCATCGAAAAGCTGGGACATAAAGTTACCCCGGTAGAAACGCTTACAGGTTATCCTTCAATTTTTGGCGGAAGAGTAAAAACCCTTCATCCGGCAGTTTTTGGCGGAATTTTGTATCGAAGGGATGAGGAAGTGGACGTTAAACAGGCAAAAGAATTTAAGATAAGTCCCATTGACCTTGTCATTGTGGATTTATATCCTTTTGAAGAAACCGTGGCCAAGGGAGGTTCTGAAGATGACATTATTGAGAAGATCGATATCGGAGGGATTTCATTGATTCGCGGAGCGGCAAAGAATTTTAATGATGTATTGATCGTTTCTTCGCGCAACCAGTACAGTGATTTGTTGGCGTTACTTCAGACCAAAAAATGTTCTTCAGAATTGGCAGATCGCAAACGATTTGCAGCATTGGCGTTTGATGTGACGTCACACTATGATTCTGCCATTTTTCGATATTTCAATCAGGAGCAAAATATTTCCAGCTTCAAATCAAGTTTTCAGACTGGCAAAGTATTGCGTTATGGAGAGAACCCTCATCAGCAGGGTGTATTCTTTGGTGATCTCAACGCCTTGTTTGAACAGTTAAATGGTAAAGAGCTTTCGTACAATAACCTTGTTGATGTGGATGCTGCGGTAAATCTTGTTGCAGAGTTTGAAAGAGAATCAGCCTTCGTCATTATTAAACATACGAATGCCTGTGGGGTGGCAACTGGGTCAACGGTAAAGGAGGCCTATCTCAAAGCGTTTCAGGCTGACACCATTTCCGCTTTTGGAGGAGTGCTGGCCACCAATAAAGAAATTGATTTTCAGGCTGCCGAAGAAATCAACAAGTTGTTTTTCGAGATCGTTATTGCTCCGTCGTATTCACCAGATGCTCTTGAGCTGTTGCGGTCGAAGAAAAACCGCATGATTTTACAGCAAAATCAAAAGCTAACAGAAAAAAAACAGTTTAAGAGTTTGCTGAATGGCGTCATTGAGCAGGACCTTGATCTCAAGACTGACTCAAAGGAAGATCTTAAAACAGCGACAAAACGGCCGCCGTCAGATTCGGAAACCAAGGCATTACTTTTTGCAAGCAAGATCGCCAAGCATACCAAATCCAACACGATCGTACTTGCCGTGGAAGGCCAATTGCTGGCCAGTGGAGTTGGACAGACATCCCGTGTTGATGCGTTGAAGCAGGCTATTGAAAAAGCAGCAGCTTTCAACTTCGATTTGAAAGGATCGGTGATGGCATCGGATGCTTTTTTTCCATTTCCTGATTGTGTAGAGATTGCCTATAATCATGGCATTCGAGCCGTTATTCAACCGGGTGGATCGATAAAAGACAAAGACTCGATTGAGTTTTGCGACAAGCATGAAATGGCGATGGTCTTTACCGGAGTTCGACATTTTAAGCACTAAAACTTACATAAGGTATATGTGTAAGTTTTCATAGGTGCAAGCTTAAAAAAAACAGGATTATTTATGTAATTTCAACCTTTTAACAAACGATTTTAGAGGAGGACCAACTGAATGGGATTTTTTGATTTTTTCACAAGCGACATAGCAATCGACTTAGGCACTGCCAATACCCTGATTATTCACAAAGATAAAATCGTAGTTGATGAGCCTAGCATCATTGCGATTGACAGGCACAGCAATAAGGTTCTTGCCATCGGGCGCGAGGCCATGCAAATGCATGAAAAGACCCACGACAATATAAAAACCATTCGCCCTTTGAAGGAGGGAGTGATTGCGGACTTTCACGCTGCAGAAATGATGATCCGCGGTATGATCAAAATGATCGATACAGGCAGACGATTATTTCCACCATCCCTTCGCATGGTGATTTGCATTCCTTCCGGCATTACTGAAGTAGAGAAACGGGCAGTGCGTGACTCGGCAGAGCATGCGAATGCCAAAGAAGTATACATGATTCATGAGCCCATCGCAGCAGCGATCGGAATAGGTATTGATATTGAACAACCCATTGGGAATATGATTGTCGATATTGGTGGTGGTACTACGGATATTGCCGTGATCGCTTTGTCGGGAATTGTTTGTGATCAATCGATACGCATTGCGGGTGATACCTTTAATCGTGATATTCTGGATTATATGCGCCGGCAACATAACTTGTTGATTGGGGAACGCTCTGCAGAACGGGTGAAGATTGAAGTTGGCTCGGCGTTGACGGAGTTGGATGACGGTCCGGAAGATTATGAAATCCGCGGGCGTGATTTGATGACGGGTATTCCCAAGACTATCAAAATATCATATTCTGAAGTTGCATTCGCACTGGATAAATCCATTTCCAAATTGGAAGAAGCTGTGCTGAAGGCATTGGAGATTTCTCCTCCGGAATTGTCGGCTGATATTTACGAACGCGGAATTTATTTAACCGGCGGAGGTGCTTTGCTGCGCGGTCTGGATAAACGACTTGCCTTAAAAACAAAACTTCCAATACACGTTGCGGATGATCCGTTGCGTGCTGTGGTACGGGGAACCGGAGCAGCCTTGAAAAACCTTGATCATTTCCGTTCGGTTTTGATGACTTGATTTCATGAACAGGCTCTTTTACTTTTTCTATCGGTATAGGGCTTTTTTCACGTTTCTGATTTTGGAGGTATTGTGTGCGTGGATGATTGTTGTGAATAATCAATATCAGAGCGCCGCTTTTTTCAACTCTTCCAATCGCATGGCGGCAGGCATGATGGGGTTTACCTACAACATGAGCCAATATTTTTCCTTGCGGGAAATCAATGTGGAATTAGCCAATGAGAATGCGCAGCTAAGAACAAAACTTGAAAAGCGCAACCAGAGTTTATTTTCTTTAGAGGTTCACGAAGATCAGGATCCTGCCATCATGAACAGATTTGATTACATCAGCGCAAAAGTGGTGAACAACTTCACGGAAAACCTTAAAAATCACATTACCATCAATGAGGGAAGGAATGCGGGCATTGAGCAGGGGATGGCCGTTATTAGTTCCGCTGGTGTTGTTGGTAAGGTAAAATCTGTATCAGAACATTTTTCAGTGATCATCTCAGTTTTGAATTCGGACATGCACGTATCAAGTGTTATTAAAAGAACCGGTAATATCGGGACGATCGGATGGAACGGTACTGATCCCCGTTACGTTAATCTCGAATATATACCTCGCCATGTTAAACCCCTTGCCGGAGATTCAGTTGTAACGTCGGGATACAATGCTGTTTTTCCGGATGGAATCCTGGTGGGATTGATCAGCGAAGTGAACCTGAGTGAAGGGGCACCTTTTTATGAAATAAAAGTCGAGCTCGCACAGGATTTCACTAAACTTTCGTTTGTTGAAATTGTGCGCAGCAACCTGAAGAAGGAAATGGATTCTCTGGAAGTCGCCACAGGCGTAGAAGAAACAATGAAATGAACCGGTACGGAATTTTACAATATGCATCTTTCTTCATCTACCTGATTGTTCAGGTCATGCTGCTGAAGCATCTAGTTCTTTTCAATACCGCCTTTTGTTTTTTTTATGTTGCCTTTATTCTGCTGCTTCCCGTCGAAACCAGTGCTCTTGTTTTGATGATTGCAGGTTTTCTATTGGGACTGAGCATTGATATATTTTACGACAGCATTGGTGTGCACGCAGGCGCTCTTGTTTTTATTGGATATATCAGAAATCTATGGCTAAACCGTATTACTCCCCAAGGTGGTTATGACGGTGGAGATTTGCCCACACTGGCAGCGAATGGGCTTCAGTGGTTTCTGGTTTATGCCATGCCCATGATTTTTGTTCATCACTTCATCCTGTTTTTTCTGGAAGCGGGCGGATTTTCATTGTTTGGTTATACTTTATTGAAGATATTCATGAGCACTTTTTTTACAGTGTCTGTTATTATCATGATTCAATATTTAATTCCGCAGGGTAGACGTATATGAACGAGGGCAGGAAAGAAATTATCCAGGTGATTTTTGTGTTCATTGGATTTGTTTTCCTGGTGAAGCTTTTTTTTATCCAGGTCATCGATACTCGATACGAAGAGCTTGCCAATAGCAACGCAATTTTGCGCGAGGTGGAATATCCTTTCCGTGGCCTTATTTATGATCGTCATGGAAAACTGATTGTGTACAATACACCCGAGTTTGACCTCAATGTGATTATCAAAGAAGTCAAGAATTTTGATTCACTGAAGTTTTGTGCCGTTTTCAACATGTCCTCCCAGGACCTTCGCAGAAGATTCAAGGAATTAAAGGCTCGCAAAGAGTATTCTCCTTATAAACCGACACTCTTTATTGACAAGCTTTCGGATTATGACTTTGCCAAGGTGCAGGACAACCTTGACGAATTTCCGGGTTTTTATATTCAGGCGAGAACAACAAGGGCATACGCTTCCCCAACATTAGCCAATGCTCTTGGCTATGTGAGCGAAATCAGCAAAACACGTCTCGAAAACGACACAACAGGAATTTATCGTCAGGGGGATTATATCGGGCAAAGTGGTATTGAGCAATTTTATGAAGCACAACTTCGCGGGAAACGGGGAGTTCGTTTTAAGCTTAGAAATGTGAAAGGTATTGAGAAAGGTGCCTTCAACAAGGGCACTTTAGATACCCTTTCGGTTCCTGGACAGGATTTAATATCAGGTATTGATCTCACGTTGCAGGAATATGCAGAATACCTGATGAAAGGAAAATCAGGAAGTATCGTTGCCATTGAACCATCTTCAGGAGAAATTCTTACGTTGGTTTCAGGTCCCTCGTATGATCCCATTTTACTTACCGGAAAAAATTACAGTAAGAATTTTGTGCTGATCAACAGTGACACCAATAAGCCGTTGTTCAATCGACCGTTGATGGCGCAGTATCGTCCTGGTTCTATTTTTAAAATAGCGCAGGCGATGGTTGCTTTACAAGAGAGTGTGCTTACACCCGAAACCCGGATACGCTGCGATCGAACTATTATTGACTGTCATGGGGATCATTTCAATGAAGATTTGCGGGGAGCCATTGCAAATTCTTGTAATCCATACTTTCGCGACGCCTTCCGTAGAATGATTAACCAGGGTAAAGGAAACGATCCTTACACCGATGCGCACGTGGGTCTTGCAGAATGGAATAAATATATGAACAGCTTTGGCTTTGGGTATAGACTCGGAATTGATCTGCCCAACGAAAAATCAGGATTGATTCCAACACCCGAGTTTTATGACAGAGCCTACAAAAGTCCACAATGGAAATTTTCGAACATTTATTCGCTCGCTATCGGAGAGGGAGAAAATATGATCGTCCCCATTCAGATGGCGAATTTTGCTGCGACGATTGCCAATCGCGGCTATTACTACATCCCCCATTTGGTAAAAGCAATTGGAAAGGACGGGAAGCCATTACCTCAATATACCGAGCGTCATTATACGTTAATTGACTCTGCTCATTTTCGAGTTGCTGTTGATGCTATGGAGCAGGTGGTAGACAGGGGTACTGCGCAGTTCCGCGCAAAGCTTGACAGCATCATCGTGTGCGGAAAAACCGGAACCGTAGAGAACATTCCTCCGATTGCAAATCATTCAGTGTTTATTGCGTTTGCACCTCGCGAAAATCCTAAGATCGCCATTTCAGTGTATGTGGAAAATGCCGGGCAAGGCGCAAGAGCTGCCGCTTCCATTGCCAGCCTCATGATTGAAAAATATTTAATAGGACACACCAAACGTCCGCAAATTGAACAGTACGTGCTGAATGGAAAATTTCTTTGATCAGGAATTATAATGCGTGACGAAAATATATCAGGCAAACTGGATTGGGTAACGGTATCCCTGTATTTGGTGCTGGTGATCCTGGGCTGGGTAAATATCTATGCCGCAGTGTATGATGATACCGTGAAGCAGACCATTTGGGATTTGTCTTTGAATTCTGGCCGTCAACTATTGTTCATCGTTGCCTCGTTGTTCATCATCATGGTGATCATCATTGTAGACATGAGGTTTTATGAAACGTTTGCCTACCTGTTTTACGGAGCTATTTTATTTCTTCTTTTGCTCGTTCCCATTGTTGGTAAAGAGGTGGGTGGTAATAAAGCATGGCTTGGCATTGGGTCATTCGGTGTTCAGCCCTCTGAGTTTGCAAAATTTATAACGGCACTGGCTGTCGCAAAATTTATTGGCTCCGTGGGTTTCCGTATGGACCAGATGCGCAATCAGGTAATTTTATTTGGTATGATCGGGTTGCCGATGTTTTTGATATTACTTCAAAAAGATACCGGCACCGCACTTGTTTTTACATCCTTCGTGTTGATGTTTTATCGTGAGGGTATGTCTCCCTTTCTGATCATTGTAGGAGTTTGTGCTGCGGCTATTTTTATTCTTACGTTGTTAGTTCCAAATCAACTCTACCTTCATGGCGCCATTGTGGTTACACTGGTGGTCTTAATCGTGCTGGGAAAAAAGAAATTCAAACGCATCGCATTACTCACGGTGGGTGCTATCATCATCAGTGGCGTCATCGAAAGCGTTGACTACGTGATTACAGACGTACTGAAACCACATCAGCAAAACCGGGTAAAGGCATTGATTAATCCGGATGCAGATCCCCTCGGTTTTGGTTGGAACGTAACCCAATCAAAAATCGCCATTGGGAGTGGAGGTTTTATTGGTAAGGGTTTTTTAAAGGGGACACAAACGAAATTTGATTTTGTCCCTGAGCAAAGCACAGATTTTATTTTTTGCACCATTGGAGAAGAGCAAGGATGGATAGGCAGCCTTTTATCGATTGGCTTATTCATAGCCCTTCTTCTACGTGTTGTATTTATTGCAGAAAGACAGAAGAACCGATTTGCACACTCCTACGGATACTGTGTAGCCGGAATTTTCTTTTTTCACTTTGCCATCAATATTGGAATGACGATTGGCTTATTTCCTGTCATAGGAATTCCACTTCCTTTCTTTAGTTACGGAGGGTCGTCGTTGTGGAGTTTTACAATACTTCTTTTTATTCTGTTAAAACTTGACGCTCACCGGGGTCAGGTACTACAGCGCATATAACGCAAGCGCCTCATCGAATTTTTATATTTAGAATATTGAGCGTAATATTCTGCATCTAATATCCAGATGTCCTACCGCATTGATCTTTTCGCTGTCTTTATATTTTTAGGAATCGTCCAGGCAGTATTTCTTTCATTCTTTTTTCTGTCGAAGGAAAACCGAAAGGTACCAGCCAATTTGTTCGAAGGGCTGCTATTGCTTGCGCTGGCTGGCTGCATATTGGAGATTTTCCTGATGTATACAGGATACATCATTCATTGCCTTTATCTCGTTGATTTTTCGGAACCTCTCGCCATGGCAATCGGGCCTTTGTTTTTCCTGATGCTCGTGAGCATGATTCACGGATCAATAAAGAAGAAGCAATATTGGCATCTGGCATTCCCCATTGCTTACATTTTCCTTGAACTTCCTTTTTTGCTGGCGCCTGAAAATGAAAAGTATAACTCATGGATATACTCCTATCATCCCGGGCTTCCTTACCGAGATGTCGTCATGTCGTATGATCCCAGATGGCTTTGGATTACGGATCACGCCACAGAAACTACGTTGATCAGTCTCGGACTGTATGGCATGCTCTCCCTGATGATTGTCATTCAGGCGTTCAGACGGAAAAAAGAATCATATTGGAAACCCATGCATCCAACGCTGAAATCATTGCGATCTGGTGCTCTCAAAATTATATCAGCTTCGGTCCTCATTCTAATTATTAAACTCTTCAATGAAAATGATACAGGAGATCACATTTTAGCTGCTTACATTTCCCTCACGATCTACTTCACCAGTTTTGGTGTAATCAATCATTCGGGTTTTTTCAGAAAGGCATCATTAGATGACCCAACGAAATACAAAAACTCGACCGTTACACCGGACCAGCAAATTTTTTTGCTCGAAAAACTGAAGACGTACATGAACACCAAACCTTTCCTCAGGCCCGATTTTTCATTGCCCGACCTGGCGCATCAGCTGAATACATCCGTTCACACCTTATCGCAAGTGATCAACGAAGGATTGAAGAAAAGTTTTTTTGAAATGCTTGCCGAGTACCGAGTGGAAGAGGCGAAACTGCTATTAAAAGACAAGCCCAATATCAAAGTAGAAGAAATAGCCGAACAAGTCGGCTACAACTCCAAATCTTCATTCAATACTGCGTTTAAGAAAATTACAGGAAAAACCCCATCGGAATTCAGGGCCTTGAGAAGTTAAAAGTTATCAGTTAATAGTTAGCGTGAACCACTTAGGATCAACCAGTAACCATTGACTGATAACTTTTAACTGTTTACTTAATCTCGGGTAAGACAAAGGCATCCAACGGACTGGATAATTTCATCAGCGCTTCGATGTCTTTCACCGTGCGAGGGGCAGAACCTGACAGAAGTTCACACCCGTCTTTGGTGATTAAAAAATCATCTTCAATCCGAACGCCAATTCCCCACCATTTTTTATCACACTTCGCATTGTCCGGAATATAGATACCGGGTTCAATGGTGATGATGTTGTTTTCCTCCATGAGGGGTTTGCCTTTATCATGCACATCAAGACCAAGGTAGTGTGAAGTGCCGTGGGGAAAATAACTGTTGGGTTCGGTCTCACTTTTCAAAATCCCCAGCTCCGCCAGACCTTTGTTGATCACCTGGCGAGAAACAGTGGTCATCTGTGCCATGGGTGTGCCTGGCTTACAAATTTTCATGGATTCCTCCTGCGCTTTTAGCACAAGCTCGTAGATTTGTTTTTGTTCCGGGGAGAACGTTCCGCTGATAGGAAACGTACGGGTAATATCAGCTGTGTAGCCGCGATATTCTGCTCCGAGATCCATTAACACAAGTTCATTATTTCCGATAAAAGGCTTATAGTTTTCTTCATAATGTAAAATGCAACCGTTATGTCCTGCACCTACGATCGAGGGATAGCCCACATCTTCGGCCTGATACTTTTTGAAGATATATTCATGAATACCTTGAATCTCATGTTCTGACATTCCGGGTTTCAACGCTTTGGCCACTTCTACCTGAGCAGCGCAAGAAATTTTTACTGCTTTTTTAACCAGTTCAATTTCTTCTTTTGTTTTCGGTCCGCGCAGGCCGACCATGATTCCGTTAAGATCTTTTGTATTCAGATTATTTTTTTGCGGCTCGACAGCCAGGGTTACGGCATTCTTTTCAGGGTATTTTACTTTGGCCTTGAATTGCGCTACCAAATCATAGAGATCGGCAGAATCAGTCGGGTTATCGCGTAAATCATTTTTGAAATCAAAAAACAGCACTTGATCAAATGCAGCAAAGTTTAGGTTGTATTTCTTAAACTCGATTCCATTAAACGCGTTGGTAAATCCTAACAACTCTTTTGTTTGCAAGTCACCGAGCCTTCGGCCCGTCCACATTTCGCGAAGTTCGTTTCTGGATTGAACAAAAATGACTTCATCATATTTCGATCCATCGGGCGCGGTTTGTTTGTCTTTAAAAACAAGAAGTAAGGCATGAGGTTCGCGATATCCGGTGAGGTAGTAGAAATTCGGATCCTGGTGAAACATATAATCGACATCATTCGTGCGATTGCGTGTTGCATTGGCGAAAAATACAGCCACTGAATTTGCGGGCAGACTCTCTCTTAATTTTACACGACGGTCTTTATGAAATTCTTTCTTTAAAAAGTCAGTTGGCAAATCGCCACTTTGGGAAAAAGCGACCAGACTGCCAAACAACAGAATGGTGAGGATATTAAACTTTAGCATGATGTATGGTTTAGTAGAAGAATTAAAAGTATGAAAAACCGGTGGAGGTGCTTTATTTTAGAAAAACATTTTTTTTGCATGTTGGGGTTAAAGCTTCTTCTCCATCACAACAAATTCCAATTGTAGTTTAGGAAGGCCCCAGCGGGGGTCAGAAAAACCGAAAGGCTTTCTTTCGCCGGTAAACGTGTAACCTATCCGTTGGTACCATTCAATAAGCTTTTGTCGGACTGAAATTACAGTCATGTAAATCGTAGTGCACTGGTGTTCGCGGGCGAACATTTCGGCCGCTTGCATCAATTTTTTTCCAATACCATTACTCTGAATATCCGGTTTCACGGAGAGCATACCAAGATAAAGTCGGATTCCTTCGATTCTAAGTTCCACACAACCGACCAAGTTGTTGTCTTGTTCATACTTTAGTATCGTGGTATCGGTTCTGGAAATAAAACCCGCCAAAAGTTCCTCGTCAGTGCGTGTGCCATCGAGCAGATCAGCCTCCGTATCCCATCCCTTTTTTGATTCTTCTCCACGGTATGCAGAATTGACCAACCGATTTAATGCAGGAACGTCGCTGAGCTGTGACTTTGAAATTTGACTATTCATAAATCTCAAATATACTCAGCTTTCGTGTTCGACTTTATAAAATCGTCCTTCCAGACTATAAAAACGGTCTTTATTTGCCAGTTCAAGCAAGTTCTTTGAGGAAAAAATTTATGAATCCGGAAATAAAAACCCTCGACCAACAGCGCAGATACGATCTTGACTGGCTTCGTTTCATTGCGATACTTATTCTTTTGTTTTTCCACACGGGGATGTGGTTTAACCATTGGGATTGGCATGTGAAAAATAATGAACTCAGTTACAGTTTCCAGTATTGGATGGTGTGGCTGCATTTTTGGCGCATGCCGCTGCTGTTGTTTATTTCAGGCGCAGGTACCTACATGGCCCTGAATAAACGCACGCCTTCTCAATTTGTTGGCGAACGCCTCAAGCGGCTTTTTATTCCATTGGTCTTCGGAATGCTGGTAGTAGTTCCCCCGCAGATTTACTATGAACGCATTGCCAACTTTGACGGCTACTGGGATTTTTATAAAACCGTTTTCCAGTTCAAGCCCTATCCTGAGGGAGGAAGTCTGAGCTGGCATCACCTGTGGTTTATTTTGTACTTACTCCTCTACTCGCTCATCGCTTTACCTTTTCTGATTTATCTGAGATCACCGAAATCACTCAGGTTCCGGGCATTCATTTTCAAAATGCTATCAAGCCCGGCGGGTATATTGTTTATTCCTTCTATTTTAATTCTGCTCTCACAAATTCTGCTTCGCCCTTATTTTCCGGAGGAAACGCATGATCTCAAAGACCTGGGATATTTTATATTTTATATGTTGTTTTTCATTATGGGTATGGTATGTTACTCCAACCAAAATTTATGGACTTCCATTGGTAACAGCAGAAGGCATTTGTTGGTCGCCTCACTTTTCATTCTTATCCCATTTTATATCGTTTACTTTCACTTTCGAGGTCTGATCGTACTTCCCTGGGAAGAAGAACAGGTAGAAAACATTTTTAAAGTACTTGGTATTTTTGTGAGTTGGTTTACAGTGATCACCGTGATAGCCTATGGTCAACATTATCTAAACAAATCTCATCCCTGGCTGTCGAAAATCGGTGAAGGTCTTTATCCTTTCTACATTTTACACCAGACCGTAATCATTGCGATTGGTTACTATATCTGTCAGCTGGATTGGACTATTGGTGCCAAGTTCTGGTCGATTAGTTTATCAACGCTGATCTTTTGCGTTGGTTTTTACCTGATCCTGATAAGACCGTTTAATATTATGCGATTGTTTTTTGGAGTGAAGAAGAAATAGTCTACAGTCGATGGTCCATAGTCAATAGCAGAACGGTGCTATGGACTATCGGCCATCGACTAATTGAGTTCTCGTATCTCAAAGTCTTTTCCGGTACCGAACTTGATGGTGTCTTTGAGCTGATAGCGTTCCAGAGTAGTTAAATCCTTCACCTTGAAGTCGCCATTCACCATGATCTTTTCGATCTGGAATTCATAGCGATCGCCAAAATTGACAAGGCTGTATTTCTTGCCAACGCGTAAAACATCAAAAGAGAGGCCCGCCATAATTTTAATTTTCGATGGGTCAATGTTCAATGTGCTAATGGCCAATTGTCAATTTGCACATTGATAAATTGATAATTTGCTATAAATCTTCTTCGCGTTCCAACATCAAAATTGATGCCTGCGGTACGATGTAATATTTTTCGTTTTCATACATGACCTCAATCGCGCCTTTTTGAATAAATATAGCAAGATCGCCCTCGTGAGCCTGCAGAGGTAAATATTTGATTTGATCTTCTTTTCCTTTCCAGAGGTCATCTTCGTCCGCAGGCATGGGGAGCGGATACCCCGGACCAACTTTGATGACAAATCCTTTTTGAATTTTTTCTTTTTCTTGCACACCAGGCGGCAGGTACAGACCGCTATCTGTTTTATCAGACTCTTTTGAGGGGCGAATCAAAACGCGATCGCCAACAACAATGAGTTTTCTTAATTTATTATCAGATGTTATTTTCATTGTAGTAAAACTATAATTTATTCGGGAAGGTTCAGCCCTACACGTCTTGCTCCATTGAGCTTAACAGTATTAATTTAGAACAACTTCCCCTGCTCCTCATCAGTTGATTCTTCCATATCGGTAGTGTACAGCGGCAATTTATTGAGCCGATTTGAAAGAATTGTTTCTTGCGTGTTGATTCCTTTTGATTCCGCCTCGTTCTTTAATTTAGTCGTTTCCTGCTCAAGTTCTTTTGCGCTGATTTGCTTTGACCTGCGTTCAATTGGCGGATTTAACTTTTCAGCTTTTTCGAACTCCGCCACTTTCTCCAGAATATCTTTTGGCAAGTCAGCTTCGCTGCGATAGACAAGTTCGAAGAATTGCTTGGTAAAGAATCCATCAATCTGAATTCTTCTTTTCGACAGATGGATGAACTTGCCCAATACGCGACAAATATTCTCACGCTCTTCCGGACTCAGCTGATCGGCAAATTCATACTCCTCAATCTTTTGCAGGCTGAGAATTATCGGCTCCAGGGAATCCAGGGAGACCACAAAGACATTGTAATCGGCTAATCTAAATACCACTTGATCCAGGATGTCAAGCGTATTCGTTGGCACCACTAAAAATATTTCCTTCTTTACATCGGGCTCCTTTACATACTTCTTTACCGATTCAGCCTGGTTCTTGATGTATTGTCTAAAATTTGAAAAATCTTCTCCCCCAGGACTTTTTGCATCGAACACGATATATTCATTGCTGATTTTAAGAGTATTGTCCGGTTCCCCTTTAAACGGAACCTTTTCTACGTACTCAATCGTATACTTGGCGCAAATTGTTTTGATGGTATTTTTAACATTGTCCTGGTGGTTGGCCCAAGTTTCACGCAATTTCTGAATGCGGAGGATCTCGGCATTCTTGCGTTCCTCCAACTCTTTGTTTCGATCACTCTGAATTTTGCTTTGTATGTTGCTAAGCGTGCTTAGTGATTTTGCATGATCCTGATTTCGAAATTCATCGTTCTTTATATACTCCGTATTTAATTGCAGTATTTTCTGCAGCTCGCGTTCGGTTTGTTCAAGCTTTTGTTTTAAAACGGAGACCTCATTCGAAAGCTCAGTTCCTCTTCTTAAATAATTTTTATTCGCCTCCGTTAGAGTTGTTAACTCCTTCTGTAGCAAATCAATTTGTTTATTAGATTCTCTAAGAACCTGATTTTCTGTGTGAAGGCGATTGACAGTATCGGTAAGGTTTCTTGAGTTGGATTTTTCCAGGTTGAAAGCGTTCTCCAGTTTGTTCAACTCGTCAGTTCGACCGATTAATTTCTGTAAGTCACCACTGGCGTCAACCAATACGTTTTTAATACTGCCCCAACTAAAGATTCTCTCAAAAAAACTAATAGATTTTACACGCTCCAGGAGTCGCTTCAGACTGTCAAAATTTGCATCCATCAAGAAAATCAATTACACATCAAATGTAATATTAAATTGGCATTGCCTTGCAGTCTATCCTTTGCGGTAATCTTTTTAATGAGAGGACATTTCCGTATCTTTATCTTCTTGAAATAGAATTTTTATGGTACAGGAAATCACATCGGGCCGCGAGGCAATGTTATTGGAAGAGAAATACGGGGCGCATAACTACCACCCGCTTCCCGTAGTATTGACCAAGGGCGAAGGTGTGTTTGTCTGGGACCTGGATGGAAAGCGCTATTACGATTTTCTTTCGGCATACAGTGCCGTGAATCAGGGTCACTGTCATCCAAGACTTATTCGGGCCCTTACCGAACAGGCCAAAGAACTTACACTTACATCGCGTGCATTTTATAACGACAAGTTGGGCATTGCTGAAAAACTCGTCTGTGAAACATTCGGGTATGACAAGGCACTTTTTATGAACAGCGGAGCAGAGGCTAACGAAACAGCAATCAAGCTTGCCCGTAAGTGGGGCTATACAAAAAAAGGAATTCCTGCGAATCAGGCTGTTATTGTTGCGGTGAAACAGAATTTTCACGGACGTACCACCACGATTATTTCTGCATCAACAGATCCATCAGCTCAAAGTGGTTTCGGACCGTTCATGCCTGGCTTTGAAGTTGTTGATTATGATAGTACTTCTGCCATTGAAAAAGCATTAGCCAATCCTAATGTTTGCGCACTGTGGATCGAACCGATCCAAGGAGAAGCGGGAGTATTTGTTCCTCATGATGGATATCTGAAATCGGCAGAAAAAATATGTCGCAAGCACAATGTGCTGCTGATGATGGACGAAATTCAAACGGGTATAGCGCGCACAGGTAAAATGCTGGCCTCTGAATATGAAGACGTAAAACCGGATTTGCTTATTTTGGGTAAGGCTTTATCGGGAGGATTTTTACCTATCTCATTGGTGTTGGCCAATGATGAGGTGATGTTGGTCATCAAGCCTGGCGAGCACGGCTCTACCTTTGGAGGAAACCCTCTGGCGGCAGCCGTTTGTGTTGAGGCATTGCAAATTGTGAAGGATGAAAATCTTGCGGAAAATGCATTTAAGCTGGGTCTGGTTTTCCGCGAGAGAATGAATGCGTTAATAAAAAAAACCAATCTGGTGACGTTAGTTCGTGGCAAGGGATTGCTCAACGCCATTGTGATCAACGATAAACATGAAAGCGATGCTGCCTGGAATAGTGAAGCCGAAATCGCGTGGAATCTTTGTCTGAAATTCGCCGAGAACGGGCTTCTGGCAAAACCCACGCACGGAAATATTATTCGTTTAGCTCCGCCTTTAGTGATCACCGAAGAGCAGATTCATGAATGCTGCGACATTATTGAAAAGGTGGTTCTGTCGATGAAGTAAGAAACACTATCTTTTTTTACCTCCTTTCATTATAAACCTTATATTGCTTAATGGATTTATTCCATTTGTGTTCGTATTTATAAACTATTCTATTCATGGAGATATCGACCAAGCCCAAGAAAAGCAGACTTACTCTTTATATCATCATTGCTCTTTTGCTGGGTATAGGTTTTGGTTTCACACTGAATAAAACGTATGTATTTGAGGATAATAAAAAGCTCGTAGCGATTGATCTCATAATAGAGGAAATCAATGAGAAAATTCGACAAACGAAAGACATCCTCATCATTGAGGAACTGGAGCTGAAGAAAAAAGATATTGCTGTTGAACGGAATACTCTTTTAGCAGACCGTGAAAACAAAGTGGAGCCGTTTTCATTATTGGCAGATATTTTCTTACGATTGATTAAAATGATTGTAGCTCCCCTGGTTTTCAGTACACTCGTGGTGGGCGTGGCTAAGTTGGGCGATATCAAATCCGTTGGAAGAATTGGGGGCAAAACCTTGTTATGGTTTTTAGGAGCCTCGTTTACGAGTCTTTTACTAGGGATGCTGTTGGTAAATTTATTTGAGCCCGGCATCGCTATGCATTTACCGTTGCCAGATGCTGCCGACGATACAGGGATTACTAAAACAGGTTTGTCTTTAAAAACATTTTTGTATCACGTGTTCCCCACTAGCGTAATTGATTCGATGGCAAGAAATGAAATTCTGCAAATCGTAGTCTTCTCTGTTTTCTTTGGTGTTGCCACCGCTGCGATTGGTGAGCAGGGGAAAATTATTGTCAACGTCATGGATGCTTTTGCACACATCATTTTGAAAGTAACAGGCTATGTGATGTATCTGGCTCCGCTCGCTGTCTTTGGAGCAATGACAGCGGTGATTGCCAAACAAGGGCCTGGTATTTTAAAAACCTATTCTATTTTTATCGGAGAATTTTATTTTGCTCTATTCCTGTTATGGTTGCTCTTAAGCTTTGCCGGCTATGTGGTGGTGGGTAAACGCATTGGCAATTTGATCAAACGCCTGAGAGAACCTTTTTTGCTGGCATTCAGTACGAGTAGCAGTGAAGCTGCTTTTCCGAAGACGATGGAGGAACTGGAAAAATTTGGATGTAAAGATAAAATCGTAAGCTTCGTTTTGCCTTTAGGATATTCTTTTAATCTCGATGGAAGCATGATCTACATGACCTTTGCTTCGTTATTTATCGCTCAGTCATATGGTATGGATTTACCACTGGCAACCCAGTTCAGTATGTTATTGGTGCTTATGCTTACGAGTAAGGGAATTGCAGGAGTGCCCCGTGCTTCCCTGGTAGTAATCGCTGGAACATTAGCCACATTTAATATTCCGGAGGCCGGTCTTGCTTTGCTTCTTGGAATTGATCCGCTTCTCGACATGGGCCGTAGTGCTACCAACGTATTGGGAAATAGTGTGGCAACAGCAGTAGTGAGCAAATGGGAAAACTCACTGGAAGACACAAGTGTAATTTCAGCCGAGGCTTAGAATTCCACCTGAATACAGGCCGAAGACGAACTTAATTTGCCTATTTTTGTTCCGTAATAAATGAACAGATTATGTTAAAAGCAGCTCCAAAAGCTATCCATATTTACCTGGAATCAAATCCAAACCCGAATTCGTTGAAATTTGTGGTGAGCGAGATGCTGGTGCCGGAAGGAATGAGCTTCGATTTTCCGAGCGCTGAAAGTGCCGCTGAGGCGCCTTTGGCCCTGGAATTATTTCACTATCCTTTTGTAGAGCGGGTTTTCTACATGAGCAATTTCATCACCGTTACCAAAAACGAAGAAATTGAGTGGCTTGAGGTGCAGGAGTTATTGAAAAACCACATCAAGAATTTTCTGGAAGCCGGAAAACTTATTTTGGACACAAAAACTGCGGCCCCTGAATTTGTTCAGGAAGAAACCGAAACCGTAAAGAAAATTAAAAGTATTCTCGACGAATATATTCGTCCTGCTGTAGAACAGGATGGTGGTGCAATTACATTTCACTCTTTCGTCGACAAAAAAGTGACGGTAGCATTGCAGGGTTCTTGCAGCGGATGTCCTTCATCAACCATAACTCTCAAAGCTGGCATTGAAAATCTTTTCAAAAAGATGATGCCGGAAGAAGTGGAAGAGGTAGAAGCACTTGGTTAGACTTAAATCCAACAGAAATAATAAAAACCCTCATCCATTGAGGGTTTTGTCTTTTTTAGGAGTTTCTATTTTCTATTGGCAAGGTAAACTCCTGTCAGGATCGCAGCCATACCAATGAAGTGACCCATCACAAGATGCTCACCGTCCAGCACGCCCCACATCACGGATACAATCGGCATCAGGTACGTTACAGAACTTGCATATAATGGCGTCGATATTTTTATAAGTCTGTTGAATATCAAATTGGCGACCGCCGTACTCATCAAAGCCAACACGACAATAAAACCAAATGCTTTCCAGGCGTTGGGCGCATTTTGCAGTATAGAGATGAAATCTGTAAATCCGAAAAGATAAGCTGCAGCCAATGGACCAATAAACAATAGTGATACGCTGGTAATCGTAATCGATCCAAGTCCTGTGATTTTGAATTTCACCCAATTGAGATTTGCACCATAAAATGCGCATGCAATCACCACCAATAGCGCGTATGAATTAAACTGGAACGATGTATTGTCGGTTTGTGTGATGGTCAGCAGGATAGCGCCTGCCATACTGAGTGCTATTCCTAAAATCGCAAACCCTTTAAAGCGTTGATGAAAAAACAATGTGCCTACAATCGCCATGAATACCGGAGATAATGTATTCAATATTCCTGTCAACGAGCTCTCAAGGTGGGTTTGTGCGATAGCAAAGAGAAAAGCAGGGATAAAAATTGCCATCAATCCTGATACCAGCAATTTAAAGTGATCTCCTTGTTTTAGTTCTTTTAAGTGAGGAATCGCCAAAGGCAACAAAAAAATGGAGGCGGCTAAAACACGAATTGCCCCCACCTGGTCGGGAGGAAAAACTTTTAATCCTTGCTTAATCAGAATGAACGAAGTTCCCCAGATCAGTGAAAGGATAATAAGAAGAAATAGTGCAGAGAAATTTTTGTTTTCAGACATGGAACATGGCGATCGAGAATGGCGGGGATCAAGCCGTGATTTCAGAAAATACCTGACTGACCTCATCAAGTATTGCGTGAACTTCCTCCACAGTAAGCGCTTCTACTAACCTTGTACGATAAGGTTTAAAATCCGGAGTGCCTTTGAAATAATTTGTATAGTGCCTGCGCATTTCAAAAATACCGAGCTTATTTCCTTTCCAGCGAATAGAGAAATCCAAATGCTTACGTGTAATAGTTACACGCTCACCCATGTCCGGAGAGGGGAGTTGTTCTCCTGTTTTAAAATAATGTTTGATCTCATTGAACACCCAAGGCGCACCAATGGCAGCGCGGCCGATCATAATGCCGTCAATGCCATACCGGTTTTTATATTCTAATGCTTTTTGTGGTGAGTCAACATCACCATTGCCAAACACAGGAATATGCATGCGCGGGTTTTCCTTGATCTTTCCAATCAACGTCCAGTCGGCTTCGCCTTTATACATCTGCACGCGTGTGCGACCGTGTATGGTCAATGCTTTGATGCCAATGTCCTGTAAACGTTCGGCCACTTCCACAACATTCTTTGTAGAATCATCCCAGCCCAATCGTGTCTTCACCGTAACGGGAAGGTGTGTTGCTTTCACAATTTCTTCCGTCATCTTCACCATCTTTGGGATATCCTGCAAAAGTGCAGCACCCGCGCCACGGCATGCTACGGCTTTCACCGGGCAGCCATAATTAATATCGATCAGATCGGGATTAACTTCTGTGGCAATCTTTGCAGACTGAATCATGTTGCCGATATCACCACCAAACAATTGAATGCCAATGGGTCGTTCGTATTCAAAAATGTCAAGCTTCTGCCTGCTTTTGGCGGCATCGCGAATCAGTCCTTCAGATGAAATAAATTCGGTGTACATCAGATCGGCACCACCTTCCTTGCAAACAGCGCGGAAAGGTGGGTCACTCACGTCCTCCATGGGGGCGAGCAAGAGTGGGAACTCTCCTAATTCGATATTTCCTATTTTGACCATTTATTTTTTAGACGTACCAGGCATTTACTGACCACCGTGGTGCAAAAGACTGACTATATTTGTGCCTGCTTGTTGACACAAGCGCAAATTTAAGCAGTATTTAGCATTTTGGAAGAATTAAACGAAAACAGCGGTTCTCAGGAAACAGTTCAACCGATCCATCAACCTTCAGATCCTGCGGAGAGAAAAAAGAAAGTATCGTACGTTACTACGGAATGGCACCGTTCCGCCTCTTTGACCGTGCTTATTATGTTCCTTGTTTCCATGATGGGATTTATGATTGTGGGTCCGCTTATCGGGTTCCTGCTCTCATTGCCTTTCGTAGATGGAGGTATTATTGAATTTGCCGAGGCCCTCCAAAATCCTGTAGCACATCCGGAAGTCAAACTTCCATATTTCATTATTCAGGGAGGAGCAACGTTTATTGGCCTGGCGTGCATCCCGGCACTCTATTATTATAGCATTGAAAAGAAAAATCCGTTCGACCTGCTTAAACCTAGATTGGTAAATGGACTTTTACTTCTGATGACCATGGGTATCGTCATTTCCTTTATGGCCATGAACTCCATCATCATCGAATGGAATGCGGGATTAAGTTTTCCCGAATTTATGAAAGGCTTTGAAAATTGGGCCAGAGAAATAGAAGATGCCGCAGCAGAGATCACGAAATATCTGACCGTATTCAACAACGCAACCGAATTTATAATTGCCTTCATCGTCATTGCAGTTTTTGCGGGCATTGGTGAAGAGTTTGTTTTCCGTGGTATGTTGCAGCCTCAGCTTTATCGGGCAACCGGAAATATTCATGTTGCAATTTGGACATCGGCGATTTTATTCAGCGCCATACACCTTCAGTTTTTTGGATTTGTTCCCCGCGTTTTACTCGGTGCATTGTTTGGGTATCTTTATTATTGGTCAGGCAGTCTGATCATTCCCATGTTTGCTCACTTTGTGAATAATGGATTTTCGGTTCTTATGATATATTTGAACCAGCGTGGTATCGTTGATGTGGATATGGAAAGTACAGAGTCCGCTCCACTTCCCGTCGTTGCCATCGTCACGGTATTTACTGTTGGCTTGCTCTATTACTTTAAGAAATTTTACGACACACGTAACGCTGCATCCGTTTGAACAAACTATCCAAGTATAATAATCTGACTCAGCGCCTCATCACGGGTATTTTAGGTTCGGCCGGAATAATTTTTGCCATTGTGTTCAGTGAGTGGAGTTACTTTGCCGTATTTTCCTTCATTTGTTTGATGTCGTTGCTGGAGTTTTATGCACTTACATTTTTGGATGGCATGATCCCGCTGAAAACATTTGGTACAATCTGCGGCATGGTACTTTTTTGCCTATCTTTTTTTATAGAACGGCAGGATATTGAACCGAAGTATTATTTTTTGATTTTTCCGATGATGGCGTGCGTCTATATGATCAAGCTGTACAAAAAAACAGAAAGCAAGCCGTTTACCAATGTCGCTTTTACGTTTCTCGGAATATTTTACGTTGCCGTTCCTTTCTCGTTGCTGAATATTGCTGCGTATGAAAATGGATCGTACAACTTTGAAGTGATGACAGGCTGTATGTTCATACTGTGGGCCAGCGATACGGGAGCGTACTTTGCCGGAACGTATTTTGGAAAACGAAAATTATTTGAACGGATCTCACCAAAAAAATCGTGGGAAGGTGCTATTGGCGGAGCCGTGCTTGCTGTCGTTTTTGCAAGCATCATCGCATTGAATTTTACATCGCTTGCTGTATGGCAATGGGCAGGTATTGCCATTATCATTATTGTGGGTGGAATTTTTGGCGACCTTGTTGAGTCATTACTGAAGCGAAGTATTCTTATTAAGGATTCAGGCGATTCCCTGCCGGGTCACGGCGGTTTCCTTGATCGATTTGATGGGCTGTTAATTGCCGCACCTTTCATCGTAGCATTTTTAGAAATTTTTTAGACTGTTGCGCACTTCTTTTTGTCGTAAGGTGTTGTATGACTTTCGACCAAACTAATGAAATTGAAACTTAGTGTCCTTGATCAAACTCCCATTCGCAGGGGAAGTACAGCAACAGAAGCCCTGCAGGAAAGTGTGGCTCTTGCTAAACTTACCGATAAACTTGGCTACACCCGCTACTGGTTATCAGAGCATCATAACATTCCTATGCTTGCAGGAGCTGCACCTGAAGTTCTAATCGCAAGGCTAGCCGGCGAAACAAAACAAATTCGTTTTGGCTCGGGTGGTATCATGCTGCCCAATCATAGTACGCTGAAAGTTGCTGAGAATTTTCGATTGCTTGAAGCGTTATTTCCTGGCCGTATCGACTTGGGTATTGGCCGGGCTCCAGGTGGCGATCGCATGACAGCCTCTCTATTAAATCCCTCGAATAAATTTCATCCTAATGATTACGTACAACAGATTGTTGACTTAAAAGGATTTTTCAGCAACGATCGGGAAGAAGGAACGATTCATGAAAAGGTAACAGCCATTCCGCGAATTGATACGAAACCAGCATTGTGGATGCTCACCTCCAGTGGTGAAAGTGCTTACATCGCCGCTCACTTTGGTATGGCACTTTCCTTTGCACAGTTTATCCATCCGCAAGGAGGGCGCGAAGCCATACAACAATATCGTATGAAATTTGTTCCGTCGCCCGAATTACAAAACCCACAGGCAAGCGTAGGTATTTTTGTTTTTTGTAGTGAGACCGAAGAAAAAGCAGAACACGTGCAGGCGGTTATGGATTACAGATTGCTGAATATTGGTCGCGGCACCATGGATCAGTCACCATCCTATGAGTTTGTAAAAAGCATTACCTATTCCCGCGAGGAAATAGCACAGATTCAATACAATCGCCAACGCATGATCGTAGGCACCGTAGATGTTGTGAAGAAAAAAATCATTTACCTCACGAATGAACTTGAAGTCGATGAAATCATCATGTCTACTTTTGCAGATCAAGCTGAAGACAGACTGAGATCATACGAATTATTGGCAGATGCGTTTCAGCTTTCTGCGCATAGGGACCAGGTTCGAAATGCGATTCCCGTGTAAAATTGCTGTCCCGTCTTTTAGCTGCGATTTATTTTTCAAAACTTTCTCAAAATCGATTCGAATAATAACATGAAACTACGCTTATCAAGAAGACTCTAATAGGCATAGGGTTAAATTCAATCTATTCGTAACAATCAAGCAACTTATTTTTTGAGAACGCAGGTTTTAATTCAAGCCGTCGATTACACGGAAGCAACTTCTAATTTTAACCCTTCGTCACGTCTCTGTCATACGAAAAATCTTATCTTTGCAACCGTTTTCGGAAACTCAGTTAATTCTACTAAAAATGGCCTATTTAGAACCAGCGCCCACGGCGGGCACAGAAAATCCTTTCGAAGCTATGATGACGCGCTTTAGCGCTGCAGCAAAAATTCTTGGTCTCGAAGAGGAGGTTTATAACGTATTAAAGTCGCCTGCCCGACAGGTTATCGTGTCACTTCCTGTAACCATGGATGATGGCTCTATTCGTGTTTTTGAAGGCTTCCGCGTTATCCATTCAACAATTCTTGGTCCGTCAAAAGGGGGTATTCGTTTCGATCCTTTGGTAAACCTCGATGAAGTAAAGGCACTTGCTGCCTGGATGACCTGGAAATGTGCAGTAGTCGATATACCCTATGGAGGTGCAAAAGGTGGTGTCACCTGCGATCCGCGACAGATGTCATCAGGAGAAATTGAACGCCTCATGCGCGCTTACACACTTTCGATGATTGATATTTTCGGTACCGATAAAGATATTCCTGCTCCTGATATGGGAACAGGACCACGCGAAATGGCGTGGCTCATGGATGAGTATTCACGTACACAGGGTATGACTGTGAATGGAGTTGTAACCGGTAAACCTCTTGTGTTAGGTGGATCGTTGGGAAGAACCGAAGCAACAGGTCGTGGCGTGATGGTATCGGCGTTGGCCGCGATGGAAAAATTAAAAATCAATCCCTACAAAGCAACGTGCGCTGTGCAGGGTTTTGGAAATGTAGGTTCGTGGGCTGCCCGTTTACTGGAAGAACGCGGACTGAAAGTAGTTTGTGTAAGTGATGTTTCTGGTGCATACCATAATGAAAACGGAATTGACATCAGTAAAGTAATTGCTTTTCGTGAAGCGAATAAAGGTTCACTGGAAGGCTTTAAGGAGGCCGATAAAATTCCAGGTGATGAGTTGTTAACACTTCCTGTGGATTTACTCGTGCCGGCCGCTAAAGAAGATGTGATTACACATCTCAATGCAGCCAAGATAAAAGCAAAGCTGATTGTAGAAGGTGCTAACGGACCAACCTCATCCAAAGCAGATAGTATTATTTACGGAAACGGTGTTAACGTTGTTCCTGATATTTTGGCCAACGCCGGTGGCGTGACCGTATCTTATTTTGAGTGGGTACAAAATCGACTTGGCTACAAATGGACTGCTGACCGTGTAAACCGCAGAAGTGATCGGATCATGAAAGATGCGTTCACCAATGTGTATAACACAGCTGTGCAATACAATGTTTCCATGCGTATCGCTGCATATATGGTGGCGATTGATAAGGTAGCAAAGGCTTATAAATTCAGAGGAGGATTTTAATTAGAAAGAATATAGAATTTAGGGAGTGAGAATTTAGCTCGAGAATTTCAGAGTAACTAATTCCTATATTCTTTACCTTTACAAAAAAATCTGTCTTGCTAAATTCTATATTCTAACTTCTACATACTCTTCTCATGACCATTCACCGCGAAGGCCGCACGTTATTATTTGTTTTGCTGATCATCTTGTTTGCACTCAACGCAGCAATAGGTCGTTATTATCCTGAGTCAGGTATTCTTCAGAATGTTGTCATCGGAGCAAGTCTTTTGTTCTATCTGATCATTCTTCAGTTTTTCAGAGTTCCTAATCTTACTGTAGACAAAAATGCAAATCATGTTATCGCTCCTGCTGACGGAAAAGTAGTGGTGATAGAAGAAACGGTGGAACCCGAATACCTCAAATCGAAGAGAATTCAGATTTCTATTTTTATGTCACCCGTCAATGTGCATGTAAATCGTACACCGGTGGCTGGCGTAATCAGTTATTTTAAATATCACGCAGGAAAATATCTTGTTGCATGGCATCCAAAATCCAGTACGGAGAATGAACGTACAACGGTGGTGATGAAGATGAAGAACGGCACGGAGATTTTGTTTCGTCAGATTGCCGGTGCCCTTGCACGAAGAATTAAATGTTACATTAAAGAAGGCCAGCCCCTTGATCAGGGAGATGAATTTGGCTTCATTAAATTCGGTTCGCGCGTTGACATTTATCTCCCCATAGGCACAAATATTACTGTAAAAATCGGTGATAAAACTACTGGCGGAAAGACGGTCATTGCAAAACTATAGTGTTCATTTGAACTGAAAACCCACTTTCAGGTACTTTTAATGCCCTAACGGGCATTAAACTCGGCGCAATTCGCTACCTTTAGAGACTGCATTGCTAAAAATTATTTTGCAGTTGATCCCCAAACTCCCAAATCCGTAATCAGCCAATGAGTAAGACATTAAAATTTGCGCGAAGTCAGGCTGAGTTTTTTCCGATGCTGAACAAACGCGTGAACGCGTATTTCACATCAAATGAAATTGAACGTACTGCAAATTCAGAAATGGTGATTAAAACCATTTTTATGTTCACGTTATATTTTATGCCCTACGCATTTATGCTCAGTGGCATGTTCACAAGCATCTGGGCCTTTTTTGGACTTTGTATTGTGATGGGTTTGGGCAAGGCAGGAATTGGGTTGTCAGTCATGCATGATGCGAATCATGGTTCTTATTCCTCAAAAGTATGGATCAATAATGTGCTTGGTTTTTCGATGAATCTGATCGGTGGCAATTCATTTAATTGGATTGTTCAGCATAACGTATTGCACCACACGTACACAAACGTTCACGAAGTGGATGAAGATATTAGTCCGCGTGGGGTATTGCGCATGGCTCCCGATTCGGAATGGAAATCATTTCATCGTTTCCAACATTTGTACGCGTGGTTTTTATACGGGATGCTGACCTTTGTGTGGATCGTATTCAAGGACTATAACCGCTTGGCGCGATATCATCGGGATGGTTTGGTAAAAAAACAAAAGGCATCTATTGTAAAAGAGTGGGCTATCTTGGTTTTTTCTAAACTCATTTATTTTGGGTACATCATTGCATTGCCGATCGCACTTTTGCCGGTCACCTGGTGGCAGGTGTTGATTGGATTTTTTGTCATGCATTATGTGGCGGGGTTTATTCTTGCCATAATTTTCCAGCCCGCACACGTTATTGAAGGAACCGAATACCCCATGCCAGACGAACATGGGAACCTTGAAAACAACTGGGCTGTTCACCAATTGCACACCACAACAAACTTTGGCCATAAACATAAAATATTCTCGTGGTACGTGGGTGGATTAAACTATCAGGTGGAACATCATCTTTTTCCTAACATCTGCCACGTGCACTACCGCAAGATCGCGCGGATTGTAGAAGCAACGGCAAAAGAATTTAATCTCCCTTATAAGTCAAAAAATTCATTTGTGGAAGCGGTATCCGCGCATGCACGTTTGCTCAAAGAGCTTGGTAAAAAACCACTGCCAGTCGTTCCGCAAATGGTTGTAGTCGCTGCGTAATTTACGTAAGGCTGACTGCTTGCGCCTACATGGCGTTTCAAACGGTCTTATTTTTGGTGATTCATTTTCCGGAATTGGTAAGGACTAATCTGAAATACCAGGGCGTGTTAGCCCAATACTTCGCGCAATACCTGAATGGATTTCATCTCACCAAACCCCTCTACATGTTGGCGGTAAAATCGAAGCATCACTTCAAGCAAGCTCCTGCGTTGTACATTTGTTATAACTACGGGCGTCTGATAATCTGCCGTGATCAATTGCTTCAGGATGATTTCTTCTTCATCGGTCACCAATCGGGCACCTAAAATCTCTTCAGAGAAATTGGCTCCAAATCCTAAAAAGCGACTGAGTTTGATAAGAAAACTCAGATGAAAATTTTCATAGTGGATGCTTAACAGATCAAGGGTCACCAGTGAGTCAAAGAGAAAAGGAAAGATCTGTTCGGGATGACTTTGTTCTTTAACCGTACGGTTGAGAAGTTCATTGAGAAATAATGCAAGAGTTGATTTCTTTACGTCCACGGTTAAGGATTGGTAAGGATGAGCACACTGTAATTCTTTTATACGGAGTATGGATGCATTTTCTTTATGGTAGACAACCAGATCGAGCAAGGTTAAGGGTTGGTAAAGGGCTATTTTGTTTTTGGCACTTTTGCTTCGTACACCGTTGACGATGTAGGTTTGCAGACCGAACAATTCCGTAAACATCGTAACGATGATGGATGTCTCACCATAGCGTGTAAACCGGAAAACAATACCTCGGGTTTTGTGAAGCATGGGGTCAGAAAGAAGTTAATAGTTAATAGTTAATAGTATACTCATCTTTAATTTCTTAACCCACTATTAACTTTTAACCATTAACGGATAACGGACTAACGGTTTTTCATTCCTTCTACAAAAGCACTACGGCTTCGCGCTTCATATTTGTCTTTTTCACCCAACAGCACCTGGCCCTGACTTGCTGAGAGTCGAAATGAAAACGAAGCAAGTTCACCAGTTTGAGCACAGATAGCATGTACTTTCGTGACAAACTCAGCGATAGCCAGAAGGTTGGGCATGGGTCCAAAAGGTTTGCCTTCAAAATCCATGTCCAGACCGGCCACGATAACTCGTTTGCCCTTATTGGCCAGGGTATTGCAGACTTCCACAATGGCCTCATCAAAAAACTGGGCTTCATCAATTCCCACCACATCGCAATCTCCTGCCAAAAGCAAAATATCATTGGCAAAATTTACTGGTGTTGAGCGAATTTCACGTTCAGCATGCGAAACGATCTTAACATCGTGGTAACGCTTGTCAATAGCTGGCTTGAAAATTTCTACTTTTTGCTTCGCAATGATGGCACGGTTGAGCCGGCGTATCAATTCTTCCGTTTTGCCGGAAAACATACAACCACAAACCACTTCTATCCATCCGGTTTTTTCGGCGCGACTATTTCTGCCCAGGTGAGGTTCGATAAACATGATGCAATTTAGCTGTGGATGATGGATAGTCAAGATCGGAATTTTAAGGGGAAAGAGACCTTAAAAAACAATACGCTTTTATAGAAAACGTTGAAAGAGTTCTTTTTTACAGGGTTTTTCTATGACTATCTTTACACGGGGCAATAAAAATGCAATGGACGAAAAAATAAGTCTGAAGGCGGTTAATCACTATAGCGAAGTATTTGCTTCAAAATTGGCGACATCCTTCTTTGATCAGCATGACAAAATCACCGGACAGCAGGTTCTTGGACTTTCCGAGATAAAGCAGGTGAACCTCTTCATTGTTCGTGAGCTGATGAAAACCTGGAAACAGGAAAGTCAAAAACTGAAGAGCCCTTATTTCGACTATCAATCCCGTGAAGTAAAGGATGCTCTTGCCACTTTTCAGAATGTACTGTCCAACCACATCGCTATTTCAAAATCCGATTTTTTACCGTTACTAAAAAAAGCAGTCAGCCACACTTTATTTCTTGTACTTGATCCCTACGATTTTTATTCGGAAACATTGGATAGCCACGGACAGGGATTTATAAAAATCGAAGAACTTCGAAATGACATCAAGTACATAAAAATAAATCCTGCACCTCTTGAAAAACTTCTTCATAAACTGGAAGAAAAGAAACTGGATCTTATTTCGGGCAATGAGGCTTTTGCGTTGCTTGATCATATTTTGGAGGAAGTGAACTTTACGCCGGAAGATGTGGAGGGATACATAGTTGCATTTTCTAAAACAGAACCTTTGATTATTGAAAAACTTTATGAATCAAAAGTTGAAAACAAACCAAAGAACGTCGTCAAAGAACCAGTCAAAGTTTCGGTTGCAACTCCCCTAAGTGCTCCGGTTAAATCAACGGGGGTCAATAATTTTCAGCGCATCTCCAGGATCAAAGACAGTCTCACCATTAATCAAAAGTTCATGTTCACCAAGATGCTTTTTAACGGTGATTTTGAATTATTCTCCAAAGCCATTGACCATCTTGATCGTCTGGAATCGCATCAAAGTGCCCTGACATATTTGGAAAAGAATTTTTCGGAATGGGACACGGAGAGTGAGGAGTATGAAGAATTTTTATCGTTGGTAGAAAAACGATTTTCGTGATTTGACAGTTCCTATCCTCACTATCGGTGATCTAAAATTTGCATTCCAATCCTAAAATAGATTCTATTATTGTAGGGCAGGGTCTTGCCGGCTCCTGTCTTGCCTGGCAGCTCCTTCAGCGCGGAAAAAAGGTTCTGGTCTTTGATGAACCTCACAAAAATAAATCAACTTCAGTAGCAGCAGGTTTGTTTAATCCCATTTCGGGCAAGTGGATGCTGAAGACGTGGAAAGCAGATTTGATTTTTCCTTACCTCTATGATTTTTACCAGGGTATAGAAAAACAAACAGGTAAATCTTTTTTTCGTCCTATGCCCCTCTACCGTCCCTTTCCTTCCATTGAAGAACAAAATGCATGGATGGGCAGAAGCGCAGATCCTACATTGAGTAACTATGTTGACCAGGTGTTTACTTCTTCCATGTTCGGTGATCAGGTGAACGATCCTTTCGGAGGTTTGGTACTTAAAAATTGTGGTTATGTTGATACCGTCGTTTTTACGGAATCGATAAGGAAATTACTTATCGCTAAAGACAGTTACAGGCAGGAGGAATTCAAAACAGAAGACATGGTAGTCGAACAGGAAACCATAACCTATTCTGGGGTAGTGGCGTCACAAATTATTTTCTGTAATGGCGTGCGGGCCATGGAGAATAAGTACTTTCGTTGGTTACCCTTTCGGCCGCTGAAAGGTGAAACGATGGACGTGCAGTTAGAGAAAAATCCAGACCAGATTTACAACCGCGGGGTATATATTGTTCCTGAAAAAGACAATGGCTACTGCCGTGTTGGAGCCACCTATAACCGCATTGCCAGTGAAGGGAATTCGGAGGAAGGAATGGCCGAATTGCATCAAAAACTTCACGAATTGTTGATTCTTCCTTACAAAACCGTAAGTCAGCATTGGGGGATTCGACCTGCCATTGATGACAGGAGGGTAGTTTTAGGGTCACATCCCGAGCATAAAAACGTGTTGATTTTTAATGGCCTGGGCACAAAAGGAGTTAGTTTAGCACCCTATTTTTCCAATCAGTTGGCCGATTGGATGGAAGGAAAAATCAATTTGGATAAAGAAGTAAATATCAATCGCTATAAATCGTTATATTCGAAATCCCGGGTTTGAGAAGATAGTATGAAAAGAATGCATCGGTACGTGTTGATGGTGGGATTGATGACCTGTTTTTTATCAGTTCACGCACAACAATCACTGGAAACATTTGGTAAGAACAGGATCCAATACAAGCAATTTGAGTGGCAGTACCTCAGTTCAGAAAATTTTGACATCTATTACTATGACGCCCGGAGAAGCGTAGCCACCGAAGCCCTGAATTATTTGGAAGGAGAATTCGATCGTATCACAGATCTCATCGGTTATCCACCCTATCTAAAAACCAAAATTTTTCTTTACAATTCGATCAGTGATTTACAGCAAAGCAACGTGGGGCTCAACCACAACGCCGTTAATGTTGGCGGAGAAACAGATTTTGTTAAACCTTATGTAGAGATCGCCCATCCCGGAACCCTGGATGAATTTAAAGAAGAACTCCTTCTTAAGATGACCGAACTCATGATCAATGAAATGATGTTTGGTGGAAGTCTGAAGGACATGTTTCAGAGCGCAGTATTTCTGAATCTTCCGGAATGGTTTATTAACGGCGTGTCTTATTATGTGGCAAAAGGCTGGGATTCAGAGATGGATGATTTTGCACGTCAATTAGTAAAAAATAAAAAGAAAAATAAAGCACTGCGGTTCACGGGCAAAGAAGGGGCGTTGGCAGGTCAATCCGTTTGGAATTTCATTGTAGAGAAATACGGAAAAAGCAGCATCTCAAATATTCTAAATTATACCCGGGTAACACGCAACGAACAGATCAGTGTCAAGTATACGCTTGGTATTACATTCAAACAGTTGATGGATGAATGGGAAAAATTCTATCTGGATTCTGAGCAACGTGTGAACACCAGCTATGCATCACCGGCCGATTCCTCAAGGTTTACTCCGCGTCACAATCAGAAAACAGTTTACACGACAGTGAAGATTAGTCCGGATGGAACAAAAGTTGCGTATGCAGAGAACGACCGTGGTAAATACGTGGTAAAGGTCAAGTCCCTTGAGAATGGAAAAGAAACTACGATCATTAACGATGGTAACCGTGTGATCAACCAGACGGTAGACTATCGCATGCCACTCATTAGCTGGTCAGATGCCAATACACTTGGGGTGATTGCACCAAAACATGGCGAGTATGTTTTTTGGTTGTATGATTTGAATACGCGCACAAAAATACCACGCGAACTGGATCGGTTCAGCAACGTTCGAAGTCTAGACTTCTCAGGAAATGGAAGGCTTGTGGTGATCAGCGCTGATCTGGGAGGACAAAATGATTTGTTTCTGATCAGCAGCCGCAACGATCGTACACGAAGACTGACCAATGATTTGTATGACGATTTCGATCCTTCTTTTATTCCCAATACCAATACGATCGTGTTCAGTTCAAACCGAACCATTGATACGGTCAATACCATTGTTAAAGATTATAAAAAGATCACCCAGAATTTCAATTTATTTGCGTTTAACCTTGACTCCACCACCAATGTGGTGCACCGTATTACGAATACCATAAGCAAAGATTATGCACCTGTTGCCTTAGACGTTAACAACATCTTTTATCTCAGCGATCAAAGAGGCATTGTTAATCTCTTTAAGTTCAACCAAACCACAGGCATCTACACACAGGTATCGAACTTTGACTCCAGCATTAAAGTCTACGATATTGATTTTTACAATCGGTCACTTGCATTGGTGATGGATAAAAACCTGAGTGAAGATATTTTTATACTTAACAATTTCAATTTCAACCGGCAGATTTTTACTCCCGTCACGAAGCGTAAGGAAATGCAACAGGCAAAAATGATAACAGAAAAACGACAGAAGCAAAATACGAAAGGGCTTACCATAAAAGAATTAATCAACTCGCGGTTAAAGGAGAAATCCGATACGATCAATAAACCCAAAGAAATTAGCAGCGAACGCGTGCCTGTTCCTGTCGATTCAACAAAAGCAAAGGCGATCAACCCTGGAGTTAATACGGATGATTATGTATTTGCCGAAGACACCACTAAAAAGTCGAATGCATCGATCCCAAAGAAGCCCGCGGAGAAAACGGTCAATACCGAAGACTACGTTTTTGAAGATGATGCTGTAAAGGCCAATCGGGAACCCAGTCAAACCTTTCTAACGCGCTATATGAAGGCGAGAGAAACCAACCGGATTACCGGACCTTTAAAATATGAACCCAGGTTTAGTTATGAGAATATTGTAACTAATTTTGTTGTTGACCCACTTCGCGGCTTCAGTGCCAAGATTGAGACTCAAATGAATGATATGTTGGAGAATTATCGGTTCCTTGGAGGCATTCAAACTGCATTTGATTTAAAAAGCGGTGATATTTATGGAGAAATTCAATATCTCCCGCATCGCGTTGATTTTAGTGCGCGTTTTGATCGCAAGGTAATTTTCTGGGATTTGTCTGATCAAGATGTCGGATATCCAAATCTTCAAAAGTACACCTGGCAGAAAGTTGAGTTCGGTGCGTCGCTTCCGTTGAATGTAAAGACCCGCATTGCAGTAAAACCATTTTTAGGTTTCACAAAATACATTGATCGTGGCAATGATGTTAACCCGGCTGCACCACCTGTGTTTATGGATCCCCAACAACAATACTATGCGGGATCAAAAGTTGAATTGGTATATGATAACAGCGTCACGACAGGAATGAACATCATTGAGGGAACACGTGGTAAAATTAATTTTGTGCATAATGAAGGCCTTGGAAATCATAATGCCAGTTTTTCTCAGGTCTCACTGGATGTTCGCCATTATCAAAAAATATATAAAGAGATTGTTTTTGCAGTTCGCGGCTATACCGGTACGTTTTTCGGTAACTCTCCGAAGAAATATCTGTTGGGAGGGATGGACAACTGGTTTGGAAATACCATTAACTACAGTGGGACAAATAACCCGCTTGTTACAGAATCGGGATACAATGATAACCTCGTGTTTTCAGAATTTGTGACAAGCTTGCGGGGATTCAACTATTCTACGCTATACGGAAATAGTGTAGCCTTAGGTAATGCAGAATTAAGAATTCCATTGATCCGGGCGCTTGCCCGCGGGCCGATCTCGTCAAACTTTTTCCGTAACATGCAACTGGTGGCTTTTTCCGATATCGGAACAAGCTGGACAGGAGCGCCACCCTTCAGCTCAAAAAATGCTGTAAGAACCCGGGTTGTACCAGACGAAAAAACTGCAGGAACACCATTCCGCATCGAGATAAAAGAATACCTGAATCCGTGGTTATACAGCTATGGATTTGGTTTCAGAACGATGATGTTGGGGTATTATATGAAACTTGATTTGGCTTGGCCAGTAGAAAATTACACCGTAGGCAGCCCACGACTGTTCTTTACACTGGGGTACGATTTTTAGTCCCGGAGTGTGAACACGAAATTCTCTAATTTGCAGATCATACAGGATCCACTTCATAATTTTATTTTATGATCAAATCGATGACAGGCTTTGGCCAGGCGGTGTTAACAACCGGAGATATTACGATTAGCGTGGAGGTCAAGAGCCTCAATTCAAAATTTCTTGATTTGAATTTACGTATCCCCAAAATTTTTTCTGAAAGAGAATTAGAACTTAGAAATGCGGTAGCCGAAAAACTGGAACGGGGAAAAGTGTCGCTTTCCGTTGACTACATACAAGTAGGGAAACAGGAAATACTTCAAACCTATAATGAAGTTTTATTTCTTGCCTATTATACTGAATTGAAAAAACTTGCATCGCAGGTTAATTTATCCGGGAATGAAAATCTTTTTAATACGGCCCTCAATTCTCCGGGAGTGATTCAGGCAAACGGAAAGGAAGAACTTGATCCGCTTCTTTGGGAGAAGGCAAATGAATTGATCAAGCAAGCCATTGCAAAGTGTGATGCATTTCGATCGGAAGAAGGTAAGTCGCTTTGTGACAAACTGGTGATGTATGTAAAGTCCATTGAATCTGCATTACGAAATGTAGAGGAGATCGACCCAAAGCGTATAGCAAAGATCAGGAGTAAGATCAAGGGTAGCGTTACTGCGTTTTTTGGTGAAGAAGGTTTTGATACCAATCGACTCGAACAGGAAATAATTTTTTATATCGAGAAACTTGATATTCATGAAGAACGTGTTCGGTTGAGAACGCACTTGGAGTACTTCCTCAAAATCCTTACAGAATCACAATCCAACGGAAAAAAACTTGGCTTTATCGCACAGGAAATAGGCCGGGAAATCAACACCATCGGGTCGAAGGCCAATGACGCCGATATGCAGAAATACGTGGTGTTGATGAAAGAAGAGCTTGAAAAAATCAAAGAGCAGTTGAACAACGTATTGTAAGCGTTGTCAAAATCACTGAAAAGGCATATTTAATGCAAATTTCATAACAATCGATTGAAATCTTTGAAAATCCTTGATTTAGAGCAAACACGCATGTAACTTATAATCCAGGTTAGTAGACGGGTGATTTCCTCGAGATGAATCTCAAATAGCTTATTTTGAATAAACGCAGCCTTATGAAAAAAATACAGTGGAAAGGAATAATTGGTTTTTCAGTGTCGGCTTTAGTGATACTAGCGTCAACCGCTTTTTCTTTCATGAAAGCTGATTTTTCGGGAGATTGGGCACTTGACCAGCAAAAGAGTAACCTCGGAGAAATGGGACGTTTCGCGCCAACCAAACTTAAGATCACGCAGGAAGGCAGCATTATTACTATTGTTCGTACGAGTGCTGGCCAGCAGGGAGAATTGGTTACCACCGACAAGCTTACGTTTGATGGCAAGGAATCAACCAGTACCGGTGGATGGGAAGGCGCCACCCGGAAAGCAGCATTAAAACTTACAGATGATCAAAATACAATGACCGTGAATGCTGTAACCATCGCTTCATTTAACGGCACTTCATTTGAGATTAAGGCAAAAGAAACCTGGTCAATTTCAGCCGATGCAAAAGTATTGACGATTGACTCAGAAACAACAATGCAAATGGGTGTAACGAATACGAAGCTTGTATATAATAAACAGTAATCATACTACTTGGAAAACCTTTAGATTATGCTGAAGGTTTTTCGGTTTTGTAGGCGGTCAAAATATACTATTTGATTTTTTTACTCTGTTATAAATCAGTACTGCAAAGCCAACAGATTATTGTGTTCGTGTTAAATAAAGTTAATTTCTTAAAATTATTCTTCCGTCAACATTGAAGCGTGTACTTTTGAATTGATTAAACAATAAATAAATTATGAAAGCATTAAATTTTAATAGGGGATCGAAAAGCATTTCAGCATTTTTGATTGTGTTTATCACTTTGGCGACTTCGGTTTCAGCTTTGGTGAAAGTAGACTTCTCTGGGACGTGGGCATTGGATCAGGCTAAAAGTAATTTGGGAGAACGTGGAGGCCGTGGTGCAGCTGCCAAACTGAGTGTTGTTCAGGAAAACGCCGTGATCAATATTGTAAGAACCAGTAACGGCCAGAATGGTGAAGTGATCACAACTGAGAAACTTACCTATGACGGAAAGGAAGCTCAGGCAACCGGAGGTCGCGAAGGGTCTGTACGTAAATCAACATTGACCTGGTCCGAAGATAAAAATACAATGACAGTAAACTCTGTTGTTACCGGAAATTTTAATGGTACTGCTACGGAAACTAAAATAAAGGAAGTATGGACATTATCGGCTGATGGTAAAACACTGACCGTTGATTCGGAGTCAGTAAGACAGCAGGGAACAACAACACTAAAACTTGTCTATAACAAGCAATAGATTTCAATTTGCGAGTTTTTTCTGACAGGAAATACTTGATTATTTCGACCTTCCTGTTGGTTAATGGCTCTGCAGGCAATGTTAAATAATGTTAATTATTGCAAAAGAAACTTAACAGGCATTAAAATTGCTTTTGAAACAAGTACATTTAATTTCTTATTCAACCAACAATAAAATGAAAACACAAAATTTTAAATCAGCATCAAAAAACATCGTCGTATTTTTGATGGTCATTGTAACAGTAATTTCTGGTTATGCCTTTGTAAAGGCTAATTTTTCAGGTGACTGGGCTCTTGATGCAGAGAAAAGTGTATTTCCTGCACCTCCCGGCGGAGGCGCTGGCGGTCCTGGTGGTCGTCGTGGTGAAACAAAATTAAAGGTAACTCAAACTGGCACTACGCTTACTGTGGTTCGTACAAGCCCGGGAAGAGATGGCGCGGAAGTGATCACTACCGACAACATTACTGCTGACGGAAAAGAATCTCAAAGCACTGGCGGCAGAGAAGGATCTGTACGTAAAGTAACTGCAAAATGGTCTGACGACCAGAACACCGTTGTAATCACAAGCAGCACCACCAGCAGCTTTGGCGGAGGAGAACCAATGACAATCCCGGGAAAAGAGACATGGTCACTATCAGCTGATGGCAAAGTGTTGACTATTGACAGCGAGAGAAGCTTTCAAGGGAATGCAATGACATCAAAGCTTGTTTACAACAAGCAATAAGAGAATTCAGAAATTCAATAAAAAGGCTCCTGGGTGTAAATCCAGGAGCCTTTTTATTTACATACAGCATAAGAAAGTTCATAAGTAAGGATTAATTTTAATAAAAGACGACCTTAGTCATGAAGGCAATAACTCTTGATCAACTCCTTGGCATCGACTATCCAATTATTGTTGCTCCGATGTTTTTGATTTCAAACACAAAGATGATTAAGGCAGCGCTCGATGCCGGAGTAAGTGCAGCATTCCCTGCATTGAACTACAGAACGGACAAAGAACTGCGTGCCGCCATTCAGGAAATAAAAACACATACCTCCAAGCCGTTTGGAGTAAACCTGATTGTGAATAAATCAAACCCCATATACAAAGGTCAACTGGACACTTTACTTGAATTAAAAGTAAACTATATCATCACATCATTGGGTAGTCCGCAGGAAGTGATTGAGCGATGTAAGCCGTTAGGTATAAAAGTTTTTTGTGATGTGGTCGATCTGAAGTATGCGCAAAAAGTAGAAGCACTGGGTGCTGATGCAGTGATTGCCGTGAACAACCGTGCTGGTGGTCATGCAGGAAATATTTCACCAGAGGAATTAATAACAATGCTAAAAGCTAATTTAAGTATCCCCATTATTTCGGCTGGCGGCATTGCGAAAGGTGAAGACCTGGCTAATGTCATGGCATGGGGAGCTTCCGGGGCTTCTGTAGGTACGATCTTTATTGCCTGTGAAGAATCTGATATTTCGCCAGAGTACAAACAAGCCATGATCGATTATGGTGAGAAAGACATCGTGAGGACCAACAAACTTTCGGGGTCACCATTAACGGTGATCAATACTCCTTATGTTCAACAGCTGGGAACTAAAGCAAATTTTTTGGAGTGGATATTAAATCATAACAAGACACTGAAGAAATACGCAAAAATGATCATTGCTGTTCGCGGAATGAAAAGAGTTGAAAAGGCTGCCTTCGGAGCTACCTACAAAACCGTTTGGTGTGCAGGCCCGGCTATTGAACATGTTCATAGAATTCGTCCCATGAAAGAAATTGTTCAGACTTTGACAAAAGAGTATGACAACGTGATGGGAAAGTAAAACACCAGGTAGAATGTTTTGTCAACCACTTACTAAAGAATTGCTGCCAGGGAAAAGTGATTCCTTGTATCTTGCAGCGTTCTATGACGCGTAAGCAATACTTCATCATTATCCTTATTCTTGGAGCCGTCTCTACGATCAGTCCTTTTTCGATTGATATGTATTTGCCAGGGTTTCCGGCCATTGCGGAAAGCCTTCACACAACCATCGATCAGGTAGGGTTATCTTTAACAGCATATCTGGTCGGCATTTCGGTTGGTCAACTGATCTACGGGCCATTGCTGGATCGATATGGAAGAAAAAATCCTTTGTATGCGGGATTGATTCTTTATGTTTTTGCATCGGTTGGATGTGCACTGACTTCTTCTGTTGAGGCACTAATTTTTATGCGATTTCTTCAGGCGATTGGCGGGTGCGCCGGGTTGGTTGCGGCACAGGCTTTGGTGAGAGATATATTTCCTGCGGATAAAACAGCACAAGCATTCTCTATGCTTGTGTTGGTTGTAGCCGTTTCACCGATGGTAGCACCTACCGTGGGCGGATACGTAACTGCTGCATTTGGCTGGCATTATATATTTATTACCCTTGCAGCGATCACCCTTATTATCATTGGATCCATTTACTATTTGTTGCCCGAAGGAAAAAAGGCCGATCCATCACTATCACTGAAACCAAAAGCAGTGTTGAATAATTTTTACAAAGTAGTAAAGCAACCACAGTTTTTGGTCTATGCAGTTACAGGAGGTATAGCCACAACAGGTTCTTTTGCTTACATCGCAGGCTCTCCTAGTGTTTTTATGAATATCTATGGATTGAATGAAAAGCAGTACGGGTGGATCTTTTCATTCCTTGCCCTTGCTATCGTAGGCTCACCACAACTCAATCATATTTTATTACGCAAATTCAAAAGCGAACAAATCATCAAAATGGCATTGCTGTATCAATGCAGCATTGGTGCGATATTGGTTATCGGCACGTGGTTGGGATGGTACGACCTGTATGTGTTGCTTGCCATGATGTTCCTTTTTTTATTGGGTCAGGGACTTACGGGCCCAAACTCAACCGCACTTTCTCTTGCACCCTTTTCAAAACATGCCGGAAGTGCTGCAGCGCTGTTAGGAGCTTTTCGTATGGCCATGGCCGGGGTCATTACAGCCTTGATAAGCGCTTTGCCTAATGATACAGCTCTGCCGATGGTGGGCATTATGGTACTTTGTGCTTTTATTGGTTTGCTCATTCTGGCGGCAGGTAAAACAACGATTCGTTACCGAGCCAGCAGAAAGAAGATTGAAGAAGAATCATCAGTAATCGTATAATCTGCAATAAATAATTTCTTTTTTCGACTTTGTAGTTAACAAACTCATTATGTTCAAATCTTTTGGTAAACTGCCATCTGGCAAGCGACTTGAAAAAATAAAAAAGTCGGCGCAGTATCAGAACGGCAGTTTTCAAAACCTGTTTGAAACCCAGGTCATGCAGGAGGGAGCGTCTTTTTTTAAAATCGCTGCAAAATTTTTCGCTAAGGGCATAGACCGTGAGCCACCGGCTCCACTCCCCTCCGTAAAGACAAATCTTAAATCTATTTCTGGAAACAAACCGACGATTGTCTGGTTCGGTCATTCCTCCTACCTGATTTATATCGCGGGAAAGAAAATCCTTGTTGATCCGGTTTTTAGTGACAGTCCTTCTCCCATCCAGGCATTGGGAAAAAAATATTATGAGGGAACATCGCCTTTCACGATTGAAGACTTACCTGATCTGGATATTGTGCTGATCACACACGATCACTATGATCACCTGGATTATAAAACCATTTCAGAATTAAAGTCTAAAACTAAACTTTTTTGCGCAACGCTGGGAGTAGGATCACATTTAAATGCCTGGGGAATCAAGGATGAACGTATTATAGAATTCGACCGATGGGAAACCCATGAAGTTATTCCGGGAATAGAATTTACAGCGACGCCCGCCAGGCATTTTTCAGGCCGGTTGATCAAACGATTTCAAACGCTTTGGGCTTCCTATGTTCTCAAAGCAGCCGGATATTCAATTTTTATTGGAAGCGATTCCGGGTATGATGATGCCTTTAAAATAATTGGCGATAAGTATGGACCATTTGATTTCGCTCTTTTGGAGTGCGGCCAATACAATAATGACTGGCCATTGATTCACATGATGCCTGAACAAACCGTACAAGCCAGTATGGATTTAAAAGCGAACGTGTTTATGCCAGTGCACTGGGGCAAGTTCACATTATCGCTGCATCCCTGGAATGACCCTATCAAACGGGTGACAGCGGAAGCTACAAGATTAAATGTCGCAATCACCACCCCCATGATTGGTGAACCTGTTATTCTGGGAGATGTTTTGCCTAAAACCCATTGGTGGGAGCAGGTTGGCAAGTCTTAAATTTTTAAATAAGTTTTGCCAGTGAACTGATGTAACGATCAGGAAGCTCGCCTTTGCTGGCGGTTTGGTAATCGTTATAACTGCAAGGAACTATTGTGTTTCGCGTATATTTCCCTGTTCGTTGTGGAGAAACTTCCATCCACCACTTCTCTGTGAATTTGCTTTTGTAAAATGCAATGGTCTCCGGCTGAACAGGCATCGACACCACGTATTTAATAAAATCGTTGCTTCGGAAATCCTGTTCATTTTTGCGATGATAAAATCCTTCAATGAAATACCAGATCATGGTGGCGATAACAGCAGCTGTTTTTTTATGTGCGTCATCAAAATCAGGATTGTATTCATAGAAGCCCGCGGAGCTTAACTTTTCATTCAACCCCGCATACCAGCAAATTTGGCAAGCTTCTTCCCCGGTCAATCCAAAGGGCTGAGCATTGGCATTTCCCGGAGCATCGGCCGATTTAATCGCAGTCGTATCAAAAGAAAGCAAGTCCGCATTGCGAATGGCGGGTTCCATTTCGGCAAGGTTTGTTCTAAGTTGTCCGATGCGGTAAGCTTCAAAATACATTTTTTCCAGCACCATAACCGACTGAGGATCGATCAGGTAGGATTGATGGGCCAGGTGCGTATAGCTAAAAAGATAATTGGGTTCGTGCAAAAGAATTTTATTGATGTGCTGTCGGGCAGGAGATTTTTCTTTGCCCTCTTCCAGATCAAGAAAGGCATCAACATTCAGGAGACTGATCAGTTTCTCCATATCTTCATAGCCACGGTATTGACCGTAGTCAAGATCATGCGTGCCACCGAGCAGGATGGGCAGTACGTTATTTTCAAGAAGAATTCTGCATACTTCGCCGATGCGGAGATACGTTTCATCGAGATCAATGCCTGTATTCAGATTGCCCAGATCTACGATGTTATATTTACCTGTACCCCGTTTCAATGCGTAAAGTTTTTTTCTGATTTCATCGGGGCCTTTTGCACTACCCTGGTTGGAATCTGTTCCGCGTTCTTCTTTAATTCCAAAAATGGCAATCTGTGCATTTTTATATTCCGGCATTTTATCGCCGTATGTACTGATATTTTTGAAGAAGGAATTGGACGGATAGTCAGCGCCGTATATGGATTCATCAAGGGGAGAGAAGAGAATGGTGAGATCCATAGGATTCAGTTTGTAAACAAATCTATTGGTATTTACATGACTGACCAAACATTGCCTAAAACAAAAAATCCTCCGGGCACCCGTGTTCGGAGGATTTCTAAAATCTTTTTGTGATTTCTTATCAGCTAAGCATACACCAGCACTTTATCATACACGGTTTTTAATGGAGTAATTTTGCTATCGGGAGACAGTATGACACTGAGATGAGAATTTGTGGACCATTCCCGAAGCTTTTCCAACCGAACCTCTCCTTTCATGAAGGAGAATCCGTTGTTTTCAAAAACTTCCTCAACGTGTTCGAACTCCGTAGAATCAACAATGTTCTTTCCATTAAAACTTACGATCACATTGGCGGAGGCATCGTTGGAGAATGTTACCTGTCTTTCCTGAACTGTTTTTTTGTATTCGTACTGATAATCATAGGTCAAAGCAGAAATATCGGAAAGTACGGCAGATCCTGTGGGATAACTTCCCGCTCCTTTGCCAATAAACAATTGCTTTTCGGCAAAGGCACCTTGCAGTTGTACTGCATTGTACTCATTGCGCACCGAAGCCAACGGATTGGTAGACTCAATATATTGGGGGGCAACAAACCCGTACACGTTTCCTCCTATGCGATGTGCCTGCGCGATAAGTTTGATGGCATATCCATTTATTCGTGCATGGTTTAAATCAGCTTCAGAAATTTTATCAATACCAATGTTGATCACGTTTCCAGGTTTTACGAAAACGCCGAATGTGTGAAGAATAGCAATCGTCAGTTTATACTTAGGGTCAAACGCTTTCACATCCAGGCTTGGATCACTTTCCGCAAAGCCAAGTTCCTGAGCTTGCTTTAATGCATCATGATAATTTTTTCCTTCTTCGAAAACTTTCGTTAGAATATAGTTGGTAGAGCCGTTGAAGATTCCCTCAATGCTTTGCAGCAAATCATTATCGTAATACTCCTCGAGGTTGCGAAGAATAGGAATACTTCCACAAACCGATCCCTCATACAATACAGGTCGATTGTACTTTTTCTGAAGTTGATAGATTTCCTCAAGGTGTTCGGCCAGCATTTTTTTATTGGCAGTCACCACGGCTTTACCATGCTCCAGTGAAGTCTTCACAATTTCAAATGCGGCATCGGCGTCATCAATAAGTTCCACCACCACATCGATCTCGGGGTCATTAAGAATTTCTTCTTTTTGATAGGTGAAAAATGCTTCTGGAATGGGTCGCGACTTTGTTTTGTTTTTTACACAAATCTTTTTGATCTCGGCTTTTATACCGTGAGTTTCGTGCAGCACGTGATACAGTCCCTGTCCCACACAACCAAATCCGAAAAGCCCCAGCTTCAATTTCTTCTTCATTTTAAATACGTAAACTTTATAACTTAATTTCCTCTTCCTGTCTAAGAAAATTCCGTACTGCTTTTTTAAATACATCAAACTCCACAAGGAATCCATCATGCCCGTAAAGCGACGAGAGCACCTTGAGCTGAGCGTTGGGAATTGACTCGGCGAGAAACTTTTGCTCTTCCAACGGAAACAAAAGATCACTGTCGATACCCACCACTAAAACATTGGCTTTAATTCTACCTAATGCCTCCTTGGTGCTGCCACGACCACGACCTACCTGGTGGCTATCCATCAACCGGGTAACAAGCCAATAGGTAAATGCATTAAACCGTTTGGCAAGTTTTTCTCCCTGATAGCGTTGGTAAGAAGCAGCACGAAATTCATCAAGCTTATCAATATTTCTCTCCGACTGAGTTTGCCCATATGTTTCATAGGTGCGAAACGAAAGCATCCCGATGGCGCGCGCTGCTTTCATCCCTTCGCTGCCGGCACGTTCGTCATTATCTTTCCATGTAGCATCAGCGGCAATGGCCATTCGTTGCGCTTCGTTGAATGCAATACCCCAGGCCGAATGAAATGCATTGCAGGCAATCGGAATTACATTACGAAAAACATCAGGCTGAAGAACGGCCCATTCCAAAGCCTGTTGCCCACCAAGAGAACCTCCGAGCAACGTATGCACTTGTGGAATGCGTAATTGTTGTCGCAGCAGATCGAAGGCTGATACCACATCACGATTGGTAAGCGTTGGGAATTGATGATAGTAAGGTTTTCCTGTTTTCGGATTAAGGGAAAGCGGTCCTGTAGAACCATAACATCCGCCGAGCACATTGGCACAGATGATAAAATATTCCCGTGGATCAAAGGGAGTGCCTTCTGTAAAGAGTTCTCTCCACCAATCCGTAAAATCTGAGCTGCCGGTAAGAGCATGGCAAATCCATATCACATTATTACGTTCGGCATTCAGGCTACCCAATGTGGTATACTTAAGTTGGAAGCCATGAAGTACACCTCCACTTTCCAACGTAAAGTCATCAGCATAATGAAAAATATGATCGAACTTTTGCATTTAATTTTTAACTCTTCTTAAGGGTAATGTTTTAGAATTTTAGTGGGTTGACGTAGCTGTAACCAGTCTGTCATCCGACATGGTTGTCAACTCGTGTGTTACCTAATGATTTGGTATTAAATCAGCAGTAACAGCTGCAACAACAGCATGGCATACAGGCATCGCTCTGCATGAAACTGCGCACGTTGAAATGGAGATTTTCTAAACGATCAAGCAAGTCCCATAGGACTGATGCAAGGATGTTGGTAATGAACTTTTTCATTTTTCATCGGTTTATATTTCCCTAAGACCTTCTTAGGGCAGGAATTAGCACCTTTTCTCTCCGACTTGTCGGGGGAGGGTTGCTAGCGCGTCTTAGAGCCTGTCTCTCAGCGCTTCTTTATAAATCGATTAAGCGAAATGCTTTATCGACTTGATATTACAAACGTATGGCAGATTCGCAGAGTTTCCAAATGCGGTATCTAAAAATCTTAAAAAAGCCTTACTCACGGATGTTCGTTGCCGGTTTATGTAAGCATACCGCCATCAACCTGAATGACCTGTCCTGTAATATAAGATGACGAGTCAGAGCCCAGGAACACGCAAACCTGAGCAACATCCTCGGGTTTGCCACCGCGCTTCAGGGGTATAGCATCCCGCCAACTTTGAACGGTCTTTGCGTCAAGCTTGTCGGTCATTTCGGTTTCGATGAATCCTGGTGCTACGGCATTGGAACGAATATTACGAGAGCCAAGCTCCAGCGCCACCGATTTAGTGAATCCAATGATACCCGCCTTTGATGCAGCATAGTTGGCCTGCCCGGCATTACCTTTTAATCCAACAACGGAAGTCATATTTATAATAGAACCACCTTTTTGCTTCATCATAGGCTTGGTCACTGCTTTAACAGTATTGAAACAAGATTTAAGGTTAATATCGATAACCTTATCCCACATTTCTTCGGTCATACGCAACAATAAATTATCCTGCGTAACACCCGCGTTATTGACAAGAATATCAAGAGAACCGAAGTCGGCAACAACATCATTGATCAGCTTGTCGGCCTGTGCAAAATCTGAAGCGTCTGAACGATAGCCCTTCGCCTTTACGCCTTTTGCTGTTAACTCAGCTTCCAGTGCCTGACCTTGCTCCACACTGGATAAATAAGTAAAGGCAACGTTGGCTCCTTCATCCGCATACAGCATTGCGATTGCCCTGCCAATTCCCTTTGATGCTCCCGTAACCAGTGTGTTTTTCCCTTGAAGTAATTTCATATGTTATGTGTTTCGCCGTTTCAAGATTGAAATGGTTTTTCAATGATGAAAACAGTTGTTAAAATTTACCTAAAATTAAGTTTTAATTCTAATAAAAGAGTGCCCCTATCTGCCGGAGCGTTTGATTGATTCAACTACTTTTATTTTAAACACTGACTTTAATCCCACTACCTGCAGTTGTATAGCCATGCCAGGGGCGTGCTCCCAACTTTCGGGTTTTATGATAGTTTCCAGCAGTGAAGACCTGATGTCTCGACCAGTCTTTGGAATCAAATGGGCTGTTCCTATATCAAATGAAAATAGTTTTTACATGAGTACAAATGGCTTAATTTTACAGCTTCAAAATTTGAACGATTAACTCTTTTATATGGCAGCTCAATATGATCTTATTGTAATAGGTTCAGGTCCCGGTGGTTACGTAGCGGCAATTCGGGCCTCTCAGTTGGGTATGAAGGTGGGCGTGGTGGAAAAAGCTGAACTGGGTGGAATATGCCTGAATTGGGGTTGCATACCTACGAAAGCACTCCTGAAAAGCGCCAATGTGTTTGAGTATATCCAGCATGCAAAGGATTATGGAATCGATGTAAAAGATGCTTCGATTGATTTTGGAGGAGTGATCAAGAGAAGCCGCGATGTAGCCGCCGGCATGAGCAAGGGCATTCAATTTTTATTCAAAAAGAATAAGATTGATCATATTGCCGGAACAGGTAAAATAAAGAAAGGAAACAAAGTAGAGGTAACAGACAGTACCGGAAAAAAAACGGAATATGAAGTAAAGCATACCATCCTGGCTACAGGAGCGCGGTCACGTGAACTTCCTGCATTGAAAATTGACGGAAAGAAAATTATTGGCTATCGCGAAGCGATGGTATTGCCGGCACGCCCTAAAAAACTTTTGGTGGTAGGATCAGGAGCTATTGGCGTTGAGTTTGCTTATTTCTATAGTACCATGGGCGCCGAAGTAACGATCGTTGAGTTTATGCCGCGCATTGTGCCGGTTGAAGATGAAGAAGTTTCCAAGCAGTTGGAAAAATCATTTAAGAAATCCGGTATTACAATTTATACCAGCGCAGAAGTCACTGCGGTGGATACGAAGGGGGCAGGCTGTGTGTCGACCGTAAAAACGACAACCGGAGAAATAAAAATTGAATCCGATATTGTACTATCGGCTGCAGGAGTTACTACGAATCTTGAAAACCTCGGTCTTGAAGAGGTAGGTGTAAAGACAGAAAAAGGGAAGGTCATTGTCGACGACTTTTATAAAACGAATATTACTGGTGTCTACGCGATCGGTGATATCGTAAAAGGTCCGGCATTGGCGCACGTTGCTTCAGCGGAGGGAATCACTTGTGTTGAAAAAATAGCAGGGCAAAATCCTGAACCTATTAATTATAATAACATTCCAGGTTGTACGTATTGCTCTCCCGAAATTGCCTCTGTAGGGTATACGGAAGAAGCTGCAAAGAAAGCCGGTTATGAAATTAAAGTGGGTAAGTTTCCTTTCTCTGCATCAGGTAAAGCAAAAGCTGCCGGAGCTCCTGATGGCTTTGTGAAGGTTATTTTTGATGCCAAGTATGGTGAATGGCTTGGAGCGCACTTCATCGGTGCGAATGTAACGGAAATGATTGCCGAGGTTGTTGCAGCCCGAAAACTTGAAACTACCGGCCATGAGATCATTAAATCAATACATCCTCACCCAACGATGAGTGAGGCTATTATGGAAGCCGCCGCCGCCGCCTATGGGGAGGTGATCCACTTATAACAAATTATTTTAAGCCCTGGCCCATCCGGTTGCCAGGGCTTTTTTTTCTAAACCTTTCCCCGCCTTCTTATGCCAGTCAAGCCCGATTTTCGGCCATTTGACGGTAAAACTTTTTATTTTAACTGTTTGTTTGTACATTGATCATAATTTGCATTAAATCAGCATGTTATGAAAATATCACCAGTTGAAATTTTTGTCCAAAGAGCTAAGCTAATCGGCCTTTTAATGGTCTTCAGTGCAATTTTTTACATTGTTTCCAGACTATTTTTGGTCGTTGGCAATTGATCATCCAGCAATTAATTGAGGAAAAGTTATGATGCCCGTTAAAGGTTATTACACCAGAGCAAAGGTTTTTATGTATTTGACGATTGTGGTTGCCATTGCGGCGGGGGCATATTACGTCCTTCAGCCATCCTTTTAAAAAAAATAAAGATCATGCACTTTGGCCGGCGTTACGTCGGCTTTTTTTTTGCACACGATCAAAAGTGATCCGATTGAATACTAATCCATCAATACTCGGCGTTCTTGGAGTATGAATTTGACAAGATCTTTTTACCTCGTGGGTTTTTCCATGCTGGCAATAGCTGCTCATGCGCAAACAGGACAACCTTTTGATACAGGAACTGCACCAAATTCAAGAAACCCTTCTTTGAAAGTTGAGAGCAGGGTGTTTTCTCCCAAGAAAGCCAAGGTTTTCAAACACAAAAAAGTAAATGTAAAACATACAGCACGCTATGAGTTTTACGAACGTGTTGAAAAGGCAGCACGGGAAAAACAATATGTTTTAAAGAAGCTGTCAAAACCGCAGTATTCAAACAAACTTTATTTCGGGCATAAGCATAAACCCAAGAAAAGGCCACCGCATAAAATGAGATACTGTGACCAATGCGGAATAAGGCACTAAAAGCTTCTTCTTCTAAATTCTATTCGTGATCAATCTCGCTGTATCTTTGCAGCATGCGGTCGATGCTTCTTTTGTTTATCGTCTTTCTTAGTGTTGATGCTTCAGCGCAGTCAAAAAAACAAAGCAACGCGGAGATGCCCACGGAAGCTTTCTATCCTCAAGAGCAACAAACTCCCAAAGATTCAAAAAAAAGTTCCTCGAAGGTTACTTATGAGGCCCGTGATAAATCGTACGACCGACTGGAACGTAATTGGAAGGTGCGCGAAAAAAAGGAAAAAAAAATTACGAGAAACCCTTCGAAAGATTATTCCTTAGCTCCATATTTTGGCCATAAACGACCCCCAAAAATAAGGGCTGTAGGAAAACGAAAAGTGTGCAAGGTGTGTGGGGTAACCCATTAAGCGAAAAGTTTCTCTATGCTGCTGGCAATCTTTAGGGCTAATTTTCTTCCGTATTTATGGAACTAGCTCATTGTATCGAACATACCAACCTAAACCCAACACTTGTCATCAGAGACATTGATCAACTGGTAAAGGAGGCAACCCAGTATGGTTTTTTAGGTGTATGTGTGCCTCCATTTTGGGTGAAGCGTGCCAAACGGGAAATTGGATCTGAAAAAATTATTTTAGTAACGGTTGCAGGCTTTCCTCTTGGCTACAGCATGACTGAAACAAAACTTGATGAAATCAAGCGTGCCATCGATCATGGAGCCGATGAGGTTGATGTGGTGTGGAATATTTCATCTTTCAAAACAAAATTGCCCTGGACAAAAATAGAGATCGCCAAATGCAGCAAACTCATTCACGATCATCAACGCATTGTAAAAGTAATCATTGAAACGGCTTATCTTTCCGAGGCAGAAATTATCGAGGCATGTAAACTGTGTGTTGATGCTGGTGCAGATTTTGTAAAAACGTCAACGGGTTTAGCACCCGTGGGTGCAACGGCGGAGCACGTGGCCCTGATCAAAAAATCCATTCCCGAAACGGTTGGAATAAAAGCATCTGGCGGAATAAAAACTGCGGAGCAGGCTCTGAAATTAATTGAAGCGGGTGCTCGTCGCATAGGTACATCATCAGGAATTCAAATTGTAACAAAAAAATAATCAATGAACGCATTTTTATCTTCAATTTTTCCATCGGAGAATTCTATTCCGGAAACATTTAAAATCACTGAACCTGTTGAACAGCGCGAATATCTTGTCAATGGCATGTTAAAAACATGGACAGGCAACTTAAACGCTGTGTTAAGTCCGATTTTTGTAAAGGAAGGTAGTGGATATAAGCAATCGGTTATTGGCAGTACCCCCTTACTCACCTCCGTGGAGGCGCTTGATGCACTTGATGCTGCGGTAAAGGCATATAACCTGGGTCATGGTGCATGGCCCACGATGAGCGTTGCCGACAGGATTGTTCACGTTGAGAAATTTCTTTCGCGAATGAAAGAAAAGCGTAATGAGGTTGTTACGCTTTTAATGTGGGAAATAGGAAAAACACTTAAGGATTCCGAAAAGGAATTTGACCGAACCTGCGATTATATTGTTGACACCATCAATGGACTAAAAGATCTTGATCGTAATTCTGCCAAACTTGTGGAGGAGCAGGGCTTTATGGCTCAGATCAGAAGGGTACCGATCGGCGTTGCATTGTGTATGGGTCCATACAACTATCCGCTGAATGAAACTTTCAGCACGTTGCTTCCTGCATTGATCATGGGAAATACTGTCATTTTTAAACCTGCTAAATACGGTGTACTCCTCATTCGGCCATTGCTGGAAGCATTTCGTGATAGTTTCCCTGCAGGAGTTATTAATATCATTTACGGTCGGGGCAGGGAGACTGTAGGTGCCCTAATGGAGACGGGTAAGATTGATGTGTTTGCATTTATCGGAACGAATAAGGGTGCAAATGAATTGAAAAAACTTCACCCGAAATCACACCGGCTAAAAGCTGTACTGGGTCTTGATGCAAAAAATCCGGCCATTGTATTGGCTGATGCTGATTTAGACAATGCCGTGAGCGAATGCATCACGGGTTCACTTTCCTTCAACGGCCAACGTTGTACGGCGTTAAAGATTTTGTTTGTTCATAAATCCATACTGGGTTCCTTCCTCGAAAAATTTAATGCAGCATTGAAGAAACTTAAACCGGGAATGCCGTGGGACGATGGTGTTTCGCTTACCCCTCTTCCTGAACCTGGAAAAGTGGAATATCTCACAGCGTTGGTAGCGGATGCAAAACGATTTGGTGCTTCGGTGATGAACGAGCATGGCGGAGAGTATCTTAATTCTTTTTTCTATCCTGCTGTTCTTTGCCCGGTGAATGATAAAATGAGAGTCTATACAGAAGAACAGTTTGGCCCCATTGTGCCCATTGTACCTTTTGAACATGATGCAGACCCGATTAATTATGTGGTGAATTCAAATTTCGGACAACAACTCAGCATCTTTGGTAAGGATTCGAAACACGTGGCAAAACTTATGGATGAATTTGTAAACCAGGTGGGGCGTATTAACCTGAATACACAAAGCCAACGTGGACCTGATACCTTTCCATTTAATGGAAGAAAGGATTCTGCTGAAGGAACATTGTCGGTTGCCGATGCTTTGCGTGTATTCTCAATCAGAACCATTGTGGCCACCAAGGCCACCGACAGCAACAAGCAAATGATCAGCACCATTATACGTAATCGCGAATCTGCATTTTTGAGTACCGACTATATTTTTTAAAGTGATGAAACAGCGCTGGAAACTTCTGGTGAAAGGAAAAGTTCAAGGCGTTTATTACAGAAAATCGGCAAAGTTAAAAGCCGATGAATTCGGCCTTTCGGGATGGGTGAAGAATGAAGAGGATGGATCTGTATCCATGGAAGCTGAAGGAGATGAAGCCGTGCTGAAAAAATTTGTGGCATGGTGTCAGGTAGGGCCATCTGCTGCTGTTGTCGACCAGGTAGTTATTGAAACCGTTGTGGCAAAATATGACACAGGATTTGAAATCAGGAGATTCTGATTTATGAACTCAGTGTGTTGAAACCCATTGTTTGCTTTCGTAGAAATCCCAACCTGATTTAAGAAGCATTTTTAAATCATGAATGGTCTCTTTTGATAACTCTGTAAAATGAAAACAGGTTTTAAATTTTAACTGCTTCCTCAAGTTATCAGTCAACGTTTCTGTCAGTTTTGGTTCGTAGGAAAAGGGCGAGAAATAGAGACTCACATGACGGTCAAAAATTGCACAGGCAACAAACATCAATCCTTTTTTTTGCGAAGGATGAAAGCTGGTTGTTCGGAAAATATGTTTTGTCCAAAGTTCGTAATGTGTTTCATTTTCAACGCGTACATCCAGGAAAGGTTCGTACACTTTAAGCAGGTCATTGATGTGTGCGTATAACGTAGCGATTCCTTCCGATGGATTTTTATTCTTTTTCTTCCGACTAATTAAATGGCTTATGGCCGACGATCGTACTGTTTTCATATTCTAAGAACCAAAAAACTTTATTGAGGGTTGACTGCGATAATGCATCTTTCTTTTTTTAAAAGTTCTTGCGCATTTTTTACTTCTACTTGTGAACGGGTATCGTCGAGTTGTTCATTTATTTTATTTTTCACTTCTCTCATCCGCATGGCTTCGATAAACCTTTTCACATCTTCGTTATTTTCAAGTATGAGTTTAGGAACTGTTTTAGGTTTATTATCATCGCCTTTTGCGACCATAGTAAAATAGGATGAATTCGTATGTTTTGTAATTCCTGTTTTTACATTGAGGGCTTCAACCCGTATACCCACAATCAATGAGCTATTCCCCACGTAATTAACACTGGCATGCAGCGATACAAGTTCACCTACCTCCACGGGCTCCAGAAATTCTACTTTATCGACTGTAACCGTAACACAGTACGTTCCGGCGTGTTTACTTGCACTCGCGTACGCAACTTTGTCCATCATCGACAACAGAATGCCACCATGAATTTTGCCTCCAAAATTGGCATAACAGGGGATCATCAGTTCGGTTATTGTTGTTTGAGAATGCTTAACAGGCCTGGCAAAAGATACTTCCATACAAAAAATGTGTTACGTAAGGGAAAAGGTAGGAAAACTTTCGCTTAAATGATACGAAGGTTTTACGGCCGGCCCAGGTTTTTGAATAATCGATTAAAGCGTATAAGCATTGCAATTGCGGTGAGTGTAAGTCCGATGAGAAGTCCCATCCAGATTCCGTTGGCACCCCAGCCTAATTTGAAACCTAGCCAGTAGCCCAAGGGTAACCCGATAATCCAATAGGCAATGAAAATCAATACAGATGGAATTTTTACATCACGAATACCGCGTAATGCCCCAATGCAAACTACTTGTATACCATCAGAGAGTTGAAAAAACCCAGCAATGATTAATAAGGGAGCGGCAATGTTGATCACATCCAAGTCAGACACATACAATGACGGCATCCAGAACCTGCATGCGATGAAGCCAATAGCAGTAACACCCATTAGTGCAATAGCCATAGCAAGTAAACCGTTCGCTGCCATTTTTGCATTTTGAAAATCTTTTTTGCCCATGAAGTTCGCAACCCGAATGGTGGCTGCGGCTGCGAACCCTGAGGTTGCCATGTAACTCACGGTGGCCAGATTGATGGCGATCTGATGGGCTGCCAAGGTTTGCGTTCCCAGCCATCCCATCATCACAGCCGAAAAATCAAAAGCCGCAACTTCAAAAATGAACTGAACTCCGGCAGGTATGCCAATGTTGAGCATTTTTTTAAAAAGCGTTTTGGAATAGTTGCCTATTTTATAAAGTCCTGTAAACGATTTGAAATGCGGAGAATAAAAAACAATAGCCACGATAAGCAACACCATGATAACACGGGATATCAACGTAGCCCAACCCGAACCGATAAGTCCCATAGCGGGGAAACCGAAGTGCCCATAAATAAAAATGTAATTAAGAAGAATGTTGATGACATTACTTATGATCATAATCACCATGGCGATTTTGGTATGTCCCATGCCTTCAACAAACTGACGAAGAGTTTGAAAAACAAGAACAGGCAAGAGTGAAAATGCAAGAATGCTTAAGAAAGGAATTGCCAATGCAACAACTTCTTTGGGTTGATCAATATGGTAGAGCAGATTTTTGCATAGTAATACAACCATGATGAGGAAGATGCCATTGATCACATTAATAACCAGTCCGTGACGAAATGTTTCTCTGATGTTCCCATGGTCTCCTTCTCCATGGTAACTTGCTACTAAGGGTGTGATGGCATAGGATACACCAATCCCAAACAGCATCAATACATTGAAAGCAACATTGGCCAACGATACGGCAGCGAGCGAAGTTGTACCCACATGTCCTACCATGATGCTGTCGGTAACACCCATCATCACATGCCCGAGCTGACTTACGATCACCGGGAAGGCAAGCAAAAATCCTTCGCGGATGTGCGTTTGATAGCGGGTGAGCGTTTTAATCATGAACTTAAAATCCTTTTATTCGCGCGATTTTCAGAATGCCCATCACGCTGAGGCTATCCGTTATTTCTCCGTGAATGACCATGTCTAATGCTTCAGAAAAAGGAAGTTTCCAAACTTTCATGTCGGCTTCTGTTTCTTCCAACGCAGCTTCTCCAGCCTCAAGACCTTCAGCAAGAAAAATAAATCCTTCTTCATCAGACACAGAATTTGACAAATGCATTCTACCTACTTCAGACCAATGCAATGCGGTAAGGCCAGTTTCCTCTTTTAATTCTCGTTTTGCAGAAGCCAGCACATCCGATTCCAATGGTCCTCCACCTTCTGGTATTTCCCAACTCCATTCGTTTAATGGATAACGAAACTGACCAACAAGCCAGGTGTTGTTTTGATCGTCGAGAGCAACGATACCGATTGCTTTATTTTTGAAATGAACTTTTCCATAAATGCCATTGCCTCCCGCGGGATTGATCACCTGATGTTCTTCCACCCGAATCCACGGGTTTTCATAAACAATTTTTTCTGAGCGTGTCTTCCACGGATTTTTGTGTTCGGAACTCATTCGCAATTAATTTTTGATGACAGCTTCCTTTGCTTGTCGCAGACAAAACTATTCTTTTTATTTGACTACAAGTTTTTAATCTCGCCGGTGCAGCTGATTCGAGAGCAGCGGATGGTGGTGCTGCTGGTTATTAAGAATGTTTTACTTTTGCATGAAAGTATGGTGAGACTGCAAAAAAAGGTATTGTGTTAAAATCCTCGTTCACATCAGATTTGATTGAAGCCGGTTGTGATGAAGTCGGCCGTGGTTGTTTGGCGGGTCCTGTGGTAGCGGCTGCTGTGATTCTTCCTAAAAAGTATCGTCACAAATTGCTGAACGATTCCAAACAATTGACAAAAGAGCAACGGGATGTTCTCCGCGTGGATATTGAACGTGATGCCCTGGCATGGGCTGTGGCAGAAGTAAGTCCGGAAGAAATCGATACGATCAATATTTTAAATGCTTCCTTTAAAGCCATGCACCTGGCGCTGGATAAACTGACGATGCGGCCGCAATTTTTATTGATTGATGGCAATCGTTTCACACCGTATCTCGATTTGAAATTTGAATGCATTATCAAAGGCGATGGACGATTTCTTTCCATTGCCGCGGCGTCAGTGCTTGCCAAGACATATCGCGATGGGCTGATGAGTTCATTATCAGAAAAATTTCCGGGTTACGGGTGGAATACGAACGTTGGGTATCCCACGGAAGAACATCGTGATGGAATTCGTGAATTGGGAATAACACCGTATCACAGAAAATCATTTCAGCTTTTACCCTCTCAATTGGAATTATTTTCGGAGTAATTTCATTATTAGCTTGCGTTGTAAACCGAGCATCCATGTGTCTTATTTTTTTCTCCATTGACAATCACCCCACGTACAAACTTATTGTTGCCGGAAATCGCGATGAGTTTTATGGTAGAAAAACAGCAGCAGCAAATTATTGGACCGATCATCCGGAAATTTTAGGTGGTCGCGACCTGGAAGCCGGAGGAACATGGCTTGCTATGAACAAAAATGGAAGGATCAGTTTTATTACAAATTTTCGTGACCCCTCACACATCAACGCCACTGCGCCTTCTCGAGGGAAACTTGTATCTGATTTCGTTCTGGACAATCAAAATCCGTTTGACTATCTCAAACAACTCGAACCTTATGCGAAGACCTACAATGGATTTAATCTGATCGTGGGTGATGCAAGCGGGTTTGCCTATCTTTCAAACTACGGAGAAGGAGCGCAAAAATTAAAACCTGGGTTTTACGGATTGAGCAATCATTTGCTGAACACACCGTGGCCCAAAGTAACAGAAGGAAGGAAAAGACTTGTTCCTTTATTGAATGAAAAAAAAATTGAACCTGAGGAAATTTTTGAAGTACTGCATAGTGAATCGCAAGCCGAAGACAGTAAACTTCCAAGCACGGGGGTTCCCTTGGAGTTGGAGCGAGCCTTGTCCGCCATGTTTATTAAAACCCCAAATTACGGTTCACGATGTTCAACAGTTATATTGATCGATCATAACAAACAGGTGAGTTTTTCGGAACGGGTTTATCTGCCCGGAACAAATGAGTTCACAACACAAGTATTTAAGTTTACCATTTAATCTTCACAGACAATTTGAAAAAAGATAAAACGCCTTTGCTATTGAAATTTGTTCGATGGGCCTATCCAAAAGTGGAGAAGGTGTTTCCGCCTTTGGCTCATCGCTATTTTATTTATCTTTTTTTTACACCCCTTCGTTATGTAGTTCCTGAAAAGGACAGAGAAGCCGAGCAGCAGTCACAGCAGTCAACACTTCAGGTAAATGAAAAGAAAATTCAAGTTTACTCGTGGGGCGATGGCCCTGTCATATTGGTTGTTCATGGTTGGGCAGGAAGGGCCTCACAATTCAGAAAATTTATTCCTGTATTGAATCAGGCGGGATATCGGGTTGTGGGATTTGATGGTCCGGCTCACGGAAGGTCTGAAGGAAAGCAAACCAACCTTATTGAATTTAATGAGGTACTGGATGAGGTAATAAAAGCGACAGGAGAACCGGTTGCCATTATCGCGCATTCTTTTGGAGGTGTCGCATCCCTCTTCGCCATTACGAATGGATTGCCTGTAAAAAAAATAATCAATATTTCAAGTCCTACCATTGGCGATGAAATTATCAATACCTACCTGAAAGCTATACAAGGTTCCAAGTCAACTGCTACTGCCTTTCAGCAATACATGATAAAGACGTACAAAAGGTCGTTTGATGAATTTTCGGCGTTACACTTTATCAAGCATGTTCCCCCGGATTTGCAACTTTTGCTTATTCATGATGATCAGGATAAGGAAGTTACCATTGACCATCCTTTGGCGCTTCTTGAAATTTATCCGGGGGCATCATTTCACAAAACTTCAGGTTTGGGCCATACCCGAATTCTGAAGGATGATGATATTATTCATCAGTGCCTGAGTTTTGTAAAAGGCTAAAAACCTCCTTCGAGCCTTATTTTAGCTGGAAATGCATTTAATTTTTGCAACTTGCAGGCTAAATTGCAACCAAAACTCGTTTTAGCAGTTTGAAACATAAGTTGCATTTATTCGTCTACGTCATAAACCATTGCCGATGCCAAAAATTATAGAAACCCAGAATATCGCCAGAATGTATAAAATGGGCGATACCATTGTAAATGCGCTTAAGGATGTATCGATCACTATCGATAAGGGAGAATATGTAGCATTTATGGGTCCTTCCGGTTCCGGCAAATCAACCTTAATGAATATTGTGGGATGCCTTGACACCCCTTCATCAGGTACCTATATGTTGAATAATCAGTTGGTGAGTGAAATGACGGAAAACGAACTCGCTGTAACCCGCAACAAAGAAATAGGATTTGTATTTCAGACCTTTAATCTTTTGCCCAGGGCATCGGCACTGGAGAATATTGCATTGCCGCTTATTTATGCAGGTTACGGTAAAGAGGAACGCGAAGAAATGGCGATGAAGGCTGTGGAAAGTGTGGGATTGGGAACGCGTTATCACCACAAACCCAATGAACTTTCGGGTGGTCAGCGTCAGCGCGTTGCTATTGCCAGGGCTTTGGTAAATAATCCTTCTATCATTCTGGCCGATGAGCCCACCGGTAATTTGGACTCAAAGACTTCTTACGAGATCATGAAATTATTTCAGGATCTGCATGATAAGGGGAATACCATCATTATGGTAACGCACGAAGATGACATTGCACATTATGCACACCGCATTATTCGTCTTAAGGATGGGTTGATCGAGTGGGATCGCAAGAATGATAATGTTACGCGCGACATTCCTGTGTTTGCGTCACATTGATTTCACGGAAAACAAGAGTCCAAGAACCTGGCTAGTCCAGGTTTTTTTGTTTCGTGCTTTTCAGAAGATTTGTAGGTAAGTTTGACATAGGATTAAAGGCTATGAAAATCTATACGAAAACTGGAGATGACGGAACCACTGCTTTGTTTGGAGGAAAGCGTGTTTTAAAATCCACCATTCGTATTGAAGCTTATGGCACTATCGATGAGTTGAATGCTTACGTGGGATTATTACGCGATCAGGAAGTGAACCACAAGCGTCATGAGGTTATGATCGAGATTCAGGACAGACTTTTTACACTGGGTTCTTTGTTGGCCACAGAACCGGGCAATGCAAAAGTGAAAGTCCCCCATCTTTCTGAAGGCGATGTATCTTTTCTGGAAAACAAAATTGATCTTATGGAAGCTGAATTGCCTCCGCTTAAATCGTTTATTCTTCCCGGCGGCCATGCATCGGTTTCTTTTTGTCATGTCGCACGCACGGTGTGTCGCAGGGCAGAGCGGAACATCAGCGCACTGGATCAACAAGAAAAAGTTGACCCCCTGATTACCAAATACGTCAATCGACTTTCTGATTATCTTTTTGTATTGGGAAGAAAAATGGCACTTGAACTGAACGTGAATGAAACACCCTGGAAGCCACGCATGTAAAGAATGCACAGAATTTATTTATTAGACTTTATTAAATTTCATCATGATCGATATTCAAAAAATAGAAGTTCAGAAGACATCGAAGTCGCGCTTACCAGGAATAGATTTTACAAATCTTCCTTTTGGCAAAGTATATACAGATCATATGTTTGTTGCTGACTATAAAAATGGGCAATGGGGTAATCTGAAGATTGTACCCTATGGACCTATTACCATGAGTCCTGCAGCCCCCGTGCTTCATTATGGTCAATCCATTTTTGAAGGTATGAAAGGATACCGCAACGCTTCCAATGACGCATTGGTATTTCGTCCGCATGATAATTGGGAACGATTTAACAGATCGGCAGAACGCATGTGCATGCCGTTGCTTCCGGAAGAAATTTTTACGGAAGGCTTGCAAAAATTAATAGAAGTTGATCGTCATTGGATACCCACTACGGAAGGTTCATCGTTATACATTCGCCCGTTCATGTTTTCTGTGGATGAATTTATAGGCATACGGCCTTTTCAGGAATTTACATTCATGATCATCCTTAGCCCCGTGGGAACGTATTATTCTACACCTGTGAAAGTTAAGATTGAAACCCATTATACGAGAGCCATTGAAGGTGGTACAGGTTTCGCAAAAACCGGAGGCAATTACAGCGGATCGATGTATCCTGCAAAACTTGCGCAGGATAAAGGCTACCATCAATTACTTTGGACAGACGGAAAAACACACGAGTACATTGAAGAATCAGGAACAATGAATGTGATGTTTGTGATTAATGATACGTTGGTAACACCGGCTTTAAATGATTCTATTTTAGCAGGCATTACACGTGACAGTGTGTTGAAGCTGGCACGTCATTGGGGAATGAAGGTGGAGGAAAGGAAAATTTCTATAAAGGAATTGATTGAAGCCTTGAAGAGTGGTGCTGTGAAAGAAGCCTTTGGTGCCGGCACAGCAGCGACCATCGCGCATATTGAAGTGATAGGACATGAAGGGATTGACTATAAATTACCTGACGTTGCCAATCGGGTGTTCTCGCATAAAGTTTACAGGGAACTTGATCGGATTAAACGAGGAGTTGCCGCGGATCCTTTTGGATGGGTTGTAAAAATGTAAATCTTATTGGATAGGAATTTTGAAGAAATACATCGTTGTCTTTTTGGTATTTATTTTTTCTTCTTCATGGGGACAAAAACAACTTGTTCTTTTGAAAGGAGAAAGCGTGATGCACCGGTTTTTGCCTGGAGATTATATCTATGTGAAGGTGAAAAATGATCCAGTTCGTTATCATACCTACATCAATAATATTTTTGATGATGCTGTTGTGTTGGGTGATGATACCATTTCGTATCGGGCTATAGAACGAACGTACACAGGTCAGAAAAAATTTCTATCAGGATTAGGTAAAACGATGTTCCAGGTGGGTATTGGATTATTTGTGATTGATCAATTTAACAATGTTGTTGTTCAGGGTAACCCGGCAACCCTGGATAGTGGTGTTACCACAGTTTCGCTGGCATGCGTTGCAGTAGGACTGCCTCTATGGCTGATCAAAAAGGACGGAGAGGAAATCGGATATAAATACAAACTTTTGGCGGTTGACGAGCGTTCTCCTTTTTATAGGAAGCAGAATTAATCGTGAAGCAATACTTTTCGATATATTTGCGCCTTATTTAATAACGAGAGCATGACCACCGAACATTTAAAGGATCTAAAAGTCCGCGTTGCCGCCCTGAGGCGGTATCTTTGACTACGATCGCCAGATCGCAGAAGTAAAAGACGAAGAACAAATTACCCACCAGGCCGATTTCTGGAATAATCCCAAGCAGGCAGAAGTAATTCTCAAGAGCATACGCACCAAAAAAATTTGGACGGATGTTTTTGAAAAAGTATCCAAACAGTTGGAAGATCTTGAGGTGCTTAATGATTTTCATGAAGCCGGTGACGTGAGTGAGGAGGAATTGGATGTGGAATACCAGAAAGTATTTGCCTCGATCGAAGATCTCGAGTTCAAGAGAATGCTGAGTAAGGAAGAGGACCAACTGAGTGCTATGATTGAAATCAATCCTGGAGCAGGCGGAACGGAGAGCCAGGATTGGGCTGATATGCTTAACCGTATGTACATCATGTGGGGAGAGAAAAGCGGCTATAAAGTTTCTCAGGTCAACTATCAATCCGGTGAGGTAGCAGGAATAAAATCGGCAACATTGGAAATTGATGGTCCGTTTGCCTATGGTAAGCTCAAAGCAGAAATCGGTGTACATCGCCTGGTGCGTATTTCTCCATTTGATTCGAATGGACGAAGGCACACCTCGTTTGCATCTATTTTTGTTTATCCGGTAGTGGATGATTCCATCAACATTGAAATCAATCCCGCTGACATTGAAATTCAAACTTCACGTTCCGGTGGAGCGGGCGGTCAGAATGTAAATAAGGTTGAAACAAAAGTTCAACTCACGCACAAACCTTCGGGTGTTGTTATTGTTTGCCAGGTAGAACGTTCACAGCATGCCAATCGTGAGAAAGCCATGCAAATGCTGAAGTCGCGGTTATATCAGCTTGAAATAGAAAAACGAAATGCTGAGCGGGATAAGGTGGAAGCAGGTAAAATGAAAATTGACTTCGGTTCACAAATTCGAAATTACGTGCTTCACCCCTATAAACTTGTGAAGGATGCACGAACGGCAGTAGAGAGTCATGATGCGCAGGGTGTATTGGACGGGGATCTTGATGAATTTATAAAAGCCTTTCTTTTAGGAGCACAGGAACAGTCAATACAGGAATGACCCTTACCACTTCAGATAAAATTTATACAAGTCAGTTTTGGAAGGTGTGTGTGAGTGGGCTGTTATTTTCGGCCAGCTTCAACATGCTCATTCCGGAATTGCCTGCTTACCTGACCAGTTTAGGAGGAGCAGATTATAAGGGGCTCATTATTTCATTGTTTACGTTAACGGCTATGATCTCCCGGCCGTTCAGCGGCAAGCTTGCCGATAAGCTTGGACGTGTCCCGGTGATGTTGACGGGCACCATTGTATGTATTGTTTGTAGTTTGATTTATCCGATCCTCACTTCCGTGAGTGGTTTTTTATTATTGCGATTGTTCCACGGTTTTTCAACCGGCTTTACACCTACCGGACAGGCTGCTTATGTAGCGGACATTGTGCCAATGCACAAACGTGGAGAAGCGATGGGCTATCTGGGAACCGCAAGCACGTTGGGAATGGCAAGCGGGCCGGCTATCGGCGGGATGATTGCTAATGCCTATTCCTTGGACGTGATGTTTTATTGTTCATCATCATTTGCATTACTTTCTATCATCATTTGTTTTGGCGTGCGTGAAACACTGAAAGACAAGCAACCCTTTTATCTTGAGATGCTGAAAGTGAGGCGCGCTGATATCTTTGAACCTTTGGTTTTAGTACCCTGCCTTGTCATGGTATTGATTACATTTTCATTTGGTACTGTGTACACATTGATCCCAGACTTTGCTGCATTTGTTGGATTAAAAAATAAAGGATTGCTTTTTGCCTTCTTCACAGGATCTTCTCTTTTTGTGCGTATCGTTGGAGGTACGGCATCAGACCGATTTGGGCGTGTTCCCGTATTGCGAGTTGCTACACTTGCTATTGTGGTAGCCATGATCATTATCGGGTTTGCCAAAGATCAATTTCAATTGATAGCAGGTATTATTTTATATGGACTTGGTCATGGAACTGCATCACCCACATTACTGGCATGGGCCACCGACCTTAGTGATCCGCAATACAAAGGCAGAGGAGTAGCCTCACTTTATATTTTTATGGAGTTTGGAATTGGCATGGGTGCATTTATATCCGCCTGGGTATTTGCGAATGATACAGCCAATTTTCTTATGACGTTTTCACTGTGTTGTTTTCTTGCCGTGATTGCCTTTGTTTATCTTATGATGCAGCCAAAACGAATAAGAGCATGACCAGGAATATTTTTATAGTATTTTTTTTTATTGTGAGCTTGCTCAACATTCTTGCAATATTCTTTTCAATCAACCATTTGTTTGTATTGACGAAGCCGTTGATTGTGCTGATGCTGATCGCTCACTACGTGACGCACGCACAAACAAGATCAAAAACATTTCTGGTGGCGCTGATTTTTTGCCTCATGGGCGATGTGATGCTCATGTTTACGGATAAAAATGAATTGTTTTTTATGGGAGGCCTTATGGCATTTCTGGTGGGGCACATTCTTTACATCATCACGTATCGTCAGCATCAACAAGCAGGTATGGGGGAAGAGCTTCTTTCAACACAAAAAATCCGATTTGCTTTGCCGGTAGTTCTTGCGGGCACTGGTCTTATTACTGTACTTTATTCGTCATTAGGTGATTTGCAGATACCGGTGCTGATCTATGCCGTGGTATTAATGGTCATGGTGATCACGGCATTGAATCGTTATGGAAAGACAACAGTAGTTAGTTATTGGCAGGTTTTATTGGGAGCCATTCTGTTCATGATTTCTGACTCACTGTTGGCCATCAATAAATTTTTGCATCCTTTCTATGCGGCGTCATTAGCGGTCATGATCACCTACATGACAGCACAGTATTTCATTGTGAAGGGGATTTTGAGTCATCAACACCTCAGGTAACTCATTGAAAAAATTACTTAACAGGTTCAAAATGCCATCAACTGTGGGGAACCAGACTTACATCTTTCTCACATGCCCACTTCCTGAAGAGTGTCCGTTCACATGATTGGGGTTTCCTTTATACGAAACGGATCCACTTCCTGTGATGTTGGCGTCCAGCGAATTCTTGACATTGATTTCAACATCTCCAGAGCCAGTGATTCTTACAGTACACTCATCCGTCACCAGATTTTCTGCCAGTACTTTCCCGGAACCTGTAACATCGGCTTTTACCTGTTTTGCTGAACCGCTTGCTTCAATTTTTCCTGAACCTGAAATATCAAAATCCGCAAGTCCTGAAATGGTTGCCGTCAGCAATATTTTGCCGGAACCGCTTACATCACTGCTGTACGCTTTGCAGCTTGCTTTTAAGTCAATGTTCCCTGATCCGGAAACATCAGCATCAATATTTCCACTGGCATTGGCTTCGATCTGCATGGAGCCTGATCCGCTTACATCCAGATCAAGATCAGCAACTGAGAATTTATTTTGACCCATGAGGTTGCCTGATCCCGACACGCTAATGCTTTCAATATCCTTGACAGTGACATACACAGTAAATTTTTCATTGTCGAACCAATTGTCTGACTCGTTTTCGCGTTTGATGATCAGTCGACCGCCGTCTACCTTTGTTTCAATTTTTCTTAATGCCTCTGCGCTTCCTTCAATTTCTACTTTCTGGACATTGCCTTGAGTAAGGAGCAGCTTTCCGGACAACCGAAATGAAATTCCTTTAAATGTTGAAACATTCCGGGTTTCTTTGGTCTGTGCGTGAAGGCCTGAAATAGCGAAAACGATGGCCAGCAAAGCGAGAGTTATTTTGATTTTCATAAACGCATGATTTAATTCTTTAATAAGACGTCGGATTTTTAAGGAGGTTGCATCCGACAAATTTTATTTTTCACTTTTTTACAATTTTGACTTCCTTTAGGCCATCGATGCCCGTTTTTTCCTATAAAACCATTAAAACCTCTTCCGAAGGGAAATTCAAAGAAAAAGGAAGCGCATTTCTGGCATTTGCTTTTCCGGTTGAAACCGAACGAGAGGTGAAGGAACATGTGGCAGTTCTGAAGAAGAAATTCTTTGATGCCCGTCATCATTGCTTTGCTTATGTTTTAGGGTCTGAAAAAGACAGGGTTCGCGCTTTTGATGATGATGAACCTAATCATTCTGCGGGTACTCCTATACTCGGGCAGATCAAAGCCAAAGATCTCACCAATGTGTTAATCGTCGTGGTACGCTACTTCGGCGGTATGAAGCTTGGGGTCGGAGGATTGATGGCTGCTTACAAGGCCGCAGCTCAACATGCATTAAACCAGGTGGAGATTGAGGACAGAGATGTGATGGTGGATATTGCAATTCAATATAAGTATGAAGATACTCCACAGATCATGCGACTTGTAAAGGATTTCGATCTCAGGATTATTTCACAGCACTATGAGACAGCATGTACTATGGAGGTGAAATTGAAATTACGTGACCAGGAAAAATTTCAGGAAAAAATTGAATTTCTGAGAGCGATGAAAATCCTTGTTGAGACCACTGCAAAATGAATTAACTTCGCCGCAAAAATTAAATATGCCCCTTAAGCGAACGCCTGCCATTGGTTTCATTTTTATTACGCTACTGATTGATGTTACTGGTCTGGGAATCATTATACCCGTAATGCCCACACTGATTCAAGACCTTACAGGCGGAACGGTGAGTGAGGCGGCCAGTTATGGAGGCTGGCTTATTTCTGCCTACGCGATTGTTCAATTTTTTTTCGCACCTATTATGGGAGGATTGAGTGACAAATATGGCAGAAGGCCTGTATTGCTTGCTTCCCTTTTTGGTTTTGGATTGGATTATTTATTCCTGGCATTTGCTCCGTCGATTGGCTGGCTTTTCCTGGGAAGAATTCTTGCCGGAGTGATGGGGGCAAGCTTCACCACAGGAGCAGCTTACATTGCGGACATCAGTACACCCGAAAATCGTTCACAAAATTTCGGGATGATCGGCGCTGCTTTCGGTCTTGGATTTATTGTAGGACCTGTGATTGGTGGATTGCTCGGTGGCTTCGGAGCACGGGTACCATTTTTAGTTGCTGCAGGGTTGTCATTACTCAATTGGCTTTATGGCTATTTCATTCTGCCTGAATCGCTCCACACCGACAACAGAAGACCATTTAAACTGAGGCGCGCCAATCCTTTGGGCACGCTGATAAGTTTATGGCGTTATCCTGTGGTGGCCGGCTTAATCATTGCACTTGCTTTTATGTATGTGGCATCGCATGCGGTACAAAGCAACTGGGCATTTTTCACGAAAGAAAAATTTCAGTGGAATGAAACAATGATCGGCATATCGCTTGGAGTTGTGGGTTTTGTTTTTGCTATTGTCCAGGGTGGATTGATCCGATTCATTATACCAAAACTTGGGCAGCAAAGAAGTGTTTACCTGGGTATAAGTTTGTCTGCTCTTGGGCTTTTATTATACGGTTTTGCCAATCAGGGCTGGATGATGTACGGGATCACTGTGGTGTATTGCTTGGGAGGTATTGCAGGACCGGCCTTGCAGGGTATTATGGCGGGTGTAGTATTGCCTTCTGAACAGGGAGAGCTTCAGGGTGGTTTTGCCAGCCTCATGAGCCTGGCCTCTATTTTCGGTCCGATCATCATGACTGGATTGTTTTCCTATTTCACAGGTCCTGCTGCACCTGTATACTTTCCTGGCGCGGCAATGTTACTCGCGGCGATACTCACATTAACGAGCGCCATACTTGCCAGAAGAACCTTGAAACTTCATCATGTTCAGGATGTGCCTGCGAAAGTGTAAGTTACCAGGCCACGGAAATCGTAGGTCAGCAACAATTAAATCGGGGTTTTTAATTTTTTGTAAATCTCAAGGCACGCCCATGCATCGGTAGCGGCATAGCTGATCTGTTTTTCATTCAAAACCTCAGCTTCCCAATTGCTGGTCTGTGCTGTTTTCGAAATTCTGAATCCCAGGAGAAGCGCGGTAAGTTTTTTAACACTTTCTACCTCAAGCCCCGCTTGTTTACTCATGGTGGCTAATTCCACAAATCCTCCAGGTGTATAAGGCTTCAATCTTTGCAACGCTTTAATATCATCGCGCACAGCCACTCCGGCTTTTGCAATGGATTCACTTTGTAAAAAATGGATAATTTCGGAAGTGATGCCGGTAGATTGAGATCGGATCAAAAATACTTTTGAAGGCAACGCAATCTGGATGAGTGCCACTTTATACTGTTGCCCTTTAACAAAGGCTGGCCGCGTTTCCGTATCAAATCCAACAATGGTATGTGACGAGATCTCAGCAAACGCATCAGCCAATTGGGTTGCCTCAGAAATGACGACTACTTCACCGTTAAAGGCTCCAAGAGGCAATGCATTTATTTCTTCATTCGAGATGTTGACCCTGGGAAGAAGCGGAGAGGCAGCAGACATGTAAAACGCAATACAGTTGAAAAACCACAAGTTAATTGATTCGAATTCATTTTTTAGTATTTTGATGCCTCATAAAATTGCTCATGTCCAATTCCCTTTTCAGAAAGAAGTCAATTGCCAAGATTTTAGATGATTCTAACAGGGAAATAGAGGGTGGACATTCAGGACAGGGCTTGAAAAAAGTCCTCACGACCCGCGATCTGACTTTCTTCGGGATTGCTGCCATCATCGGTGCAGGGAGCTTCAGCAGTCTGGGGGATGCCGTATTCAGGGGAGGACCAGGTGTGGTTGTTCTCTTTATCATCACGGGTATTGCATGTGCATTTACTGCATTTTGTTATTCGGAGTTTGCCAGCCGGATTCCGGTTGCTGGCAGTGCTTATACTTATTCCTACGCCAGTTTTGGAGAGCTGTTTGCCTGGATTATTGGATGGGCGTTGATTATGGAATATTCCATTGGAAATATCTATGTAGCGTTCAGCTGGAGTGATTATTTTACTTCTTTTCTGCATCGGATTAATATTCATGTGCCAGATTATCTCACATGCAGTTATCGTGAAGCACACAAGGCCATTTTGGGCGGTTCTACCAATACGGAATTGATTAATGCATGGAAGACAGCACCTCTTATTGGCGACCTGAGAATCATTCTCGATCTGCCAGCTTTTGCCATCAATATCTTAATCACTTATCTCGTATATAAGGGTATAAAAGAGAGCCGTAACTTCAGTAATGCTATGGTGATCTTAAAACTCGCTATCGTTGGCCTTGTCATACTTGTGGGCGGCGCATTGGTTTTTTCGCACGGATTGACCTTTAACTGGACACCATCAAACGATGAAGGAGTAAAATCGTTTATGCCAAATGGATTTGGTGGTGTAATGGCTGCCGTAAGCGGAGTATTCTTTGCATACATTGGTTTCGATGCCGTAAGTGTATTAGCAGAGGAAAGCAAGAATCCGCAACGCGATCTTCCTCGAGGAATGATTTATGCTCTTGTCATCTGTACGGTTGTTTATATTTTACTTTCGTTGGTGTTGACTGGTGCGGTCAATTACAGAAATTTTAATGGCGTGGGTGATCCCCTGGCATTTATTTTTGAGCCTCAAAATCTCAACATTGGCTGGATGCAATTGCTGGTTTCGGTTTGTGCTGTTGTAGCGATGACCAGTGTCTTGCTGGTATTTCAGATGGGTCAACCCCGGATCTGGATGAGTATGAGCCGGGATGGTTTATTACCTCCGGTTTTTCAACGGATACATACGAAATTCAAAACACCCTCATTTGCTACTGTCATTACAGGCATTGTTGTGGGTCTTCCTATTTTATTTACTGACAAAACATTTGTTCTTGATTTTACAAGTATTGCCACCTTGTTTGCATTTGTGTTGGTGTGCGGGGGAGTCTTGTTAATTCCGCGCCGGGAAAAAACTTCAGGGCGATTTAATTTGCCGTACATCAATGGTCAATTTATTTATCCTGCCCTTATTGGACTAGCAGCTTTCTCTTTTGCCCAATTTGGTAATGATTATTTTCATGATGTAAGCAATTTTGATTTTTCTTATAGCCCGGAGTATATATCAGGAGAAGCTTCCTTTATGGATCTTGCTACACCTAAAATTTCGATTATTATTTTTTGGATGATTTGTGGGGCACTGAGTATTCTGACGGTAGTAAAAAAATATTCTTTAATCCCGTTGATGGGTGTTACCACCTGCCTCTATTTACTCACGGGCATGACCAAGAGCAACTGGGCCTGGTTCCTGGGCTGGTTGTTCGTAGGGCTTATTATTTATTTTCTCTATGGCTACAAGAAAAGCAAGCTAGCTGCTGAATAAGCATCGATCATAAACTTCCTTTTGCCGATTAAAAAACGTAACTCATACCAGTAATCCTTATTTCTATGTTTGATTCTGCCAAATTCGTAGAGAAAGCAAAGCACTCAGCCTTCTATCTGAGAATTTTGAATTGGTCTGTTAACCGGATGGTGCCTTTTAACAAACCCCACGGATTTAAAATTATTGAGATTGGTGATTACAGCCTTAAAACACTGATCCCTTATAAAAAAAGCAATTTTAACCACATACGCGGATTGCATGCTTGTGCTCTGGCAACGATATCGGAGTTTACAACAGGATTTTTGTTGCTCAACAGTCTTAATGCGAAAAAATACAGACTCATCATGCAGCGACTGGAAATGAATTATCATTATCAGGGAAAGATGGATGCCACCGCTGAATTTGTTATTTCAAAAGAATGGATTGAAACCAATGTTATCGCGCCTCTAAAATCAAGTGAAGCCATCGTCATTCCCTGTGAGGTAAAAATCAGGGATATAAAAGGGAATGTATTGACCACAGGAAATGTGTTTTGGCAAATTAAGGATTGGAGTAAGGTAAAAACCAAAGCTTGAAAACAATGGCTTTAAATTAACTTTATCTTACATTGGTTGCTATGAGAAAAATTGACATGCTTCTTTCTGAGTATGGCGAAAGTCATCAGAATGTTACCAACAAAACCATTCATTGGATTTGTGTGCCATTGATTTTTTTTAGTATTGTAGGTCTGATCGCTTCTATTCCGTCAGCTCCGGTTCAGACTTTTCTCGGAGAAAGCAACCCCTATGCAAATTGGGCTACCGTTCTTCTTGTTCTGGTTATCATTTATTACGCAACCCTTTCCATTACACTCAGCATCGGTATGGCATTGTTTGCTTTTTTGTGTTTGTACGTTGCCAATATCGTTGTACGGATTGGATTCACTCCCTTGTGGGCAGTCTCCCTGAGTATTTTTGTACTGGCATGGATTGGCCAGTTTTTTGGCCACAACATAGAGGGTAAGAAACCTTCTTTCCTGAAGGACATTCAATTCCTTCTTATAGGCCCCGCCTGGTTAATGCATTTTGTTTACAAGCAACTGGGAATCCCTTATTAATTGAAACCGTATTCATTCCATCAGGGTGAAATTCCGAAAGGGTACAAAATTGATTTTGAACCTTCGCTGTTTAATTTGAGTCGCCATCGCCTTACGCAAGGGATAAATTGGCAATCCTTCCACGTCGTGCAAAAAGAAAAAAAAAGGATTTTCGCTTCAATTCACTTCTATGTTGATCAGCACATCGCATTCTCACCATTCCAGGCCCCGTTTGGATCGGTCGAATTTTCTGAATCATTGCCTATTCAATATTTATTTGAGTTCTATAGCCAGGTAGAAAAAAAATTGAGAGAGGCGGGAATAAAAAAAATCAGAATGAAAAACCCGCCCGATGGTCATTCAGAAAAAAAAGCGGTCATACGCAATACGTTATTGCTCAATGAAGGGTTCAACATTGTCAATGCCGAGCTGAGTTCGTTGATTCATCTAAACAGTTTGCCCTTTGAGGATAAAATAGAAACGTGGGAGAAAAGAAAATTAAATCAGGCCAGGAAAGCAGGACTTCGGTTTCTTGAGTTGCCGTTGTCGTCACTGGATGGAATTTATTCCTTCATTGAAGCGTGCAGGACGGAAAGAAATCAATCGCTCAGTATGAATGTCAGTGATTTGAAAAAATTGTGCAATGCCTGCAAAGACGATATTTATCTGTTCGGTGTTCTTCACCAAGATGAATTGGCAGCCGCTTCAATTTCGATACGGATCAACAAGCATGTCTTGTATAATTTTTACTCAGCCCATCCGAAGAAGTTTGATTCCCTCAGTCCCATAGTACTGCTTATGCGTGGGATGTACGCATGGAGTTATAAGCATGACTTTAAACTCATTGACCTCGGTACTTCGGCACTAGACGGCAAGCCCAATTTTGGATTGCTGGATTTCAAAATGCGGATTGGAGGAGTACTCTCCACAAAACTTACTTTTGAGAAGGATCTGACCTAATGCAAACCCCGCTTGTAACCGTTATCTGCTTATGTTACAATCAGCATCGCTTTGTTGAAGAGGCGATTCATTCCATATTGAATCAATCCTACAGGAATATTCAGGTTATTATCGTTGATGATGCGAGCACAGATACCAGCGCTCAGACGATCAGAGACATTGTTATTAAAAATCCGGAAATCATTTTTATTCCGTTGCAGGAAAATTTGGGCAATTGTAAAGCTTTTAATCGGGGCCTTGCAGAGGCACAAGGAGAATACATCATTGATTTCGCTGCGGATGACATATTGTTGCCAAACCGCATTGCAATAGGTGTGGAGCATTTTGAAAACACATCAGAAAAGTATGGAGTTCAATTTTCAGATGCGGCGTTCGTGGATGAGCAAGGACGATTGCTGAGTCTTCACTCGGATCGATTTACTCATGCCGTTCCGCAGGGAAATATTTATAAGGATCTAATCTCACGTTATTTTATTAATGGTCCAACCATGATGGTGAGGAGAAAAGTGCTTGAGACACTGGGAGGGTATGATGAGACACTTGCCTATGAAGACTTTGATTTTTGGATTCGATCATCACGCCTTTTTCATTTTTTCTATATCCCTGAAGTATTGGTAAAAACAAGAATCGTAAACAGCTCGATGTCGCAACAACAGTTTAAGCGATCAAGTGCCCAACGACAATCGACATGGGAAGTTTGCAGGAAGATTCTCACCCTGAACAGAAACCAAGAAGAAAAAGAGAGTTTGGCAAAGCGCATTCTTTATGAAATACGTGTTTGCCTCAAATTATTTGATGTTGAACTGGCGATCCGCTATCTGCAACTCTGGATAAAAAACGCAGGCATCCAATACAAAGATTAGATTATTTTCGATTGTCTTCACCTAGCACCATGCTCAAATAACTTTCATAACGAGTTCGTGCTATTTCGCCGGAAGCAACGGACTCTAAAATAGCGCATCTGGGCTCGTTCACATGAATGCATCGTGCTCCAAATTTGCATCCCAGCCGCCGATCGCGCATTTCAGGAAAATAATCTGATATCTCGGGTTGATCCATATCAACCAGTCCCCACTCTTTCACCCCAGGAGTATCAATGATGAACGAATTCTTGTTCAGTTCAAACATTTCTGCATAGGTCGTTGTGTGTGTGCCTTTTTCAGAAAAACCGGAAATTTCACTTACGGATTGATGGATCGTAGGAGAGAGCCGATTAAGGAGTGTTGATTTTCCGGTGCCTGAGTGCCCGGCCACCATGCTCACCTTACGTTGTAACAATGTGAAAACCTCCGAGATGTCTGCATCTTCTTTAGCAGAGAGTAACAACGTCTTGACACCAATGGATTCGTATAATGCCCTGAGCTTTTCTGTTTCCATGTGATCCTTTTCCGACAGCAAATCTGATTTATTAAAAACCAATACCTGTGGAATGCGGAACGATTCCGCACTTACCAGAAACCGATCAATAAATCCTAAGGATGTCCGCGGTTGTTTTAAGGTAACAACTAAAATAACCTGATCGACATTGGCAGCCAGCACATGACTGTGTCCTGTTTTTTTTACCGATTGGCGAAGAATGTGATTTGTGCGCTGTGAGATTTCATAAATAGATCCGGAATTTTGTTCCAGATCAAAAAGCACACGATCACCGACGGCGACAGGATTTGTTTCTTTACTCTCATCAAGACGCAGCTTCCCCCGTAACCTGCAAGAATACCTTTTACCATCATCAGCGAGTACTTCATAAAACGAACCTGTAGATCGAAATACAAGACCTTGCATCATTTCAAAAGTTTACTGCAGTACGATGTGACTTTTTCGGTAGCTCCCAGGTTTTCGGCAATATATGCTTTTGTAACTTCGCAGGCGAGAAGAAAATTCTCAGGTATACTAAGCATGTCGAATTGAGTAATAAGATTTGTATAACTTGAAATCTGGAAAGCACCTCCGCGGTTAATCAAGTCTGTTGCTTCCTGAAATTTTTCGAAATTTTTATCCCCAAAAAAAATGGGAATGCCGTAACAGGCAGCTTCAAGAATATTGTGAAGTCCTTTTCCAAAGCCACCTCCGATGTAAGCAAATTCTCCATATTGATAGAGTCGGGAAAGCATTCCTATGTTATCGATGATCAGCACCTGTGAATCAGCAATGGTTGACTCTACTGCTTTGGAATAGCGCACGGATTTTACCTGTAGTGATTTTTCAAAATCGACGATCGATGCCTCATGGATTTCATGAGGAGCGATTATAAATTTCATTTTGTTTTCATTGATAAACGGAATCAGTACTTCGAGATCTTCTTCCCAGCAGCTTCCCGCGACCAAAACTTTTTCATTATTTTTAAAGGCTTTAGCCAGCAGAATTTCTTCTCTCTTTTTCACCACCTCATTCACACGATCGAAGCGTGTATCGCCTGCCAGTATGCAATTGCGAATGCCAATGAGGCGCAAGAGATGAACGGACGTTGCATTCTGAACAAAAAAATAATCGAAATTTTTTAAAATTCTTCTGAACAACCCCCCGTAAAACCTAAAGAACACCTGGTCTTCCCGAAAAATGCTGGAGACAGAAAGCTGTGGGATATTTTTCTTTTTAAGTTCTGCGGAGAAATTATACCAGAATTCATACTTAATAAAAATGGCGAGAACAGGATTTACAAGTTGAACAAACCTGCGGGCATTTTTTTTGGTATCCCATGGCAAATAGAAAACGTAATCGGCACCGGAATAATTCTTTCTTATTTCATATCCCGAAGGCGAAAAAAAGGTAAGCAGTATTTTGTGATTCACAAATTCACGCTTCAAGGCTTCGATCACCGGGCGTCCTTGCTCAAATTCCCCCAGCGAAGCACAATGCACCCAGAGAATGTCATGTTGATTGTCGGAGAGCGTTTTTTTTAAGATTAAAAAAATAGATTTTCTCCCGCTTACAAAAGCTTTTGCTTTAGCATTAAACAAAGAGGCGAATTGGAAAAGAAGCCGAAGGCAATAAATGGCGACGTTATAAAAAATCAAGAGCACGTAGTTTGATGGTATAAAGTTAACCTAAAACATATCATGTAAACCCGCACAATACTGTAGAAAAAATGATAAAAATCCCTATTTTTGAACACCCATACCCTATACCTATGAAAATCAAAACTTTATTTATTGTTGCGTTTACTATTTGTGCGTTACATGTATTTGCCCAGGACGATATTGATAACATTGTCAATGGATCCGTAAAAGATGCGGAATACCTTTTGAAAGGCTATGCAGCGCCGGTCCTCAAAGCCTATGGTACCACCTTAAATCAGGGGTGGTATAACACGGGTAAGGCACATAAGATAGCCGGCTTCGACCTTACTTTTACCGGCGCCTTAGCTTATTTTAAGGACGAAGACAGAAGTTACTATGTTGATAACAACAAAATGACCAATCTTAAACTGGTCAATTCGGCAAACGTTGCAACGAGTGGAAATGTGCCAACAGCTGTAGGTGCCACCACGCCTGTGCCAAGGTATGCTGTCACTGAAGGAGGCACAACAACCTATGTTGACGGCCCCGTTGGTGTTTTAGAAGAAGCAGGCCTTAAGGTTTTGCCTTCACCTATGATTCAACTTGGAATTGGGTTGCCAAAAGGAACAGATTTGAAAGTGCGGTTTATTCCTCAATTTGACTTGGGCGACAAAGTAAAATTTAACATGTTTGGCCTTGGTGTCATGCATGATGTCAAGCAATGGATTCCTGGAATTAAAAACTTACCATTTGATCTATCAGGGTTTGTAGGATTCACCAAACTAAAGTTGGATGTCAATATTGACGACAGTGACCCTAATAAGCGTGTTATTTTGGAATCAAACGCGTGGACATTACAGGCAATCATTTCAAAAAAACTTTCTGTACTCACTGTATATGGTGCTGTGGGTTACAACGGCGCTAAAACTGAGTTAGGAATGAAAGGAACGTATACGTTCGATAGTGGAAGCGTAACGGATCCTATTTCACTTCGTGAAACAGCCAACGGATTTCGTGCCACCGCGGGTCTTCGCCTGAAACTAGCCGTGATTGCTTTCCATGCTGACTACACACTTCAAAAGTATAACACACTAACTGCAGGCTTTGGAATCAACATTCGATAATTTTTTAAGTTAAAAAAGTCAGAAAGCCCTTCACCACGTGAAGGGCTTTTTCGTAATGTTTTTATTAAGATGATAAAGATTTTATTTGTTTGTCTGGGCAACATCTGTCGTTCTCCCCTTGCAGAAGCAATCTTTAAACATCAGGTAACGGCGAAAGGAATTCAAACTTCTTTCGAAGTGCATTCCTGTGGAACGGCCAACTATCACGTAGGAGATTCACCGGATTCCCGAACGATTCGCAATGCTCTCAGAAATGGAGTTATTATCGATCATCGTGGTCGGCAGCTCTGTGAAGACGACCTGAAGTATTATGACTATATCTTCGTAATGGACAAAAGTAATTATACAAATGTGCTCCGATTGAAAAATGCTTCAACAAACCATCACAAGGTGCTCATGCTTCGTTCGTTTGATTCGATACAAGGTGAGGAAGTGCCCGACCCCTATTATGGGCAAGACCACGACTTTCAGGAAGTCTTTGAAATTCTGGATCGTTCAGTAGATGGTGTTATCCGCTTTTTGGAAAAGCGAACGCAACTTTCCTAGACTTATTTATTTTGACTGGGTTTCTTTTTCAGTTTTTGAATTCGCTTCGAAAACTTCCGGGGCATACTGAAGCAGTATCGCATACCACTTTACCAATTTTTTGATATCGGAAACATACACGCGCTCCTCATCATATTCAGGCAGTACAGACTTGAGAAAAGACTTAAGTTCAGAAGCATCGGCATTAGCATCAACACCCAGATCGTTTTTGAAATCTTTGTAGATGCTTTTTAAAACGTCGTGCAAAGCAACGGTTCCTTCTTTCGTTGTGGTGTAAATGGATATTTCACTTAATACGGAAACGCGTTGAGAAGCACTCACGACTACCCTGGCTTTTGTTGTATCCAGTGCCTCCAGTATAGCTCCGCCCTTTGTTGGTCCAACAACCTTGTATAACCCACCTTTGCCGGATAAAGAAGCGATTTCAGTTAATTCCATTGATTATTATTTTTCAGTCGGCAAAACTACCTGTTACCTGCGGGACTTCATAGCGGTATCTATAAAATTGAGTACGTCTTCTCTGCCCGTCTTCTTTTCTGAAGATGTTACAAACATGGGCGGTAATTCTTCCCACATCCTCAACAATGTATCTTCATACAATTTGACCGAGCGAACAAGTTCATTGGATTTTAGTTTATCTGCCTTGGTAAGCACCAAAGCCAGGGGCAGTTCTCCGCTGCCTGCCCACTTAATAAAGTCCAGATCGATGGGTTGAGGTTTCAGTCGGGCATCCAGCAAAACAAACGTGCAACTCAGGTTGGTGCGATTCAACAGGTATTGGTCAATCATTTTGCCAAAGCTAAAGCGGGCCGCTTTGCTTACGCTGGCATATCCATAGCCCGGTAAGTCTACGAGGTACCAGGCGTCATTGACCAGAAAATGATTTATGGTTTGTGTTTTGCCCGGTTTTACAGACGTTTTTGCCAGCGATTTACGCTCAAGCAGCATATTAATGAGGGATGACTTGCCCACATTCGACCTGCCAATAAAAGCAAACTCAGGTTTATCCTGGCTAGGACAGCGGGTATAATCCGTATTGCTGATAATAAACTCGGCCGATTTAATGAGCATGGTCGTGAAGGAATGAAGTGGCAAATTACTAAGATTGCCACGGATGGTGGGTCCAAGGAACCTTATTTTCATCCTTTCTTTATCATGAGATTTTACTAAATTGCTCTCTTTGGGAGAAGCTTTAAACCTCAATTTGGCACCAAACTTATTTTTATAGATGCACAGTATCAGCAGAATACTGATTTTTTTAGCTGCGTTCACGGTTATTTCCACACTATCCTTTTCTCAGCAACAGGATAAGGAACAGTCTACTCAATACATGGAGATGGCAAAGGAAATTATGAAGAGCACCAGCGCGGTGGATGATGCCCGCGACCTCATGATTACAGCTGCCAATTATGACACGACCAGTGTTGAGGCCAACTATGAGGCAGGGCACATGCAAATTGAAACAATCAATAAGGAATTGGCCGTCAAATACTTTTTGAGAATTTACCGGCAAAAACCATCGTATCGATTTGATCTTGAATATTGGATTGGTAAATCATATCAGTATGGATCGGACTTCGTGAAAGCCATCGATTTTTTTGAACGATATAAAAAGAAACTCCAACAAAATTCAAACTACGCCGGTAAGGACAAAATTGATTTGGCGGAAGTCGATCGAAAAATATTTGAATCGAAGAATGCTCAGGAATTGATGTTGCATCCCAAAAATTTGGCAATCACCAACATTGGCCGTGAAATCAATTCGGAATTTGAAGATTATGCCCCAGTATTGAATGAGGCTGAAACGGAAATAATTTTCACCAGCCGCAGACGGGATGGAAATCTGAACGTGGATGTGTCTGAAGACAATAAACCGTTTGAGGATATATACTATTCCAGGAAAAATGGAAATAAATGGGGAGTTGCTTCCAATATAGGAAACACCGTCAACACTCCGTCACATGACTCCAACCTTGCCTTGTCTCCCGATGGAACGATGCTCTTCGTTTATAAGACCAATAATGAAGGGGATATTTTCTTTTCCACACGACAAGCCAGCGGATCATGGAGTGCTCCGGCGCCGCTTCCCGGTGTTATCAATTCTTCTTTTCGCGAAACATCCGTATCCATCACCAAGGATGGAAAGACACTTTACTTCGCAAGTGATCGGCCTGGTGGACTGGGTGGTTCAGATATTTATGTAAGCATCAAAGACAACAAGGGGGAATGGACCAGAGCAAAAAACCTTGGCCCCAAGATCAACACAGCGCTTGACGAAGACAGCCCGTTCATTGACTTTGATCAAAAGATATTGTACTTCAGTTCACAAGGTGGAAAAGGCATTGGAGGTTTTGATATTTTTAAGTCGACGCTTCTGGATGCTGAAAAGAATGAGTGGAGTGATCCTGAAAATATGGGTTTCCCGGTGAATACACCCGATGATGATATTTTCTATGTTTCGTCCAAAGACGGGCAGCGCGGTTACTACTCTTCTATTCGCGAAGATGGCATGGGCTATTCTGATTTGTACTTAATCAGTGTTCCTACTCCAGAGACCATGAAGAAGGAATTACAACCTTTGAAGTACGTTGTAAAAGTATTAAATCCTGACAAGGCACCGCTTGACGCTACGGTGAAATTGAGAGGAGTTACCGACAATGTAACAATAACATCCTCCAGCAAGGGAGGAGGAATTTATGAATTTTCAATTTTATCGCCTTCACCAAAGGATTATCAATTATCGGTAGAGCGGGAAGGTTTTGCTTTTGTAAATGAAACACTGAATATCGAAGCCGCGGGAGAATTTGCAAAAACATTATCTCACACAGTACTGATGCGTAAGCTTGAAGTGGGCGTGAGGCAAGTGCTTCGGAATATTTATTTTGATTACGACAAGGCAACTTTCCAATCCGCATCCTACAATGAGTTGAACAAGCTGGAGACCATGTTGAAGCAAAATTCGGGTGTGAGCGTTGAAATATCAGGGCACACAGATAATTTTGGCAAAACGGAGTATAACAAACAGCTTTCATTAAAAAGGGCAAATGCAGTAAAAGGATTTCTTACGTCAAAGGGCATTGACCCAAGGAGAATTACTGCAGCAGGGTATGGAGAAGAGCGACCTCTCGTCAGCAATGACGATGAACCTGAAGGCAGAGCCATCAATCGAAGGGTTGAATTTAAGGTTCTTGGCAATTAACGCCTTTGTTAATCGTTATCTAAACACATTATTTACCATAGACTTGTTGTCGCACCGGGTAACGACAATGGAAAACAAAGCCATTCATGACAGTAGTACCTTATAAAGAAGATATATCCGGCAAGAAAGAGCAGGTAGCCAGAATGTTTGACAACATCAGCGGCCGGTATGATTTTCTCAATCATTTTCTGAGTCTCGGCATTGACATTCAATGGAGAAAAAAAGCCATTAAGCAATTGAAGTCATTGCAGCCGAAATTGATTTTGGACGTAGCCACCGGCACCGGGGATTTCGCTGTTGAAGCGCTTACCTTAAATCCGGATCAGGTTATCGGTGTTGATATTTCGGAGGGGATGCTGGATGTTGGCCGACAGAAAATGCGCGAGCGGAATTTAGAAAAGAAGATACACCTGCAACAGGGCGACTCGGAAAATCTTCCTTTTGAAGAAAATAAATTTGATGCTGTGATCGTTGCTTTTGGTGTACGAAACTTCGAGAATCTGGAAAAGGGTTTGGGTGAAATGTTGCGCGTGGTGAGGCCGGGGGGGAAAGTAGTTATCCTGGAATTCTCCAAGCCATCTGCCTTTCCCATGAAGCAGTTGTATCAATTTTACTTCAGGTTTATATTGCCGACGGTCGGACGTATCATTTCACGCGACCGCGCTGCCTATACGTACCTGCCAGAATCGGTACAGGCTTTTCCAGATGGTGATAATTTTGTAAAACTGTTAACAAAAACGGGGTATAAGAACACAACATGCAAGCCGCTGACTTTTGGAATAAGCTCGCTCTACACGGGAACAAAATAATTTTCCTGCTGTTGTGTTTGCTGCCTTTTGCAATGCAAGGCCAGCAGTATAACAAATGGGCTCGCGCCCACAATCCTACTTATGATTTGCGTAAGATCAGCTACGGATTTTCCATTGGCGTTCACTCTTCCGCCTATCAGGTAAAATATGCCGATCAATTTGTCGATTCAAAATTTGACACACTTCATTCAGTCATGACGCCCTGGTCACAAGGATTGTCTTTGGGTTTCCTGGTGAATTTGAGATTGTATGAATACCTGGATTTGCGCATCATGCCGAAGGGAAGCTTTTATGATCATAAACTGGAGTATAATTATACAGACAGAACACAGATTGATCAATTGATTGAGACGGTATTGGTGGAGTTTCCAATTTTGTTGAAGTATAAATCACAACGCAGGGGTAATGTGCGGATGTATATGGTGGGTGGGTTTACGCCTGGTTTTGATTTTTCAGGAAAAGACGATGCTAGCGCCTCTGCCGTGATTGATATTAAGCATAGCAATTTGACATTGGACGGTGGACTGGGATTTGATTTTTATTTTCCATTATTCAAATATTCTCAGGAAATCCGATTCTCAAGAGGGCTAACGAATATGCTTGGACCCGATCCAAGCGTGTACAAAGAACCCCTTAAAAAATTAAACACAAACACGATCTCCGTGTATTTTATCTTTCAATAGAATGACCTCTCAAAAACGAATCGCCCTGATCACAGGTGCCACCTCTGGCATTGGCGAAGCCACGGCTCGTCTGCTAGCTAAAAACAATTTTAAACTTATTCTTTGCGGAAGGCGTACCGAGCGATTGAAGCAAGTAGAAAAGGAGTTATCATCATATACGGATATTACGCTTTTGTCCTTTGATGTTCGTAATAAAGGCGATGTTAAAAAGGCGATCGCTTCATTGTCAAAATCATGGAAAGAGATTGATGTGTTGATCAATAATGCGGGAAATGCGCATGGACTTGATCCCATTCAAACGGGTGATCTGAATGATTGGGATGCGATGATCGACATCAATTTGAAAGGTCTTCTTTATGTTTCACACGAAGTATTGCCTGGCATGGTGGAACGAAAGCAAGGTCATATTGTGAACTTGGGTTCAGTGGCGGGCAAGGAAGTCTATCCGGGTGGAAATGTGTATAGTGCAAGTAAATTTGCGGTCGATGCCCTGAGCAAAAGTATGCGCATTGACCTGAATAGTTTTGGGATCAAAGTAA